>Ga0208180_1000231_pt1 | contig 53391 bp, 56 predicted proteins | sample MalvireepMed_s16_FD_184241 | JGI IMG/M metagenome (GOLD analysis project Ga0208180, IMG submission 184241) | Marine viral communities from the Global Malaspina Expedition - Malaspina viral metaG DeepMed_s16 (SPAdes) (version 2) | ecosystem: Environmental > Aquatic > Marine > Oceanic | place...
CCGCTTCTGCCTCTTTCAAAACCTGAATAATTTGTTCTTCTGTAAATCGTTTTTTCATGCTCATCTTCCTTTTAAGTGATGAACATTACTAAGTTATTTATGGATTAGAAAGTGGGGAGCAGGTCAGTAGGTACTACTCTGGAGGCATCAAAATTTGCAGTATAGTGCTGCTCTGAACCATTAAAGTCTTGTGGGTTATAACCACTTGATTTGTAGAAAGCCCCTCTTGCATTAGCATATCCACCACTAGCAATACCGCTGCCTGTAATATTTCTGATGGCATCTCCTTGGGTGCTTCCAAGGTTCCTCCCAAGATCTAACCCATGCCCTAAATCAAGAGATCTTAAAAACTTACCCCTGGCATCAATTGTTCCCTGACTTCCATCGGCTACTTTCCAGCCATCAGGACAAGAATCTAGATAGAAATGTGCGAGCATTCCTTCAGGACTACCAGCAGCACCTGTCCATACACCTTGGTTACAACTGAGTATTAGTCCACCATTGTTACGAGCAATGAGGCCATTTTTTGAACATGAGCTTCCTTTTGTAACTACTGAGTTTAGGAGAACAGTTTCAGTGCTAATTTGGTTAACATCTTCGATATCATTGTTATCTAAATTCAGATTTCCGGTCATAGGACGTGACCCATCTCTGGGGAGAAGATGATCTAATGCCGGTATGGATGAAGGTAGAGGAACTGAAAAGCTAATTGATTTTCCACTAGCATCGCTAGAAGGTAAATAACTAGCAAGAATCTCGGCCTCTGCAGAGGTTTTAGTCTCTACTTCAACAAAAAAACGACTGCCGTTAATGCTAGAACATAATGTTGAGTAGCTTGTTTCATAGATGGAAATATCACTTAAACTACCTAGATAACCGTCATCTCGCATAAGCGAAATTGCTGAACGACATTGATTATCTTCATCTGGCCATTTTAAGTTTTGCTCGGCAGCATAGTTCTGAGCACTAGTAGCAATATCTGATATTTCGCTCATGGTGATTCTTACTCGCTCATCCTTAAGCTCCACTGTTTTTTGGTAGATATATGGCCCAACCAAAATGCTGGTTATCATCATTACCAACAACAGCTCTATCAATGTGAAGCCTTTATTAGTTCTCATACTATGTTTCATGAACTACAAACAAGAGAATACTGAATGACTGCTGAAGTGTGGCGAAGCCGGTTGTCGGAAATATCTCTTACCCCTGCCATCACTTGCCAACCATCAGCTCTTAAGTTGTAGTAATGAGAGAAATGTCGACTTCTTTTGTAACCTCCATCATTTTTATATGGAACACCCGATAGTGAGATGACACATTGGTCCGGGGTAAAACCATCAATAGGTTTTACTACTTGACCATGTGAAGCCGTGCTAGCCTTAAGCTGAACGGACGAACCGCCACGAGTCCAAACTCCTGATACACAGGTTAGAAGCTCACCATTAATTGTTGTGCCAATCTGTTTTGTTTTGCATGCATCACCGAGCACATAGCTGTTTTCAAGACTAGCCACATCCATAGATACATTATTCATGTGCGATGAATTATTCAGATCAATATAGTAATCAGGGTCATCTTTATCGAGTATCTTGGTAGTTATGATTCTATCTGCTTCGATATCGCCTTTAGCTGTTGCATCATTGATATTCACTATATTGTTATCACCTAAATCTAGATCACCTGTCATCGGGCGTGAGCCATCTCTTGGTAGCAAGTGTTCTAAGGCAGGTATAGATGATGGTAGTGGGATTGAATAGCTAACCGTTTTTCCTGTTACTACACTTGAAGCAAGGTAACTCGCTATAATTTCAGCTTGTGAAGTAGTTTTGGTATCAACTTCAACTGAGAATCTGCTTCCTGGACTGGACGTGCATGTAGTTTTATAAGCTGTGTCAAAAACTGAGTTATCACTGAGACCACTTAAATAGCCCTCGTTCTTCATTAATGAGATTGCTGAACTACATTGATTTTCTTCATCTGGCCAGGATAAGTTTTGTTCTGCGGCATAGTTTTGAGCGCTGGTACCAATATCCTGAATTTCACTTAATGTAATTGCATCCAGCTCTTCTTTGTACTTAACCTGTTTTTGATATACGAAAGGCACAATGAGAACACTGACGATCAACATGCTTATCATCAGCTCAATGAGAGTAAAACCAGCTTGGTTATTTATTTTTTCCATTTTTTATTCCAAATAAAGAATATGCTTATTGCCACGCACATGCATAAGTCTGGTGTAGTTATCTGGACTAACTCGATGGGTGTAAGTTAGAGACGTTCCCGTACCTGATGATTTAGCAATAACTTCAAATGGATTAATGCCTTTTAATGGAACAGTGGTCGTAACCTGTGCAGCTTTTCCCGTTGTCGTTATAAGGTAAGATTCTGACCAATGATTCTTTTTATCAGATGTTGACGACATGCCAATGTTTGTAACGTCATAGGATTCAAGAAAGCTAGCCACTGCTTTGGTAGTGGAATTATTGAACTGGTCACCGCCTGGTAGTTGACGAGCAAGTTCAGCAAAGCCTGCTATGGCCTTCATTTCCTCAACAGTTGCTATGACTCGATAACTGTCCATACTACGAATGGCTGTCGGCAGTAGTGCTACTGCAATAATTGCCATCACCATCAAGACAATTAGCAATTCAACTAAAGTAAAACCTTGCTGCTTCACTTATCCAGCCCTTGAAAAGAACATTGGCGCGTAAAAGCCTAATGCCATTAATAGAACAGATATAGAGCCAGAGGTTAGTCCAGCTTTAAGTGCTATACCTGAAAAGCGTTTACCTGTGACTAGAATTTCAGTCAGTAAAAGTCTTCTCACTCTAGCCAGTAATTTTCTCCTTGCCTCATCATGTGCGTCATCGAAGCTTTTCAAACCTAATATGAGGCTGGATGACCAGTAATTAGAGAAAAGACTGGCCGGGATAGTAGAACCTGCATTAACTCCTTCTTGAATAGTTTCAGTAGCTCTTTTATTTTCACCGCTTAAATTCTTTGAGATTAATTCCAATGACTTATCGTTATCGATACCTGATAGGTAAAGTGGAATCCATGTGGATAGAAAGTTTGCTGACCGTCTAGACTTAATTAGCTCGCTTAATGATTTCGCGATTGGAAATTGCCTAAACCCAACAACGTTTTGCCATAGGTATGTTAATAAGCTGATGATGCCAGCAATTATTACTATAAAAAGTACGGTTTGCTCAGTCATGAAATGGTAGAAACCAGCTATTAAATGCGTTGCTGAATTATCTTTAATTGCTGGAACATCGATCATATTTTGGGCAGCATCACCGAGTGCTAGACTAGATATAAAGATCGATAGCAAGCCACCAATGAGATAAAAAACGCCCACTTTCATGTCGGCGCCACTAATTTTCTGCAGTTCCAGATCCTGTTCAATGTTTTCTACAGCAGAATTCAGGGATTCACTTAGACGCCCTGACTTTTCACCTGCTATAACTAGCAATTTTACGGTCCTACTAACGCCAAAAATTCCTAGGTAATCCGAGACCTTACTCGCATGATTCAGTCTAGGATCATTTCTGAACTTTTTAAGGAAGTCCGCAGAATCGACGATTTCCATAATACCTTTTGCCACCTTTGCCCCTGAATCAACAAGGGTTGCAACTTGAGCAACTAAAAGTAGCTGCTCCGATAACGCTAACTCTGTTCTACCAAGCTTTAGATTGAAAGGGATAGGAATGACTGACTCTATAGTGTCTCCCAAACCTGGAATATCGTAGAGTTCTTCTTCAGTATCAGTTTCAAAAAGCTGCCATCTGCTGCTGCTATCCAATTGAAGAAACTTAACTAAAGCTTGCATTACGGCATTGCCAGAGAAATTGTTACTGCAGAAGATGAGTTTGTGGCATTGCTGATATGATCCACATCGCTTGAGTTTAAGCGTTTAGCTAGCATCTCTGCAGATACTGAATCTGATGTAGGTAGATTTAAGGTAAAGGTATTTCCAGAAATACTCACCGTCCAATCTAGATCCCAGGGTGTTTTGTCATCAAGTCCAAAAGTGACCAGTTCATTCTTGTTACATTGAGAATATGAACGATTCATTCTGTAACATTGAGATGCAGCAGAGAAAAAATCACGTTCAACGAAATAACTTGCTACATCTACATTCGTTGTTCTAATCCATGATTGGTAACCTTTCAGCCCTAAAGAGGCTAAAATACCAAGTACAGCAACTACGATCATCAGCTCAACTAGTGTGAAACCAGTTTGGCTTTTCGTTCTTTGATAATTACTCATTTTTTTCTCCAGATTAAAGTAAGTTTGTTTCTCGACCATAAGTGAAATGTTGACCGTATGCAGCGAGGGTTGAGAGACGTGATTCGAGCTCCTGGATGGTCGTTTTATTTTCTTTTACGAGAGAAATTCCGTTGTCCCACATAGTCATGTATTGATTGTTTCTATGTGTTTTTTCGATTTCATGAGCAGGACTATTCTTAATAATCTCTTGTTGTGTCCATGGGTCGACTATCATTAACTCCGATACAACACTTCTACCCGAATAGCCGGAATCACAATGTTGGCAACCTTTAGTATTGGCAATGCTAATTTTTTCACTTTGCATTGGTGCATGTCTCAAAGAACCGTACTTAGCCGAAACTTCTGTGTTAGCTCCAAATGGCTCCTTAGTACTGCAGTGAGGACATACATTTCTTACCATTCTTTGAGCTGATATCGCTAAGAGACTATCTGCAAGTGTAGTTGGGTCGACTCCAAGGTTGATAAGTCGGGGAATTGCCTGGACAGCACTGTTCGTGTGCAAGGTTGTTAATACCAAGTGTCCGGTCATTGAAGCTTCGATAGCCAGTTTGGTGGTTTCTAAATCACGAAGCTCACCGACAAGGATAACGTCTGGATCTTGACGAAGTTTCGAACGTAGGGCACTGGCAAATGTCATTCCTGAGGAAGAGTTGATTTGTGACTGTTCAACTCCTTGAAGCTCAATCTCTACTGGATCTTCAATCGTTTGTAGGGAATCGCCAGGCCTTAATTCCTGGATACGTTTAAGCATGGCATATAGGGTTGTCGATTTACCTGAGCCTGTAGGACCGGTAATGATTATCAAACCTTTCGGTGACCGACAAAGATGATTTAAGGTTTGCACCTCAATATCTGGAAATCCGATCTCCTCCAGGCTTCTTAATTGACCGGTTGGATTTAATAGTCGTAGCACAAAAAAGTAATGTGCTTCTCCACCTTGAATGACCGGTGACGCTGCAAGACGTACTTCTATCGATCGCCCGTTCCATTCATGACGAAACTTTAGATCTAATGGCGTTGTAGGGCTACCGCCTACTGTTGATGCTTTTGCAAGTATTCGATTTGAAAATGAGCCATAATCATCCATTGCAATATCATGCTTGTAGACAGTCTTTACACCGTCGACCCTAAATTGAATTGATATGTGATTGTTGGTCCTGGGAGATATATGAATATCGCTGGCTCCTTTATGTAGAGCCATTTCAATCATTTTGTTTATGTTTTTATCTAGGTCATTTTCATTTGAGTTCTTTGGTGATGTATCGAAGATACTCCCTTCCAGAATTCCAATTCCCTCGAAGTGATAAACGCCTCTGCCTCGACTATCAAGCAGTTCTTCCAATTCGGGGCTAAATGGGTTTGCTATGAACAGAATGTCATTGGCAATACCCCAACCATTTCCAGAAATAATGAATTCGCCATGCTCAGACTCTGAATATAGTTTCTGGTTTTTATGTATTGAAAAGGCTTTAGCAATATCAGCGGTTGAAACGCTTTCAGATACTAACGTCTCGAAAATCATCGATTCATTTTCAGGTGCTTGCCAATGTTTAGCATGTAATTCTGTAGTAGCCTCGATTTCAATCAGGATTTTTACTATTTTCTGGAATAAAACTTCTGTATTAGTCATTAGCATTTCAATTACCACCGTAATAAAAGAGTTTTAATTGTGTTTGGGTTACGTAGATTTTTGAGTCGTACTTTTGATGCATCGATGTGAACGACTTGCCATTGACCAACCTTGTTACCTACCATTGCCCATTCACTTTTTCCGTTATATTTAAGTTGAGCACTTTGGTTTTGAATGGCTTCAAGCACAGGAGTATCTGAGCCATTCATAACTGGCGTTGATATAAGGCCCTGAATATCTTGAACATCATTAAACTCAGTATTTTTTGGCTGAGACTTTTCTACAGGTTCCATGATTTCTAAAGTCGTTCCAGAGCTACAATCAATCCCTAAGTCTCTACACTCAGCTAGGAGTAAGGCCCTGTCGTGATTCTCCTTAATGATTTCTTTTTGCCTTCTCAATTCTTTTAAGGCTTTTTCATGACTGATCTGCTCTGGTGTCAATGAAATGGAACCCTCCGCTAAAGCTGGATGTTGGATTAGAGCCATTAAAATAGGGAGCATTGCCAATATGTATGTCTTCTTCATCTTTACCTCTTAATTAAAGTCTATGATTCCCATTGCGGCGAAACTAAGTCCCATTACCTTGTTATCAATCACGGCTTGACCGTACATAACTGGTAATTCATTCTGGATTTCCAAAGCAGCTGCAGCTACGTTCTTGCTGGTTCCCTGTAAAGAGCCGAACCAAGCCTGACCGCATGGAATATCCCCCTCGGAAAACTTTGCATCTTCGATTTTTTCAATCGAAGAAACCTTGACGTTGTATTGGCTGGCGATTGACTGAATGTTGAACCAGATTGAATCTAGCTTCGGAAGGTCTTGCTGGACTGACATTTCCTCGATTTCAGTCTCATACATACTTATGAGTGCTTTGGTTTTTTTGAAATCAGGATCAATCCGTTCAGCTTCATTACTTAAGACATACCAACATGTACCTATGCTGGTCACAATAAGTAAAAGGACGAGACTGCTGTACTGGTTTAGTCTTTTGAGTAAGGCTTTAATTTTCATTTTTGTTCACCCAGGTTATAACCGACTGCTCTGGAGAAACGCGAACTGTTTGAATATCACCACTTGCCAGCATTGATATTCGAGCAGCATTAACATTCGTGTTCTTAACAAATACTTTTACAATTTCATTTGATTTCAAGCTGAAACTTGCTGATAAGGCTTCATCATGTAGAGAGTCGGTAACGTTGTAGAGCTTAGTAAGCGTTTCTTTTTGTGAGGGTATGTTGTAGCGTTTTCTCTTTGCCAGAGATGCGAGTTCATCTTGAGTCACAGTCAATTTGTTTTCTAAAGCAGAAAACAACTGAGCTTGTTTTTCATGCTGAATATCGAGGAACGTATCCATGGCCAACCCACAAGCAATAATCAAGACTACAGTCATGGTAGATCTCTGTTGATTGCTTTTTTTCTTGGCTAGAGATTGTTTAACTATCTCTTTTTGAGTTTTGAGCTGTTCAGCAGGTAGCTTGAGAGTGCTTTCATCAGAGTTCAGAATGATTGCGTCATCGAGACTAAATTCTTCCGTCAAAGCAGAACTAGGTAACGACTGGAGTTCACTATTGAAAATGGAACCTGATTGCATTACACCGCTATTGATGTAAAGGTAATAACCGATATCTTTACTGTCGTTTGTATAAAGGACTTGGAGTTTTTGGTCTAAATCAATAACGCCTGAAGCAATTAATGTCTGCCATAGACCATATACTTTGGCATCAGGATTTGCCTCCCGAGTTTCAGTTAGAACTGTCTCTTCATACCAAATATGCAGAGAACCTTCATCCTGTCGAGTGTATTTTTCAGAGGGTGCCTTACCAATAACATCACGAATTAAAACAACTTCTTTGCCTTCAATGGAGAGACGAATATTTGCTGCAATCATGCGCCCACTTCCCTTGGAGTCACAACAATGACAAGTTCAGTATTTTCCTCTTCGAATGAGGCGCTACCGAGTGCTTTTGAAAGCGCTTTGTTCTTAATAGGTAGATTCTTAGCGTTCTGCAGCATTCTATTTACTACAAGACCGCCTAAATAGATCGGGCTGCCACTCTCTGTGATGACTTGTGTGGCCATTTCTTGGAGAGCTATATTTGGAGTTTCATATATCTCACCAGCCGACTTAATTGGTGTGGTACCAGCAATGGTGCTTAGAAATGGAACAATGTTGACAAGAATTTTTCCATTATCTAGTAACTTCGGTGTAACAGCGATTTTTATACCCACATTTACACGTGATAGCTGGGTAGTAATAGCCGTATCAGAAGCGGCATTAGAACTGTTACCTGTACTAAGGGGTAAGAACTCAACATTTGATACAAAACTAAACTCTTGAGTACTTCCTAGGTAGGCTGTATAGCCATTAGTAATAGTTAATCTTGGTTGGCTTTGAACTGATACTGAACCTTGTTCACGAAGAGAATTGATAACTGAGTTTAACGTTACATCTCCAAATGGAATTGAAGCAGCAAATGACCAGGTTCCTCCATCCACTATGGATAAAGCTTGTGAGGCACTTCCACTCAGTGAAAGCGTTTTATCATCATTGGCATATACAGCACTCCAATCAATACCATAGCCATGACCATTAGTGGTTTTGACATCAAGAATGGCACCTTCCATGTAGATCTGACGCTGGCTTTGAGTTGACAACCTGCTCAAATATTCATCAAGTCTGTGAATCTGGCTTGGCTTGCCGAAAGCTGTAATTTTGCCAATACGTTTGTTTCCAACAACCCATGGCTCAATGAAATAAGGATTCATTTCATCATCAAGACGATTGCCAAGCTCATTAAGCATGGCAATAGGATCATCACCTTCTCCAAGTTCTGGAATTAATGTCTTCTCATTCTGAGAATTTGAAGAGTCTGAGTTTTCGTTTATTTCTAGGCCAATTATTCTTTTTGCATCATCAATTAGAGATTGCCATGACTCATCTGAACGAGTTGTGGTTAGCTGAGTCCCACTTGCCTCATTAGAAGTGAAATCTGCCATTTGACCTGCATTTCCTGAATTATTACTGGGTTGACCAGTTGCCGAGAAACCTGATTTTGTCTCTACAGTCGGCATATCGGATAGTGCTGCTAAATCCCATGATTTTGTCATGACAGAAGAAACATATAGCGTCACATCACTACCAGTCTCCTGAAGCTCAATAAAGTAGTCAGTGGTTCCTTCAACCTGAGATATATAATCCTCAATTTTTGCGTTTTGCGTTTTCACGCCAATCTTCATTGCTAAATTGACACCAGCATCTCTTGCAATGACATTTGCCCGAGAAAGAGAGCTTGGCGAAGTTAAAGCATCTATAACCGAAATCTTAGGGTTATTGATGGTGACTCGTTCATCCATCAGTTGTTTCTTTGAGGTAGTTATGCTCACGAAATTACTTGTGCGTGGGGCGCTTTCAACTGTGGATGGGACAGGGTTGGCTCTTGAGGTACGGACTTCCTTTTCTGGAGGCATAGCACAACCACTTAAGCTAACAAGTAGTAGAGCGATAATGGACTTCTTCATTTCTTGCCTCCATGGGTAACAACAATAAGTGGTTTAGGCTTCATGTTTCGGTAAGCCAAGAAAGTGAGGCCTTGTGGTTCCAAGATGTCTTTTAATGCTTGCTGGTATGTAGTTTCACCACTAAAGCTCACTTTGGTTTCATAAAGGCTTTTGTCTATTTGAAGATCTACTACCCAACCTGGTGGAGTTAGTGAGCGGATACTAGAAGGAAGATTTTTGTCCCTAAATGATATTTGCAACGATTCGTTAAGCTCACGTAAAGGGAGATCACTAATCTGCTTAACTTTTGTAGCATTTTCAGGTGATACTGAAGGAACATCACCATTTCTTGTACTTGGCATCTTGGGTACCAAGAAACGTTCTTTAGAGTTGGCAGTCTTTAGCTCCTGAGGTTGATTCTCTTTTAGCTTTTCATTCTGTGCCGTTTTCTCAAGCTTGGCTGTATACCTCAGTCTTTTATCTGCATAAGAGGCACTATTCTCAGTAGGTGTAAGAATATCTGCGTGGATCGGTGACGCAGCTGAGATTAGTAGTGGTATTAAAAGCATCTGGGCTTTCATTGTGTCTCCTTAGATATTTGGCGGCTTGAAAACTGCCAGTCGTCACAATTAATTTGTTGGGGGCAGCTAATGCACATTGATTTGTGTTTGGCGTTAGATGGTGATGCTTTCCCTTTTATGAGTGCATCAGTTCTGTCGAACTCATTGATGACGTCGTGCTCGGAAAGCAGGTTTTGTTTGATGTACTCGACACCGTCAGGCGTTACTACCCTGAAATAAGCATAATCAGCGATATTCATACCGTTACGGGATAGAATCACCTTGTAAGTGGAAACCTGAACAATATCTTTAAAATAAACACGGTGTTTAGCTCGGGTTTTACTATCTACAAGAACGTGTTGTCCTGAAATCACTCTATAGAGCTGATCAAGAGTGCCGTGCATTTTCCGGGGCAAAAGTGTGCTTATGTAGTGTTCTGAGTGAATAAGACGAGCCTGAGATAATTCTCTTGGCATATTCTCTTTGAGAATAAATCTACGGCGTTTTTCACGTCTTCTAGCATCAATCCCATACAGAGAAAGAATTAATAAAACGACTATTACCCCATAAAATGCTTCAGCCATTTCTACTCACCTTTTTTACAATCCAATTGATGAAAGGCTTTATTAATGATCTGACAAAAGGGTAAGCCTGAATTAAACGAACAATGCTTGGTGACAGCTCATAGTAGGCACTAATAAAAAGGTGTCCCCAAATTCGGTTTATGAGAAAGCTGTCTCGAAACTGCCTTAGCTGCTCCGTCTCTTTAGCTAATGGTCCATAGAGCTCAGTTGCAATGAAACAGCGGCTATCTCGTCTCGAACCATATCGCTGTGCTTCGAGATGATGTCTAAGATGTTCTTCTTCACCTCTTTCTCGACGTTGTCTTTGAACATCTGTTTCATGACGACCATATTGCTGATCAAGCACAAGCTGCTTTTCACAGAAGCTACGCTGAGCAATCTTGGTTGCTGAAATAAATCCTTTAGTGTTTTTCTTCATGGCTCGCATTAAAAAAGGTTTAATGCCTAGCCTCAACGAATAACCGGATATTGGTCTGAGCTGGTTATAAAAAAAAGCCCCAAAAAGGGGCTTAATGATTGATAGGTATAGCTTAAAGGCAATATCTAGTTAGGCAGCGAGTACTGTCTTTTCTAGTAGTGAGAATGTCGCTTCCGCAAGCTCTCCCACATGTTCTATAGAGACATGCTCTTTACCAAATAACAGTGACATCATTTTTCTATCTACATTGATGCCAATGCCATACACCTCAATACCACCCTGTCTCAAGTTGTAAACTAACTCGATACAGTCTTGCATATCATCTGGAACACCATCAGTTACCACAAAAAGTATTTTTCGTTCTTCTTTTTGGGCAAAGAGGTTATCTCCAGACCAGATCAGTGCAGGAAGTAATGGAGTACTTCCTTCTGCTTGAACCAATGGGTAATAACCCGCAGTTTGGTCCATAGTCTGATTTTGTCTTGTTAAGACGGTTACAGAGCTATCCAGATAACCTGGAAACATTGCTGATCCTACTGACAAATGTGGTATTTTCTTCATCGCAGCCGTCAGTGACAATGTAACGTATGCAGCAATAGACATGTCATCTTCCATTGAGTAAGACTTGTCGAGTAGTACTTGCACTGTTGTATTAACTGCTTTCTTTCGACTTGTCGATTTAAACACCGATAAATTACCTGCTTTTATTCGATGCAACTTTCGATCATTCAGCCTACGCCCATTCCGTGAAGTCTTTCGCTTCACTTTAGTTTGGGCTTGAACCAATTGGACCAGTCTGGAACGCAATGCAGCAGTAGCTGCTTGTGCTTCATCAAGTGCCTGTTGGTGGTCGCCCGGTGATGTTAGATTTGCAATCTGAGTTGGAGCCAAACTAACAGCATAGTTACCACGCTGGTTTGCCGCCTCTTTAATCTCATTTTCAACGAGGTGTTCAAATGCATCACTAATATCACCTGGCAAGTCACTTGAGTCACTCTCTGTTGTTGCCAGAATGTCTTTCATGAACTGCAAGGCCGTATCAAACTCTTCTTGTGACATTTCTCCAACAGAACTGGATGAATAACCATTACTGGCGTCACCGTTATCGTCTGATATGTCGTCGTTGGACGATGTGCTTAAACCTGATAAAAAGTCATCTGATTCGTCACTTTGACTTGATGGTGTATCACCATGATCGTCATGTGTATCATCGTCCCCTTGATCTAGACCTTCTTCTGACTCACCGGTTGATTGGCTATCATCAGTTTGTATGTCTTGATCTTGTGAATCATTGCCGGCTTGTTTCTGCTGACTTTGATCACTGTTTTGAGGTGGTGTGGTGCGATTACTTTCCTCTTCAAGAATTTGGGCAATCTCTTGAGCCAAATTAACGACATCACCTTCATTCTTTGCAGCTGACAATCTAGCCATAACACTATTAATCCGCGTCATAGATAGTGGTGTCATTACACTTTCGAGAAAAGCTTGAGAGTTCTTTGCATGGTCATTTAAAGCTGTTTGACCAAGCATTTTCGAACGCCCTTTGTGTAACACATAACCGCATAATGTTGCAGCAGGTGAACTATCAGTAGTAACAGTTTGGAAGAAATCATCCTGAACAAGCTTTCGAACTAAGTTCGAAAGCTTTTTGTATGCCCCCGGATAATCCCGGATTATGCATTTCTCCATTCTGATATCTTCCATGATTCCAATTAGCTTTCTCACAATAGGAGAGAACTCTGCGTAATCAATACTGAAATCACTGTAACGTATATGACCTGCTTCATGGATGATATAGCCAAGACCTAGTGTTTCAACTCCAGGATCTTGCAAAGGCAGAGAAGGTAAATAAATAACATTACCATCTGTCCAGGCATGACTTGCATCCAGTTCCACTTTTACACCCATGTTACGCCCCAGTGCCTTTGCAACAATGGGGAGTGATTTAACCAAAGTTGATTGGTTCATAACTTACTCCTTTAGAAGCAAAATAGCGCTGGCTGCGCGACTGGTTTAGGGATAGAGGGAGTGTTGACGTTAACTTCTGATTCCTCAGTAGTATCAAACTCAAACTCTTCGTTTCTGGCAGTGTCTGCCGGTTCCGAAAGGATTAAGTTTTCTTCATCATTTTCCTCAATTTGGTCGAACACATCGTTTTGATGTTGTGGTACCTGGTTAATGAAGTCCGTCATGCGTTTTGACGAGCCCAATAAGTTTAGTAATCCACATACCGATGAGAGATCGGCACCTTCAATTGGTCCGGATTTTGGCATCGAGTTAAGAACATCGTTCACTCGCTTAATGAGTACATTCACTTTATTACTGATATAGCTCAGTGTTTTGAGCTTGTTCAATATCGTGCGAATGGGCGATAACGCTTTTTGACCGGTCTTGTCTCTATTTTCATAGGACGCAACCCACGCATCATTTGCCATCTTCTCGATTTCCAATAACAACTGTCCTAACAAGCCATTCTGCTCTTGTATCAGACCGTCATTCATTAGTGCTCCTTGGCCACCACTTGAGATTTTGTAAGCTTGATATTCAAACTTGAATCGATTCTCAATTTCTCCGCGACTCATCATGGAATTTCTTAACCAATCCTCCCATTGAGGATGATCATTTATCCATTCAATATTGGATTGCTCATAGCTATCCAAATATTCGCTGATTAACATGTGATGCTCGTCTTTTAATTCCTGCAATCTAGCTAGTAATGTTTCTCCAGCTTCGATCGACGTTCCATAAGCACCAAACGCTTTGAGACAGACTTTTTCACATTCCCGATGAATGCGTTTCCCTAAACTGTTAATGCGCTTCAGCTTCTCAGGATCAGCAATTGCTTTAGTACCAGGGGTGATGAGGTCTTCAGGTGGGGTCTTGCTTGGATCAGCATATCGTTTTAATTCATCACGTGTCAGAGTTTTCTTGCCCTGCCATGTACGATAGTTGATATGAATCCAAACTGTTTGATCTAATACTTCCATTAGGTTTCTCCTTATTAAAACGAAAAAACCCGAATAGAAATACTAGTCCCCCGAATGAGGAAAAAATATTTCCCATTCGGGTAGTTGAGACTGGCTAAATTATCTGGGCCAGTTCCAGTTCTTACTCATCAATTCAATGACGAGTCAGAAACCTAGTTCATTGAATGTTATTACGATGCCCCCGTGCATGCAAGACTACTAGTTCACAAATTTAGACTTACACTTCCCATTGATGATCTGAGTAAGTAAAGCTTGTCAGGTTAGGTACGCTTTCTCCTTGTGTTTCCATATCCCAAATCCAATATTGGCCATACTTATTCTTCCATCTGCTTATCGCTATGTGCCTTTGCTCAATCTCATTCTCAGAAGCAAATGTTCTGAATATTGCCATAGGTGTAGGTTTGTTAGGATTATCCACTAGCAGATAATTCGGATAGACAGTGTTCTTTGAACCATCAAAACGCATTGTTTTAATGAATTTATGACCTTCCATGATAAGTTTCTCAGTCATTAATCTGTCTTGCTCAAAGTAGGTTGGGATCATGTGAATATCAGCTAATAAAAAACCAATATCTTGTATGTGGAGCACATCATTGCTATCCCGACTGACCACCATCATTGTATAGACCAGTCTAGGATCATCGGTATCATTCAGAATGGATAACACCAAGCTATTTTCCATTTTTTTCATAACATGCTGGGTTCCCCAGTATTTCACTGCATCACTTTGATGTCTCAGCATAATGGCTATCGAGTTCTGCTGTATGTTGACTTTACGAATCCCACCTATGACTACCATGTACTTTGTTGAAATACTGGTAGAAGTCATAATCCGGCTAAATTCGGCCCTTCTTCGCTCATCAATTGCTTCTTTAGAAGCATCATTAAAATGTTCCGGAATATAAATAACATCAGCGATATTTGTCCGTTTTGTGTAGATTCGTTGTGCAACATCCAACAAACGATTTCTGGCCACCGCCCAGATCCGGCGTTTATTAAATCCTGGGTGCCATCTGTTTAACTCAGCTTCTTCCCACATTAATGCGAGAAGTCCAGACAAAGACATCGCATCACGCTTTGAGCTCTGTGTCTTTGGCTTGGGTGGAACAAGTGAATCAATATCACTTTCCTCCTTAGCTGCTCTGTCGACCCTTTTATAAGCCAATGGCGCTAGGATCTTTAATGATAATGTTCCATCACTTTTTGTTTTGATTACATCATTTTCATATGTGATTCTGCCGCTATCTTCAGTCTCCATTTCAAATGATGGACACTCAGGAGAATGAAGTGAACCGGTGCCAGGATTTCTTGCAAGAAAATATCTTGTCCTATGCGATATGTACATGGGCGGCATTTTTTCATTGCACTCGCAGCGGGGAGTGATATTTCGAGTTTTGAATGTCGCAAGTACTCTCTGAGCCTCTGCTTCATTGTCTGCTAACCAATCACGAGTATAAGCAGTGCCCTGGTCAAAACGAATGCGAATTGGATTCATACATTAACCCTAATTTAGACTAATTCACATTGCACTCTATAGAGCTATGAGATTGATTTGAATAAATAACCGGATATTGTGGAAAGCTAGTTATAAAAAAAGCCGCCCCTAAGGGACGGCTTTTTTGGCTGTTAAAAACAAATAGCTGCCGGCGTACTGACATCCTCATTAGATAGAATGGGTACAGGCTTTGCAATAATACCAATTGCCTGTGCTAATTCACGAACATACTTTGACGGTAGCTCTAATGCTTCTGCAAAGTCAGCGGGTAAGCCTCGTTTGCTTGGCATTAAATCCCGCGAGTTCTGTCCTTTGAACGCTACGGCTGAAATTGAGCCATCAGGAAGCTTCTTAGATAATCCCACTAACAACAACAGCTGTAATGAGCTTTCTATTTTTCCTCCACCAATAACCTTACCGTCTGTTAGAAAGTTTAAACCATCATCTTTAATGATTTTCCATCCTCTACTTGGCAGTAAGCCATCACACGAGATGATGGATCCCTTCAGGTTACTGTCATATTCAGCCGATAACAGCATTTCATTAAAGCCATTGTCAAAGCTATAGGCCACAATGTCATCAACAAGTGATTTCAATGCGGTTTCAACTTCAGCTTGGTCTATCTCCGACATACTCCATGATTGCTCTTCGATATCTTGAGCCATCGTGACATTGCCTTTGTCGTCGATGCGTGCTTTACCAATCTTTGAATAGCCATCATTCAATTTTTGTTTAACACGCTCCAGCTGTTCACTCCAGGCATCCACATTTTTGTCTAGTTTAAGTACTCTAGTGCGAAGCTTGGAGCCGGTCTTACCAAACATCACGGTAAGTTCGTTTGACGCTGTGACTTTGATTACCCAGTCTTTTGTCCCTTGACTACTAGGGCTGTCTTTTCGGTAAAGCTCATATAAATCAGTCATTGAGTGGATTACCTCCATTAGTCCATGTTGCCTTTGTAGTTTCAGAAGCCCATGCATCACCAATGTGTAATTCTGCAACTTCGATGATAGCGGCTCGCGTTGGTCGGTCAGCTACATTAAGTAGAGCCCGATCCATTGCGTAAGCAATAGGTGAAACATCTATTGCACTACTGAATCCATGATAAGCCTTAGTCATGTTAGCCCAGCGTAAAAGTGTTCGAGTACTCATGGTTAATGGAATCCGATTTTCACCTTCGGTATGCAGAGATCGAATGTCATTGGCAACATCAATCATTTTTTCTTGCAACTCGTCAGATAAATCCGGTACCACAGACTTCAGAATAGTCATTTCCACTTCTTTTTCTGGGTAGCCCACAGATACTTTCCAGAAACGATCAACAAATGCTAAGTCTTGCTTATTAGCATTACTGTAATCGTCACTGGCTCCAGCCATATTTGTATTACCTGTGGCAGCAAAACAAAATGCATTGTCAGGTTTTACAACATGATGGCCAGCCGCATCCAGAACTAAGGGACGTCCTGCTAATACTTCATATAATCCAGTTAAGACTGCATCATCTGCTCGGTCAATCTCATTGAGCACAAGTATTCCAGGTTCATTTTCTGCACCCATCGCCAGTGGAACAACACCATACATAAATACGGTATCTCCACCAACGATTTCGGTACGCCCCATCAAAACATCAAATTCCATCCCTTCATATATCGTTTTTTCATACATCGGTATATTTAGTAATGCACAGAAGTTGACTAAAGCAGCTGATTTACCCGCACCAGTAGGTCCGAACAAATACATGCCATCTTTATTGTTTCCAGATAGGTTCATGTTCCACCAGACCATAAGGTCTCGTAAAACACTTTTGTCAAAACGATAATTTTCTTCAGCTGATGGAACATACTGAGAACCAGGTTCATATCCAGTGATGAATTGACCTACAGCAGCATCAATGCCGAATGTTAAACCGATATCGTATTGCATCGTTTTCATGTGTTATCTCCTAATTTGAAATACCACTACCCCTAAAGGGGCGGTGGTAAAAACCACCCCTTTGGGTGAAACGATTTCTAACTATTTACATAGCTAAATATTTTTTAATTGTTTCGCGGTTCGCTTCTGGATCTTCAATCCCTATCATCTTGCAACAAGTTGCAAAGCTAAAGGGGCGATTATCATTAACGATAGGTTCATCTATCCAGGACATTAATTCTTGCCATTGTTTACCTCCTCTAACAGAGTCTCTCAATAACTTAATGCTTCGAATATAGAACTTTTCGTGCAGCTCCTCGGCCAGTTCTTGGGTTAAATTCCATTCATCTGGCTCTAAGGGAAGGAGATCGAAATTGAGTGCTAATTGCATCACTTATCGCCCTCCTATGCTGCCAACTGCAGGGCAGACATCGCCCTATCAGGAATAGACAAATCTTCAGTGCATCCCTCGCTGCATAACCTACTAAAGTTACACATTGAACAAGGGCTGTTAAAGGCTCCAAGCGGACTGCGGTTAAACCGTCCGTTGTTGTAGTCGTTAACAAACCACTGACAGGTTTGAATATATTCTCTAACTCGATTTGTTGGTCTGCGGTCGACTATTTGGGGTAGATGGATTACTGGGTCTTTTTTCTTGTGCAAGCACATGAAACCAACCTGGTCGGCCTGTTCTATACCTAATGTCTCTGCATGACTATCTACTAGCAGTTGATAAGCCGTTAATTGATCTGATTGACGAACAAACAAATCATCGTAGGCGACACCTGTTGTTTTGATGTCTAAAATGATGATTCTGCCAATCTGATCCATAGCGATTAAATCGAGATATCCTTTTAAGCTATCTTTCGGTGATATCTGAACTGCGAGTTCAACCTGCAATGCAGGTGAACCGTCTGGCATGATAAAAACCATTAGTCCGGACTCTTCCCATTTAACTGGAAACTTGCCAGCCATCGCAGCGCCCATCTCTTTCAGTTTGTTCTCCGACTGTGTGGCCGAATACTCAAGTGAAACTGATGTTTGCTTTTTCCAATGTCTAACAAAGACATCTTCAATTGAAGAAATCCGTGTACCTAGCGTTACTGCTTTTAAGTAATCCATAACGGTGTCATCCACCGCTTTACCAAAAGCAAGGTTTGCTGAAGTAACCTTTGGTCTTATACCCAACTTATAGTGGTACCAGACTTGTTTCATACAAGTCTGCCCTTTTTGAACGCGACTAGGACTGAGGATCATTGCTCACTCCTTTGCCATAAAACCCGCTTCTCTACTAGGAAAGCATGCGAATATCTTTTTGCTCGTTTAAGTTGGGATCTGCTGAAAAGGTTATAGCCCACGACTGCTCGTGCCTTTTCGAGAATGATTACTAACTTGTCTCCAGCCCAATATGCTCTGGAAACATGGTCGTCCTTCTTTTCAACTTTTGATGGTCTAAATTCTGCATTTGTCCCCGCCCGTTGAATAACATCTTTCAGGACTTCATCACGTCTCAGCTTTTTAAACTCCATTTGTGCCTCCTTGAATTAAAAATCCTTCGGAATGGCACAGACAAAGCTATCCCTAGAGGGCAGTGTATGTGCCCTGAAGGGTGATTGAGTGCTGGATTAAACGGTCAGCAAGCCGCTTTCAATCGACAATTAAATGTCGATCAGAAACCTTTAATCTGGAGGCACAAAAAAACGTACAGCTGTGCAGACACACAAAAGATTTCTGTCGGAAATAAAGTTACTTCAATCGGATTTGCTCTATTGAGCTGTGAGTACGGCCAGTGGACGTATCTTGGTGAGCTTGGCGGGAGCCAAGTATCGCGAGTAGCGATATTGATTACGAAAGTAGCAATTTACCAGTGTGATGTCAACGCTTCAATCAGTTCTGCTTAATTATTGACCAACCAGTATTTTCCCTATACTTACAAGGCATTTCTGATGTTACTGACAAGGTTATCCACAGAAAATGTGAATGAAATATTACTACGACCAATCATTAAATTTGATACGAGAAAAAAGCGTTATTTCTCAAAAACAGTAAATAAAGATGAGCCTTGTTTTTATAGGCCGTTTTTTTATTTTTTTAGGAGAACCTTAATGCATAGACATAAAAGTGAAACAGAAAGTCAAAGAATGATGTTGTGGTATGAAGTTATTGAAAAGTTAATAGAAATCTACCAATATTGTGATAAACAAGGCATCATCGATATGCTTATGTCGATCTTCATGTAAACATGGATACAAAAGCCCCCAAAACCAATATCAAAAGGTAATGGGGGGATTCATTGACTCGTAAAGCGGTAGGCTCTTTTACTTGTACCCGAAAAACAATACGGATGCATCACTACAATCATCATCCACTTTATTATGTGGTCTCAGAATAAGAGTATGTATATCATCCCTTATCTAAATCAAATTGGAACGTTGTCGTCATATTAGAGATATAGGTAAAAACGATTGCCCCTTCTTTAGATATATAGTCCCACAGTTTTAGGTAGCTAAAGATAAAAACATGTCAACTTTATAAAAGATTAGCAAGCGATTATTTGATTGAGCATAACTAAAATCAAGTTTATTTTGAACTATGATTATTCATTTCAACTAGAACAAGGTGCTTTCTGATTTCCGACTAATCACATGCACAAATACCAACCAACTATTTACTGTAGTTTATAGAGTTTTATTAAATGGTTTAAGTAGAATCTGAGTATTATTCTCGCTTCGATAATTATGAACTAGTTTGTTATTTAGGTGCTTTAGAAAAGCTTTTTTCATGTTGTAGAAATTCTTGTCTTCTCGTTACAGTATGTCGAAAACGATTTTAAATAATTAAACTAGATGAGCAAGAACTGCAGATGAGTACAATCAAACAAATCTTGATTTATCTGTCATGGAGTACCTCTAGATGCTAAAAGTTTTAACCCATACGATATACAGACACCTTTTTTTGGCTCAGGTGATTGCACTATTAGGTACTGGACTTGCTACAGTCGCACTTGCCTTGCTAGCTTATGAGCTAGCACAAGAAAACGCAGGTCTTATTTTAGGTACCGTTTTAACTATAAAAATGCTGGCATATGTATTCATCGCGCCTTTCGCTTCGGCTCTATTGCGTTCATTGCCACGGCGGCAGGTACTAGTATCGCTAGACTTAATTCGTGCAGGGGTTGCCCTATTTTTGCCTTTTGTAACGGAGGTCTGGCAGGTCTACCTTTTAATCTTTTTTTTACAATCAACCTCAGCCTGTTTTACGCCTTTATTTCAAGCCACAATCCCAGACATTCTTACCGATGAAGATGACTACACTAATGCTCTTTCATTGTCTCGGTTGGCTTATGATATGGAAAACCTCATCAGCCCGACACTTGCAGCCCTGCTGCTATCGTTCATGAGTTGGCATGGCTTATTTTCAGGTACCGTATTGGGTTTTATCGCTTCAGCCGTCTTAGTAGCCAGCGTTAGTCTTCCAATAATCCGCCCTAGCCCAAGAACGGAGAAGAGCTTCATACAAAAGACAACAAGAGGTATCCGCTTCTACCTAGCGACGCCCCGATTACGCGGCTTACTAGCACTTAATTTCGGTGTTACTGCAGCCGGAGCCATGGTGTTTGTTAATACGGTAGTTATCATGCAAGCCAAGTTTGGCCTGACTGCCCAGGACACAGCTATGGCGCTAGCATTTTTCGGAGGAGGCTCTATGTTAGCTGCACTGCTTATGCCCGCTATGTTGAGAGTTGTAAAAGACCGCACATTAATGCTTATAGCAAGCCTACTATTAACATTAGGCTTGGTAGTGGCCTCAAACATCAGTAGTCCAAACATGTTGATGGTGATCTGGTCATTATTAGGTTTTGGTTATGCAATGGTGCAGACACCTTCTGGACGTTTACTGACCCGCTCCTCACATCCTGAAGATCGTCCAGATTTATTTGCTGCTCAGTTTTCACTTTCACATACATGTTGGCTCATATCCTATCCTCTAGCTGGATGGTTGGGTGCCACTTGGGGGTTACCCATAACCTTTTTAGTATTTGCTCTCGTTACACTCGTGGCAGTGATCGTAGCAGTAATGTTATGGCCCGCTGACGATCTTAGTGAAATTGAGCATACGCATTATGATCTGCCTGACGATCACCCTCATTCTAGCAATGGTCTTAAGCGACATACACACGTTTACGTTATTGATGAGTTACACACACACTGGCCTAAATAGATGATATAACTGTATTCAGATTCGACGGACGTTATTTTTAGGCTTCCATTGAGAATACATGTGGCTAAGTTAACTCCCTATAACATCACAAGCATGAAAAATAACAACAAAACCGATTGACGATCGGTTTTACATGTGTAATGATTACTTGCCAAACTAAGAAGGTGACCAATACTGTGAACTTAGGTGAACTTGAAAAAGCCGCGCTACAATTTTTCTGGGAATATGGTGATGCTGATGCTAAGCAGGTTTACGCGTATTTTGAGCCTAAACGTGGTGGCACACTGAATACCATTCAAAGTACTCTAGACAGGCTTTACAAAAAAGGTTTACTGAAACGCCATAAAACTGGCTATGCCTATGTATATCAAGCAGCAAAAACAAAAGATGACTTCATTGGAGAATTATTTGTAGACTTGACCAAGGACTTCTTTGAAAGCCCTGAAAGTGCACTTCATGCGGCTTTCTCTTCCATATCATCTAGCCTATCTGATAAAGAAATTTCTGAGCTGGAAGCGCTCATTGATAGGCAGCGAACTATGTCAGATGTGGAGTAATTGGTTTGTTTTTTGACCTAGCAGCGTTCCTGCTTAATATACTCTCTCTAGGGACAGTCGCGTTCTTTAGCGGTATTTTTGCATCAAGCTTATTAGTTAGTGCCAACACGGGTTTGTGGTCCTTCACCCTTGCTCCAGCTCGTAAACAAAAACTTATGTGGCTAACGGTAAGTATGCCATGGGCACTAGCTATAGCTTCGCCTGTACTCCTCGCATTATCACTAGAGACTATTTTCCCCAAATTGTCTGATATGATGCACTGGCATCATTCTAATGAGTTTGTAATAAACAGTTGGCATATTTATCCGACAATACTGTTGATCCTTGTATTCAGTTTCACCTTTGTCAAAAGCTGTGTATTAGCTGCTAGGCATGCACAAACATTCACTCACTTCAGGACATTTTCTGATAGCGAGGGGCTCCTTGACGTTAGAGAGCCAAATGCGTTCTCAGCAGGGCTAATCAACCCCCAGACATTCATAACGAAAGGTCTTGCAACTAAGCTTGATGCCTCTGAGTTAAAGATTGTTCAGTTGCACGAACTCAGCCATGTTAAGAACAGAGACTCCTTAAAAAAGCTCATTTTTGGTTTTATGTCCTCATTTTTCCCAAGAAGCATCAGCAAAAGGCTTCAGCATGAAATGGCTTTCTCAATGGAGTTAATAGCAGATAGCTTTGTGGTCTCAAGTGGAGTTTCTAAGTTTGATATTGCTACTACCTTATTGAAGGTGTCGAAAATTATCAGTACATATGAAAGAGGCCAAGTAGAGGCCAACATTCAATGTAACTTCAGTGGCAATGAGGTTAAGGCTCGCATCGAGAACCTGTTGACGCAGCAACCGGCAAGCACCATCACGAATTTCTCGCTTTATGGTTCTCTCATTCTAATCAGTTTATTTTGCCTGCTAAGCCTAGACACCTTCCATCACCTCGTTGAAACCTTTTTTCATCATTAGGAGTGACTTTTGTGGAAAACCAAAAAAAAGTTCTGCCCATAAAACCGATTGGTAGTCGGTTTTATGGTGTTATTACTCATGGCTCGCCAAAGCCAAAATCTTTCTATAAAAAACCGATTGTCGGTCGGTTTTTATTCACCAAACTTTTCATCGGTGTCGTCTTTGCTACGGCAATGATTGCATGGCTACCTGTGTATGCCAGTGATGATAAGGAGAATTTAAATTCGATTTCACTTAAAGAGGCTGTCAATAAGACATTGCTTCAACACCCAGACTTACCGGGATATAACGAGCTAATTAAAGGCGCTGATGGCTACATTCAGCAAGCAGGTGTGGGGCAACGGCCAGAGCTTAGTTTCATGCTTGAAGATGCCATGGGAACAGGCTCATACAGCAATATAAGAAGTACTCAATCCACACTGAGCCTAAGTTGGTTGCTAGAAAGTGAGCTATTAGATAAACGGACCATTATTGCCGAGAGAGAGAAGTCTAGCTTAGTCATACAGCAGGAAGTAAAACGATTAGACATCGCTTCTGAAACGGCGAGATATTATCTTTCTGCCCTGTACTTTCAAAAGAAAAAAGAGCTTGAAAATGACGCCGTAGCTGAGCTTGAGCGTGTAGAAAAAGAAGTTAGCCGACGTGTAAGAGCCGGAGCTGCTCCAGATGCAGACAGGTATCAGGCAATAGCTAATCTAGAAGAAAAAAAGCTCTCCCTCCACAACAGCAGTTATGAAATTGATGCAGCCGTTAAGAGTCTGGCTTCTCAATGGGGGGAGTACGAACCGTCGTTTTCTGAGGTTGAAGGTGTTTTAGATTTACCAACTAAACGTATTAACTTTGAACAACTCAGAGAGTATCTAACCAATCACCCGAATATCGAAATTTTCTTAAGCGACGAGAGAGTTGCCAAATCAAAAGCTGAACTTGCTAAGTCCGAAGCAAAAACTCAATGGCGTTTCAACGCTGGAATTCGTCGCAATGAAGCGGCCAATGATTATGGTCTGGTAGCCGGATTTACGATCCCCCTGGGCCGTCCTGACCGTAATGCGGCCCAAATACGGGCACTCGGAGCTGAACAAGCAGCTTACCGTGCCGATGCTGAGGCTACCCGTATTCGTATGGAAACCGACCTAGCGAACTACGTTCGTTCATATGAGCGGTATCAAAACTCTGTCACATCACTACAAGAAAAAGTGATCCCCAGCCTTCAGCGCGCAGCTGATGAAGCAGAAAATGCCTACAAGTTAGGAAAGTACAGCTTTGTTCAGTGGAGCTCTGTTCAGCAAGACCTCATCCAGGCTCAAGAAACATTATTAAACCTGCAATTCCAGGCTCACCTCAATCGTGTCGAAATTGAGCGCCTGGCTGGTGTTGCCCTGTAACTCAAAGGAAATCATTAATGAAAAATCTACGCAGTAAAGGCCTGATATTGGCTATGCATTTGGCGTTACTTCCGCTGGTATCTACTCCCGCACACGCAGTGGAGAATGCGGAGGCTGTCTACGAAGAGGTAGAGAAAGGACCAAACAACGGAAGAATGCTAAGACAGGGTAATTTTGCCATTGAATTAGCCATATACGAGGATGGAGTTCCACCTGAGTTCAGGGTATGGGCATCACAATCAGGCCAACCGATTAGTCCAGACAACGTCAAGGTCGATGTTGTTCTAGATCGGCTGGGCGATGTTAAAGATAACATCGGATTTTATCAGCAGGAAGACTACTTGAGAGGAGATATGGCCATCTATGAGCCTCATTCTTTTGCTGTGAAACTTAATGCCGAGTTTCAAGGCAAAGAATACACCTGGTCTTATGACAACTTTGAAGGCCGAGTCGTTATCAATGATGAAATAGCAAAGGCAAGCGGAATTAAAACAGAGAAAGCTGGCCCAGCAAACATACGTAAGACCATTTCAGCCTACGGGCAATTGATTTCACCGATAGAGAACACCAGAACCATTTCTGCCCGCTTTGATGGTCTTGTGAGAAAGGTACATGTCAATCTGGGTGATGATGTAAAAAAAGGCATGCCACTTCTGACGGTAGAGAGTGATAAAAGTCTAAATTCTTACACTATCTATGCCCCTATTAGTGGCGTCGTTACCAACAGAAACATTAATACCGGCGAGCAAACCAAAGGTAAAGAGTTACTACGAATTGTAGATAAAAAGTCTTTAGCCGCAGAGCTGTTTGTCTTCCCTGAAAATCGTTCAAAAATTCAATTGGGTAACCCCGTCTCTCTTGTGATTGAAGGGGTAGCTGCGCCCATAGAAGGTCAAATCGATTACATAAGCCCTGAAATGGACGGCCTTGAGGGTGTGGCAATACGCGTATCGATTAAAAACCAATCAGGAAGCCTGAGCCCTGGGGCGATGGTGAAAGGAACCGTTACCACAAATATTCACGAGGTACCTCTTTCGGTTAAGCGTGATGGCATTCAAGCATTTAGAGATTTTCAGGTCGTGTACGCAAAAGTAGGCACTACCTACGAAGTACGAATGCTTGAGTTAGGAGAACAAGCTGGTGAGTGGGCTGAAGTCAGGGGTGGTCTTGAACCTGGAACAGAATACGTCACCAGTAGCAGTTACGTTATAAAAGCCGACATAGATAAGTCAGGCGCATCACACGACCATTAAGAGGAAACTATGTTAGATACCATATTAAGAGCGTCTCTGAATGGCCGTTCAGTGATCATGGCATTAGTGTTATTTGTCAGCATGCTTGGGATCTGGAACTTCAACCGTTTACCTATTGATGCTGTACCAGACATTACCAATGTTCAGGTAGTTATCAACACTGAAGCACCTGGCTACACGCCTTTAGAAGTTGAGCAGCGAGTTACATTTCCTATTGAGACTGCTATGGCGGGGTTACCTAACCTTGAATACACCCGCTCAGTGTCTCGCTACGGACTATCTCAAGTCACAATCATCTTTAGTGATGACACTGACGTCTACTTCGCCAGACAACTGGTCAATGAGCGCCTCACAAATGTGAGGACCAAACTTCAGGCCTCATTAAACCCGGAGCTAGGTCCCATTGCTACTGGTCTCGGTGAAATATTTATGTTCACCGTTGATGCAAGGCCTGGCGCAACAAAAAAAGATGGAAGCGCAATCACTCCTACAGACCTGCGGACTGCTCACGACTGGATAATTAGACCACAGCTTCTGAGGGTCCCGGGAGTCGTCGAAGTCAACCCAATAGGTGGTTTTAAACGTGAAGTATTGATAGCCATTAAACCGGAAAAGCTACTTTTCCATGAAGTTTCACAGCAAGAGCTTATTGAGGCGATCTCCAACAGAAATCAAAACCGTGGTGTAGGTTTTGTTGAGAAGAAAGGTGCACAGCTTTTATTACGTGTTCCTGGTCAGGCAAGTAGTCTTCAAGAAATTGGCAATATCTTAGTGAAGTCCTCTAAGAAAATGCCTGTACGTGTAAAAGACCTTGCAGACGTCCAAGAAGGTATTGAGCTTAGATCGGGTGCTGCCACTCAGGACGGTCGTGAAGTCGTAATGAGTACTGTCTTCATGCTTGTCGGAGAGAATAGCCGAACAGTAGCGAAAGGTGTGGCAGAAAAACTAGAGGCCATCAATGCGAGTTTGCCAGAAGGAATAGTGGCAAAGGCTGTTTATGATCGCACCAAACTCGTTGATAAAACACTCAGGACTGTGCAAACCAATCTGCTGGAAGGCGCATTACTGGTCATTGTCATTCTGTTCTTCTTACTCGGCAATGTTCGTGCTGCGTTATTAACTGCAGCGGTAATCCCTCTCGCAATGCTAATGACAATATCGGGCATGGTACAAACCCGAGTCAGCGCGAACCTCATGAGTTTGGGCGCGCTAGATTTTGGTCTTCTTGTTGATGGCGCCATCATCATCGTTGAAAACTGTTTACGTCGTTTAGGCATCGAAGCTAAGCAAGGTAAAACACTCTCATTATCTGAACGATTGGACGTGGTCTATAGCGCCACTCGCGAAGTCATCAGGCCAGCAATGTTTGGTGTCTTTATCATCACGGCTGTCTACCTTCCGATTTTCTCTCTTACAGGAGTGGAAGGAAAAATGTTCCACCCTATGGCGATAACCGTTGTCATCGCTTTGGTTTCGGCAATGATCTTGTCCGTTACATTCGTACCAGCTGCAATTGCTTTTCTTTTCAAAAAGCCACTAGTCGAGAAAGAAAGCAAAACTTTCAATGTTCTACAAAGTGGTTATCAGTGGTTACTGATCAAGGCAATAAAAGTTAGGTGGCTGGTGCTCTTGCTTGCTGCATCACTTGTCGCTTTATCAGGCTGGTATGCGACCAAATTGGGAAGTGAATTTGTTCCTAACCTTGATGAAGGTGACATTGCGATGCATGCACTACGCATTCCTGGTACATCACTCTCTCAGTCAATTGAGTTCCAACAAATCTTGGAAAGCAAAATTAAGGAATTGCCTGAAGTACAGAGGGTATTTGCAAAAATTGGTACTGCTGATGTTGCGACAGACGCTGTTCCACCTAGTGTTGCAGATAACTTCATCATCCTTAAACCACGCTCTGAGTGGCCTAACCCGGATAAATTAAAGAGTGAAGTTGTTGCTGATCTAGAGGCGTTAGTTAGTGACATTCCAGGTAATCGGTATGAGTTTCTTCAGCCAATTCAAATGAGATTCAATGAACTTTTGTCGGGTGTACGTGCTGAGTTAGCGATAAAAGTATTTGGTGATGACTTGGATTTACTGGCCGAAGTAGGCAGTAACATCGAGGAGGCTATTTCTGACGTCAACGGTATCGTTGACGTGCAAGTAGAGCAAACGAAAGGTCTACCTTTTCTCACTATCGAGCCTAGATTCGACGTGATGTCTCGTTACGGAGTCAGCCTGGACATGCTTCAAGACCAACTCGCCATCGCGATTGGTGGGCAGGTATCAGGACTCTTTTATGAAGGGGATCGTAGTTTTGATATTACGGTTAGGCTGCCTGAAGATCGTCGTACGGATCTCGATACTCTGGGTTCCTTACCTATCCAAGTTACAAATCAACGGTATGTCCCTTTAATGGAGCTTGTCGACTTTAGCTACACCGATGGTTTGAATCAGGTTAACCGTGAAAATGGCAAACGACGAGTTGTCGTCACAGCTAACGTTCGGGGTCGTGACTTAGGATCTTTCGTGGAAGATGTTAAGAGCACCGTCAATGAACGAGTTGATATTCCAGCTGGTTATTGGGTGGAGTATGGCGGCACATATCAAAGCCTTCAGTCAGCCTCCCAACGTTTGATGGTAGTTGTGCCTGCAACGTTATTGATGATTGTTGGCTTACTTCTGTTGGCGCTTCGCTCCTTTAAAGATGCCATGGTGATATTCACTGGTGTACCACTAGCTCTGACTGGTGGCGTACTGGCATTGGTCATAAGGGATATTCCATTTTCTATTTCCGCTGCGGTTGGCTTCATTGCACTTTCAGGCATAGCCATTCTGAATGGCCTAGTCATGGTGTCGTTCATCCGGGAACTGCTTAAAGACGGACTTGAAGTGACCGAAGCGATCGTCAAAGGGGCAATGACTCGTTTACGACCTGTCATTACTACAGCATTTGTCGCATCTCTGGGCTTTGTACCTATGGCACTCAATACAGGTATCGGTTCAGAGGTTCAAAGACCATTAGCAACTGTTGTTATTGGAGGTGTTATTTCATCCACGTTATTGACTTTGTTTGTACTTCCGGCGCTATACCGGACCGTGCAAAGAACAAACAAAAAAACTACATAAACTCAAAGGATTAAAGGAAAAAGCAATCATGTTTAAATTGTTGTTAGTGCTAGGTCTAATTTTGATTAGTCCGTTAGCTTTTGGTCACGGTATGTCACCTGAAGATCAGGCTCGCATGCTCAATGCTAACTTCATGGAGTACATAAGCTTAGGGGCAACCCATATGCTTACAGGGTATGACCACCTGCTGTTTTTATTTGGTGTCATGTTCTTTCTAACCAAGTTCAGCAGTATCGTTAAATTCATCACGGCATTTACTGTTGGCCATTCGATCACCTTGATATTTGCCACACTGCTAGGCATCAAAATTAATTACTTTTTGATTGATGCTGTCATTGCGTTAACAGTCTGTTACAAGGCCTTTGACAACCTAAATGGCTTCAAACGCTATCTAAATACAAATCCACCTAGCTTAATTTGGATGGTCTTTGGTTTCGGTTTGATCCATGGTTTTGGCCTGTCTACACGCCTCCAAGAATTGCCTTTGGGTACAGAAGGTTTAGTAGCAAAAATCCTGGCATTCAATGTCGGCGTTGAGTTAGGTCAAATCGTTGCACTTGCTGTAATGCTGGCTCTACTCACTGTATGGCGTAAGCGTGAAAGCTTCACTAAGTTTGCAGTCACCTCTAATGTCAGTCTAATGGTGGCTGGTCTGTTTTTGTTGGCGTTCCAACTTCATGGATACGCGCACACAAAATACACAGATGACTTCCCAATGAATAAAGACGATCACTTCCATACACACCAAGATATGGCCTTAGCTATTAAGAAAAGTGCTTCCAGTTCTTCGGAGGTTTTATCTAACAGCGCACTCACCGGTGACGCCTCTTCGAAAGATTTTGAACACTCACATGACGGTAGTAATTATCACAGCCATGTGGATAACAATGCTGAGGAAGAGGTACCTGCAGTCTCAGTTGATAACTCTTATGACGAAAGGCTTCATACCCATGATGGAGAAAATTATCACATAGACAGTGAGGTCATTTCAGAACAAGAGCCAGAACCTATCATGGAACAAGAGACCTATGATGAAAGTGCTCATCGTCATGGTCTTGGTGATTACCACAGTCACTGATATTAATAGAAATCATAGAGTTCACTTGTGTTTGAGAGATAAAAAAGTATGAGTGATAAATTCATCGTCAACTGTGCCCTGGAAATACTTAGAGAGCTAGCCGCAACTGAGAATGAAATATCGGTCGGGAAGTTACATTCAAGCTGGGCGAAAGTTGAAATTCAAGATATTAAGCTCATTGGTCGTTCAGATGGGTATGCTGTTTTAGAAGCAATAAACTATGCTTTACCTGACACAACCTACTTGATGCTCACTGACGCAGGGGAGCTTTGTGAAATCAACGATAGTTGTAACTTCTAGAGTGGTTATTGTGCAATCTAATTCACGAAGATAGTTCATACAAAAATGTGAGAAAACAGCCTAAAATATATGTCGAAATCCCTCCACCGATAATAATCGGTAGAGGTTTTTTGCTTTCATGTGGGTAAAGGTAAATTTTTAAGTTCTAAAAGTGCCTTGCGAAACTCTTCTGGAGTACTCACTTTTGGACACTCTACTCTCTTCACCCTGGCCAATGATTCAAGTTGTCTAAGTTGTGCCGGCTGTATCGTATTAGGATCAGCTTTCACGCCACGACTTTTACTTGCATCTACCACCTGCAACTGTGCAGGTTTGCTGACCGAACCCGTCTGCTCTGTGGAGCTGGCGGTCTTTGTCACACTAGCCGCTGAAGTTTGAGCCTTAGTATCAGATGTTTCCAATTCTACAGGCTTCATCACTACAGACTGACTTGGACTTGGTTTATCAACACTTGCATTATCAAAAGAAAGACCTTGGGCTTGCATGTCGTTATCTTCATCAGAATCGAAGATTTCCCCACCAAAACCCAATCGAGCCAATAATCGCTGAAATGCTGCTGTCTCCCCAGTTTCATAATCTTTAAGATACCAAACTGCTTTGATTGCAGAACTTTCCGCGACTACATTGCCTTCTTTGTCCACTAATTGCGACTTAAAGACAACTCTACGCTCTTCCATGAACTCTTTGATGTGCTGTTCTGGTAGCTTCCCTTGTGCTGCAAGTGCTACACACAATTCCTTTCGGCCTTGTGCAAAATCCAGGTAATCGGTTGCTTGAGACAGTACGCGATAGCCTTTATCTGGGCCATATACCTTTAAAAAATCAGGTATACGGGCAGAGACTTTCACATATCGATTCGTTTCACCGTTGAGGTTTTGGATTTGAACAACTTTTGAATTAGTTGCAGCCATTATGCATCTCCTTCTATTTTAGTTGTCTTGTCCATAACTATCATAATCACCGGAATAGTAATCCATATCGTCAGGCATGTTAGATGATGGCTGCTGCATATCTCCTGCTGGATTGTTTGCACTTGATCTGCTGTCTAACATGGTCATTTCATTACCAACAATCTCTGTTGTGTATTGATCTTGACCTTGCTGGTTTTGCCATTTCCTAGTTTGCAATTTACCTTCGATATAGACTTGCGAACCTTTTTTTAGATACTCCTGTGCAATTTCACCTAACTTATTACGCAGTATTACCCGATGCCATTCAGTCCTTTCTTGTCTTTCGTTTGTTTGCCGGTCTTTCCACGACTCACTGGTAGCGATTCTCAATGTACAAATGCTACCGCCTTGAGGAAAGGCACGGGATTCAGGATCAGCACCCAAACGACCAACCAAAATAACTTTATTAACTGACATAATTTTCTCCTAAAAGGGTTTTCTACACTCTCGTTGAGGGTAGAACCTGAAATTGGTATTTAACCTTGGTCAAATACTGATGAGAGCAGTAATAAACGCTACTGCTGAACGTTTCAGACTGAATATCAAGTATTCAGCGCAGAAACCCTTTTTTTGGTTGAACTGTTTGTCAATGTAGCTAAAAAAAGAGTCACCGTTAAGGCAACTCTTTAAAACGTTTAACCAACCTCCAGTTCGTGTGAAAAGAAACGTCCGTTAGTTGATTTCTTAGTATCCATAGATACTACATTTCGATATGACAGAATATTTATTTCCTTGTCCATATAGAAGTGCTTTTCATATCGACCTAACAACAAGTAGGCAATATAAGAGCTAAAGTTATGTAACCGATACTCAGTACCAGACATTGATGTGATTGGTTCAAGCACAGTTTTCAGCTTTATCGCTATGCGAGATAAGTCTGAACTCAACATATCAGCTGAAAATAATGCACATAAACCATCCAGAATTTCTGGGTTATGACCTTCTAACCAGATAGAACTGGGTCGTTTACGTCCATCAATAACGGGCTCTGAAATCTTGATGGTGAAAGTTTTTTGTGTATATGGATCTAATACATCCACATCCCAGATATCTCCGGTATGCTGCTCACGCTGCATAGGAGTATCCGTCATAGGAAAACTACTTCGATGCTGGAGTAGTTTTGCAATGGCACTTACTTGTCCTTTCATCACCTGCTTTTCTCCCGTAGGAGGAAAAGCCATACTGAATGCTTTGCCTGTGACATTTGCTAATTTATTCAGTTTTTCCTGTACTTTATCTGGCATCTCTTGCTGAAGATCGAGTGTTAATATCTTTGCAAAAAGCGCCAGGTCATCTGTTGCTTTGCCTTCATTGGTCATAAACCAAACTTGTTCAGGCATACCGTTCTTTTCTGTCAGAAATAGACGGCAAGGTTCATTGCTTGGAAGATCGAATGTCCAAGCGTCCTTCGCTAAAGTGGAAATATCGTTTTGATTGCTCATTTGACGCTCCTTTTTTTACAAAAAGGGGCCAAATGACATTATCCGCCCAGGGCCGATGTTCATCTGACCCCGAGGGTGTTGTTGTGATCGGATTAGATCACAAGTATTGAGTGTCGGATAGTGCCGACGTTCACTTCAAAAGCAATATTGTTATTGCTAAGAAAACCTTATTGCAAAATCAACATATATGCAGACTTTGCGATAAGGCCGTTATAGCTAATTTGAATGGAAATATAATTAAATATGTCTGCCCTCCTTAGAAGACAGACTCTTTATGTGAAATACTTTGAGGAGTATTGATACATCCGTAGATATATCTATTTGAGAGCAGAAAGTTCGTTCTGCTAGCGATTCAGTCAGCAAAATTAATCACTGACAAGAATGTAATTCATTTTGTATGAGTGGATTTTGGATGTCAAGAAGTCGACTTTATTATATAAATCTCCAACCTAAGCTTTTTAGTCAGTACCGTACAATATTAATTGAAACACTTGATTAGTTTTTATATTTACTAATGAAAAAACTTTGGCAAATTGACTTTCTTAGTTACTAATGAATGCATTTATATTGTTAAGTACTTGCAAAAGTAGATGCTGTTTCCACACAGTTCTTTGTTTTAGTATACAAAGCAGTTGGGGCACTAATATCATTAGATTAATATATGGGCCAGAAGAGCTAGAAAATATGCAAATATTCCATAACCAATAACAACTGAGAGTGTTACTTTATCACTTCCTGTTTCGGCTCTTAACATAGCAACCGTTGCCACACACTGCAGTGCAACAACGTAAAACAATAACAATCCAATTCCAGTGCCAATTTCCATCCCTTCGCTTCGGACTTTATCAGCTAAACCAACTAGATCACCATCAGCGCCATCCATACCCAACAGTGTACCTAAAGTACCAACAAAAACCTCTCTTGCCAGAAAGGATGAAATTATGGCTACACCATAACGCCAATCAAGTCCTAAAGGCGAGAATACTGGCTCAATAAAATGTCCTATTTTGCTTAGATATGAATTCTCAAGACCTCCAGGCTCTAGTGGGAAGTAGCCAAGAATCCAAACGATAGTAGAAACAAGAAAAATAATAGGGCCTGCACGGTAGATAAATTGTTTTCCGCTATTCATTACACGATTGATTAAGGGTTTCCAGTGAGGTAATCGGTAAGCAGGCAACTCAAGAATGAAAGGCATATCGACATTATCTTTTCCAATTTTCGTATATCGACTGAGCATAAAACTTACCAATAAAGCAGTCATAATCCCAAATAAATACAAACAAAAAAAGGTAATTCCCTGCAAGCTAACAATTCCATTGAGATACTGGACCTCTGGTATAAACACACTTACTAAAAGAGCATAAACAGGAAGCCTAGCTGAGCAAGACAGTAATGGGATTGTCAGCATCGTTATCAACCTTTTGCGTGGTGACTCAATAGTTCTTGCTGCCATAATTGCTGGTATAGCGCAAGCGTGTCCTGACAAGTATGGTATAAAAGTGCGTCCTGATAATCCAAAATAACTTAATGGTCTATGACAAATTAACGCAGCCCTAGCAAGGTAACCACAATCCTCCAACAAACCGATTACAAATGTAAGAACCATTATCTGAGGCACAAAAACTAAAAATGAACCGATCCCTGAGAATACAGCATCATTAATGAAATCTGCAATTAGACCCGTGCCTAAATATGACGAGATATATGATGCGAGAGAAGTAATACCATTTTCTACAGCATCCATCAAAGGTGCAGCCCATGTAAATATACTTTGAAAAAGTAAGAACATAACTACCATAAATACGATGCCACCAATTGAATTGTGGAGTAGAAAATGGTCTAAAGCGTTTTGATTTCTGAGTGATATTTCAGGCTGAATTCCGAACTGATTCCCAACCTTTCTGGCTAGTTTACGTATAGACTTTTCGTCACCAACAGAATGTTTGGGCAAATATAGATTTGGGAGTTTAGTTATAGTCTTGATAGTCTTTTTTAGATTTTCAATACCCTGTCTCGTTTTTGCTGAAATTGGAATAACTGGGCTACCCAGCACCTCAGACAAAGACTCAGAATCAATGTGATGGCTCATGCGTGCTATTTCGTCAATCATATTTAGTGCAAAAAGGATTGGCTTTTTGTATTGCTGAGCCAGGCCCTGCACCTGAAGACCGAAAACCAAACTTCTCTCCAAACGAGTTGCATCAAGGTTACAAACTATCAGTGAAGTTTCCGTCGATGTCATAGCCTCTCGAAGTTTTTCCACCGCTAGAGCTTCATCGTGGGAAAGTGTATTCAGTGAATAAGCACCTGGAAAGTCAACTAACTCATATTCATTCAGGCGCCCAGCTTTTAACTCGACAGTTACTCCAGGAAAGTTAGCAACTTTTTGCTTCAGTCCTGTCAATTGATTAAAGAGAAGTGTTTTTCCTGAGTTAGGTTTTCCAACAAGTAGAATTCGTTGCATAATTTAATAGAACATCTCTCGATAGTTATATATCGTTGAGCTTAGCTCACTTATCCTAAGGCGATTACCTGTATCTGCTTGGCCAGACTAGGATCCAGTGAATAAATACAGTCACCGACTTGTATAACAATAGTGCCGTTGAATGGACCTTTACATAAACACCTTATCTGCTCACCAATTCCAAGACCTAAGTCTTGTATGCGTGCATCAAGAATAGGATTAATGTCTTTATTTGTGGCTAGAATAAAGGCAGACTTTCCCTCCTGCAGTTGCCATAAAGTACAAGCTAATGATGAGTCCGTCATTCTCATTCTGTATTTAGGAAGATTTAGAAATAAATGCGTGGTCTTTACTCAAAACATAGGTACGCCACATTGCATACTTCGGGATAAAGTCTATGTGTTTTTTGATTATAAAGCCGGAGTTTTCAAACTCTTTTTCTACCATTTCAACAGGAAGAACAAATCTATTTTGATAACTTTGGTTCGTTCTTTTTCTCTCAAGTTTTTTCCGTCTCCAGGCTTTATAATTACCATCTACCCATAATGAAATAATCACCGATTGGCGGGTCACTCGATGTAATTCATCAAGAATTTTCATTCTGTCTTCTGATGTCCCGATATGATGTAAAAGTCGAATACAAAAAACACAGTCCACACTATTATCATTCATTGTCAAATCGAATGCCGATGTTTGCAGAGTTTGGATTTTCTGGGTTATCTCATAAGGGCGATAGGCCATACCAATATCTATCATTTCTTGGCTATAATCTGCAGCGATAATTGCTCTGTTCTTCTTTTCAGCTAACAACGGCCAAAATCGACCAGTCCCACATGGCATATCTAGAATAGAATTAGGATTTCCTGCGATTTTAAGAGCTTGCCTACAAATCTGCTGGTCTCTCCAATTAGAAATCTTACGCCATAGTCCTGACTGATGTTTTTCAAAGTATGCTTTTGCATGCTCTGCATCATATTTTTTTGAAAACTCAAGATCTTTTCTTTTCATTGCTTATCACTTCTGAGGTTTATCATATTTATTACTGATGTCTTTTTTTGTCAGGAAGTCAGGACGATGCGTTGAAGCATCAAGTAAACTCTTAGTAGCTGACTGGATATAAGCACTAAGCCTGTGGGACATTACATTTTTGTCATCAGAGGATGAAAGCGTAACCTCAGGCAACTTTCCCAGTTGATAGCTATAAAGCTTTTCTTTGTCATAGGCATCTCTAACCAGTATTTCTTCACCACTGATAATCGCTGTTGTTGGATCTGAGCCAGAAGGTTTAATGATGGCAAACCCTTTATCATCTATATTTAACAAGTCTCTACCCCAACAACTATGAACACTCTTACCTCCAAGTAGGCCAGCGATTATTGGAGCGATGTCCACCTGAGATCCGACCATTGTGTTTCTTCTGCCATACTTCTCAATAATCCCCGGCCCAATAATTAGTAATGGAACGTGAAATCGAAGTAGATCTATGTCTGTAAGTTGACGGTTTGTACCAAACCCATGATCGCCGACAATGACAAAAATTGTATTTTTATAATAACTAGATTGTTCTACTTTCTTAAAAAACTGCCCGAGAGCCCAATCTGAATAACGCATTGCTGTTAAATGTTCATCTAGCGAACCAAATCCTGTAACAGGTCTGACAGGTAAAGGTATCGGTAGTGCATAAGGTGTATGGTTAGATAGTGTCTGTAGAAAAGCAAAAAAAGGTTTGTCTTTTGGAAGTTCTTTCAACTCTATCTCAGCACGATTAAACATGTCCTGATCAGAAACGCCCCATGTAGGATCGGAAAATATAGGATTGACGTAATCATGTCTGCCAATAAACCTCTGCATGCCTTGAGTACCAAAGAAGCCTTTCTGATTATCCCAAGCAAAATCACCGTTATAAACATACAAGCTTTGATAGCCTCTATCAGCGGTGATTTGTATCGAGCCTGAAAATTTCCTTGTTCCCTCAGGTTGCTGCATCAAATACTCGTAATGAGGCAAGTTTGGAAAACATGACACTGAAGCAAACATGCCTTGATGTGTATGCGTCCCATTAGAAAAAAAACGTTCGAATAGCAGTCCCCTTTGACTTAATTTGTCAAATTCAGGGGTGATGGAGTAGTCATGCCCAAGAGCACCGACATACTCACCACTGAAACTTTCCATCAGAATAAATACGACATTTAATGGTTCGCTCTGAAGTCCTTCACCCGCATCGTATTGCCTATAGGTAGGTGAAGTATCAGAAGATAGCAACTTATCTTTGCTTGTTAAAAGCATTGTTTTCACGATTGAATTGGCTTCATCTAACGGCATTTGTTTAAGCCATTTATTGTCAACTTTACGACTTCCAATAATGGCTTTACTCAAGGTATATACGCCATTCAACGCTAAGTGATTTGAAAATAAGTATTCACTATGAAATGCATCTCCCCATCTAAGAGGAGGCCCCTGCCTTAGTGTTCCTCTAGCGGCGACGATACTAACAATCAATAATAAAAAGAAAACACATAATCGAGTTGAATAAGAAATTTGTCTCTGCCCATGAGCTATATGATCACTGTTCTTTTTTAAGGCGTAATAAATAATGGTTACAAGAACAACAACCAGCATTAAATATTTAATAACCGGAAATCCATACCAAACCATGCTTAATACGGTACCGGGCTCTTCCTTTAAATACTCAAAAACAAGGCTATTTAGGCGAGTGTGAAACTCATGATAAAAGTCAAGTTCCATCACTGCTAGGAAAATCAATAAGCTAGCTACAAAAGTCAACCATACAAGATATAGTTTACGAAACTTAAAACCCTGTCTAAATAGCATTCCTAGAACTAAAGGGGTAACAGCATATACCGTAATTATTAAATCAAATCTCATACCAATTAAAAATGATGCACAAAGATCGGTCATTGGTATTTGAGTAGCAAGCTCATGATTTCTCGCAAGTAATATTAGTCTCAATACTGTTTGTAAAATCATGAGAATAAAAGCAGAACTCAATAAAAAATACACGTCTGTTTGTAATGTGGACTGATTTTTTGCTGTTGTCATAGACTTATTTTCCAATCAGATCGCAACTAATTAAAACTTCATTAGCAGCAAATTATTAATACTGATTTATAACTTTTTTTAGTTAAAAGACTCATAAAGACAGAATGTAAAAGAACATTTCTAATAGAGAATGCCTATCCAGATGCCTGCGGCTATCACTAAGCCCAATAAAACCGCTAGAGAGCCGTAATCCTTGGCTCGACCAGACAATGGATGCCAGTCCATCCCAACACGATCGACAACACATTCAATGGCAGAATTAACTAATTCGAGAATCAAAACCATTAGTAGGCTGCTAATTAAAGCAATTCGCTCTATAGCAGTAACATCAAATAAAAACGTAAAAACGGTAAATATGATAAATACTAAAAACTCTTGTCTAAATGCAGCTTCATTTTTTAGAGCCGACCTCAACCCATTCCAAGAATATGTTGTCGCATAAAATAAACGTTTTATCCCTGTGTGCTTCTTGATAAATCTATTATTTTGTCGTGATTCATTCATTTTTCAGTTACCAAATCAATGAGCTTTACTAGCAGGTGATTGTTTGAATGAAAAAAGAAGAAATAGCATCATGGATAAAAGCGCTGCAGTTGCACCATAATGACTGAGTCCAAGCCCACCAGAAGAGGGGGATTTATCCAGAAAATCACCAAGTACAGCTCCTAAAGGCCTTGTAAGAACGAATGCAGACCAAAAAAGTAAGGTTTTAGAAGCAGTCGTTAAATAATTTGCGGCTAACAATATGATTAGGATTCCACTGAATAAAACAGCACTTCCCAAATAACCTACTCCAGCTGTATCTGCCGTCCAATCTCCTAATGCCGTTCCTAATGTTTGAGAAAACATAATTGTCAGCCAGTAAAATACTTCTGCTTTAGGTTGATTAACGGAGGCGACGGATACCGTTCCAAGGCGGCTGTACCAAAGTGCTAAACAACCAATCAAAAGTGTTAAAAGAAGCATTGAGCCTCCGAGGTATCCAATTCCTAAAGACCGAGTTGTAAAGTCGGCTAATGTTGTACCAACAGTTGTAGTGGTAATTATGGTGAACCAGTAAATCAGTGGGTGAAATTTTTTAGCGAAGATCTGAACACTTACAGATAAAACAAACAAAGTGAAGAAAATACCTGTCGCGGCGAGATAACCTAGATTCATTTTCATTGAAACAGCATCACCACCGGTTTCCCCGAGTGTTGTCGAGATAATTTTTAGCACCCAAAACAGTAATGTTACTTGTGGCACTTTAGACATAATATTTTCTGAATAATTATTCACAGTATGTTCCTCATATAATTTCTCTTGCTTGTATCAGTTCAAAGTACTGGCTTGGCTGTTTCAACATTTACGCCATTTTCAAGCACCAGAAAGTGGCCATAATAGACAGCGACAAACAATGTAATAACTGCTGCAGATTCAAGTGTTAATATCAGCCAACTAAATAGACCTTTTAGGCTACAATTTCTCCACCTAATCAATATTTGTGTAAGAGAGGCAAATGCAAATAAAAGCACTGCTGAGTTGGCGACGAATTGATGTTGTTTTAAAGGTTCTTCTGCAAAACCACTGGCAAGCGCTTTATCAAGGGCAATATCACCGAAACCTGCACTCAGATAGGCAATCACCGTTCCAAAAATTAGTAGTTTGAATCCCACACCTGAAAAACCAGAATTTGAGGATAAGTCTTCACACTTGAGTTGAGCGGTGATCTGAATGATTACTGAAGCCGGCAAGACAGCTATTGGAATCTGAACAAGCAATGGGTGAATATGAGCAGGATTAATCATTTTCCTCTCCACTATCGATCAGTATTTTCGATTTTTTTAAGGTATTTTCTCTGGAGAAATATATCCACAAAGCCAAGCTTGAAAACCAGCAAATCAATGCGGATGTTAAATCATGACTTAAAAAGTGTGCCCCACGCAGTTGTTGAGAAACCCCATAAATAAGTCCAAAAAATAGAACACAAAGCAAAACAGTTTTTGCATAATCGGGGAAATAGTTTCGAGAGAAAAAAAATAGAGTGAAATATGTATATGCAGAACTTGCATGCCCTGCAGGAAAGCATTGACCTGATTCTTTTATATTAGACTCTAATATGCTTCTTACCCAGGGGAAATACGGTTGGTCTCCCCCAAATGCAGTTAGATCCCATGGACAACTGATATGAGTAACGTGCTTGAGTAGAGATACAATTAAAGTACCTAAAGGTATACCAATAACTAGATACTTTAATCCTGAATTATAATTAGATAAGCGTTTATTTCTGAATGAAATAACATATATACCCATAATTGATATATACAGCGCGATTACTAAATGATGCCCCCACTTATGAATCAGCGTTTCTGTTAGCCAGTGCTTCTTAAGTACCCAACTACCACCTTCAGCGCCGTAAATAATCTGAGCAATTACGTAGTCACCATTCAAACCTTGCAAATAGAAAATAGATACCAAGTAGATAATAACTGGGAATAAAATCCATCTTGAATATGGCATACAATCGATCCCTAATTAGCCACAATATTTTTGACTTTACAACTTCTGAATATGTCTAATTCTGGCTTGTAAGCGTCGGTATATATATCCAGTCCTCCGAGAATCGAATGAAACAGATTGTCATGTGAATATTTGTGGCTAGTTTTTTTATCTAAGCAACTACGGTCAATACCAAATTCATTCTCAAATGATTCCGATATCCAAAATATCATAGGTATATGTGTCTGCTCTTTAGGTGCCATAAAATAAGGAGCACCGTGCAAAAACATATTTTTTTCACCCAATGATTCACCATGATCTGAGGCATATATCATGGCTGTGTCATTTGTTAGTGACTTACTTTTCAAATAATCAATGATCTTACTTAGCACGAAGTCTGTGTAGAGGATCGTGTTATCGTAAGCATTAGTGATTTCATCTACAGAGCAATCTTGTAACTGTTTTGTTTTACAAGCTGGCTTGAATTGTTCAAAGCTGGACGGTACACGCTCAAAGTAGGCTGGACCATGACTTCCTTTCTGGTGCAAAACAATAAACAGATCATTTTGTGTCGAGGCTAAAACATCATCAAGCCCCTGAAGTAATGCTTCATCGAAGCACTCATTTTTATTGCAAAAACTGGCAAATTCTAAGTGTGATATCTTTAAATTATCTACCCTGTCACATACACCTTTACACCCACTATTGTTATCACGCCATGATACGCTCATCCCCGCGTCTGATATTACATCCAGTAAGGACTCATATTGACGACCTTTTTTATCAGTGTAGTTATCCCGTCCAAACTTTGAGAACATACATGGCAGAGATACAGCTGTGGCAGTTCCACATGAAGACACATCTGAAAAGTTTAAAATGTCTCTTTTCTCTAGTTCAGGAGTTGTTTGTTTAGAATATCCATTCAGGTGAAACTCTTGTGCCCTAGCTGTTTCACCTACCACAAAGATAAAGACAGTGCGTTTGTTCTTTGTTAACCAAGTAGGGCCTTTTGAAACTCCTTGAGAGATTGATTGAATTGGTTGTGCAGCAGATTTCCATTGTTCTTCTAGTAATGATTTAGACGCTGATATGTAATTTACTGGATTAATTAGGTAACGAAGTTCTCTATTATTTCGTAGTAAGGAGGCATAGTCTTGATAAAACATTAAAGCGATTAGTGCGACGACAATCAGGCTTGAAGTCATTGATAGAGTATTAGCTAAGATTTGTTTATGAACTGGTCGGTATTTAATGTTTATTTTGAAAATGACACAACTCGGCAAAACTCCCCATATAAACATGTGTGTCAAAAATGAAAATGTCAACAGATCTCTTGCTTCAGCATAATCTGTTTGGAAGACATTTTGTAACATACTGGAATCAAGTAATATGTTATAGACATCCATAAAGTAGCTTGCTGCAGCCGAACATAAAACGATAATGATAAGAGCGAGTTTTTGAATATGCTTATATGCAAACAAATTGAACAGAAAGTTATTTGTTGCAGTAATGAAAAAGGCACAGGAAATTAGGAATAATAATGTGTGCAGGGACAGGTTAGTTTGAGCGTTATAGATACCTAGCCATAGACTTTGGTTATATACAACAGCAAATAAGACCGCCAAAAGTAACGAGAAATACTCAGCTCTGAAGCCAATGTTTGAAATTTTAAGCAACTTTGCCATGTGGGCGTATCCCTACTCCATAATTGAGATTCACAAAGTCGCAATACTAGTTAAGATTTCACCTCACATCGTTACCAAATAGTAATCATTACAATTTGGTAATATAAGTTTCTACATATGACTATCAGAAATCGCTATTCTCGAATTCTATGAAAATATTGTTAATTGAAGATGATATTGAAGCTGCCACATCGCTTCAAAAAGGTCTAAAACATTCGGGGTATGAAGTTGTTCATGCTTCCGATGGTCTACATGGTTTTTCATTAGCCAATACACAAAATTATGATGTATTGATCATCGACAGAATGCTGCCAAATCTAGACGGTTTAACAATCATACGGAAACTGCGTGAAGAGGATATTCATACACCAGTCCTAATATTAAGTGCATTAGGTGAAGTAGATGATAGAGTCACTGGACTTAAAGCGGGTGGCGATGATTATTTAGTAAAACCGTACGCATTTAATGAGCTACTTGCTCGGATCGAAGTATTAAATAGGCGAAGTTTAACCAATGTCGAGAAAGCTGAATTAGTCATTAACGACCTGAAACTAGATCTTATATCTCATACCGTGACAAGAAATGGAATCGCAATAAGACTACAGCCAAAAGAAATGCAACTACTCGAATACTTTCTTCGCAATATTAACAAAATTGTTACCAGAACAATGCTCTTAGAAAAAGTATGGGGTTTTCATTTTGACCCTGAAACTAATCTAGTTGACACTCAGATCTCTCGTCTCAGAAGTAAAATAGATAAAGACTTTTCTCAGCAATTGCTTCATACCATTAGAGGCAAAGGATATATTCTTAGTGAAGACCCCTCGAATCCTAAAAACTAGTGTCATAAAGCTTGTCTTAAAATACGCTATTTTCATAACAATTCTAATTACCTTAGGACTGAGCTTTCTCTATTGGTCAACAAGTCAGTATACCGATGCACAACTCGAATCAGGTTTGAAATTTGAGTTATCAAAACTTAAAGAAGTCGATGCAACTCAAGGAAGAGAAAAACTTATTTCTATTCTTAGCTCAAACTGGCAAGAAGGATTGGATACACGTCATTACTATCTATTAGTAAATGATAAAGGTGAAAAAATACTTGGTGACTTATTAGCATGGCCCAAGAAACTAGATCCCAATGAAGAAGTTGTGAATATTTGGATTGAAAATGATATTGCGCCTATACATTTAGAGGAAAATGATGGCTACTGGCCAATGATAGCCGGTAAGTTAGCTGATGGCAGTGAGCTACTGATTACATTGAGTGTTTTACCTGCGGAAGATATACAGGAATTTACCCTCTTTATTATAGCTATCATATTGATTACTTCCATCATTTTTACAATGATGATGGGATGGTTTTTAGGACAAACAATTCTCAAACGAATAGATAACATAAATAATACGGCTAAAGCTATTGAAACAGGTGAACTTGACCAACGCATCGTTTTATCAAGTAATAACGATGAGTTTGATGAACTTGGACAGCATCTAAATAGCATGTTAGACATGATAGAAAAGCTTTTATCAGGCATGAGAGAAGTTACTGATAATATCGCACATGACCTTAGAAGCCCTTTAACAAGAGTTCTCAACCACCTGGATGTCGCTTTGTTAGAAAGTCGCAGTGAAAAGGAATATAAGCAGGTTATTCAAGATGCTGTAATCCAGATCCAAAGTTTAATAACGACTTTTAATTCTCTTTTAGAAATCACACAAACCGAGGCTGGCAGTTATAGGGGGGAGTGGTTAACAATTAACATATCATGCATTTGCACTGACATTGGTGAACTTTATGCTGCTGTAGCAGAAGAAAAAAATAAATACATTCATCTCGACATTGCCCCAAATCTTACCATCATTGGTAATCAACATTTACTATCATTAGCAATAAGTAATCTTTTAGAGAATGCTATCAAATACACATCAAATAATGGAAAGATAGAACTCAAGGTTAGAACTTATCAAGACTCAACTGCCATAGTAATCAGCGATGATGGACCAGGTATTCCAGAAGAATTTCACGACAAAGTATTTGAACGCTTTGTTCGTCTAGATAATTCTAGAACTACTGAAGGTAACGGTCTAGGGCTAAGTTTAGTGAAAGCTGTAGTAGAATTGCATGGAGCAAAGGTTTACCTTAATGACAATCAACCTGGTCTGAAAGTGAAAATTGTATTTGATGATTAAAAAACATCGAAATGGAGTTTTGGGAAACTCTCGCGTAGATGAGAAGCAAAAATGGTTGATGAAGTAGCAGGTGAAATAGAAACCGCTCGTCTAGGTTACTTAGCCTCTCCATATACGTTTTATATGGGAAATTTGAAAGGTGTTGAATAATATTTAACAACAGACCTTTTTTGCTCTATCCCAAACTGGCTTTTGTCAAACTGTACACCCCCCTTTCCCATTACGTTACCAGACTTACTCAATGATAAGGTTCTTCTGTTCTTTATAGCATATCAGTTAGCTATATTTCGTAATCTGGCTAATCGATCAACGGAATATTATGGACGTGTAAAACATCATGATTAACAGCTATATATGGCAATTAATGATATTAACCACACATAAACCAAAGCGATGTCACCTCAGAAAAACGGTATTTGTGAACGATTCTATAAGACTATATTCCAAGAGTTTTATTAGCTCACGTTCCGTGAGAAATTGAACTCATCACTGAATAAATTGCAAAAAGACTGAATGCGGCACCGGTCTTCTATACGTTCACCTAGTTAAAGAATGGAGTCACCGAAAACGACTCGCCATATGCAATTGATTGTTGGACCAGCCATTTTACAATCTGGTCAGACGCGGCTATCAGGCCGGAGATGGACAACAGAGCATATAGCGAGAGATATTTGCCAATCATGGACGTTGCCTAACCCTTCAGGGCCAGAATGCGTCTGGCTCCGTTAAGCACGACAATTCCCGCGATGGTACCGATAATAAGATCCGGATAATTGGATCCTGTCCACACGACTAGGGCGCCAGCGGTGATGACGCCCAGGTTTATCACCACGTCATTGGCCGAGAATATCCAGCTTGCCTTCATGTGCACCCCGCCTTCTCGATATTTGGATATCAGCAGCAAACAAGTGGTATTGGCAATCAGTGCGACGAATGCAATAAGCATCATTATCATCGATTCCGGCTCACTACCGAAGACGAAGCGTCTCACCACCTCTGCGATCACGCCAACAGCAAGAATCAACTGGAGCACCCCCGCAAGATGCGCCGCGCATCCCTGCATTTTCACGCTATGCCCAACGGCATAAAGGGCGAGCCCGTAGACTGCCGCATCGGCAAAATTGTCGAGGGACTCACCAACCAGGCCGGTGGACTGGGCGATCAGACCGGCTGCCATTTCAACCACGAACAGGACTGCATTGATGCCGAGCAACCACGTCAGCATGACTGACTCTTTGGTAGCAGAGGCTGCGAAGGATTCGTCGGCCTTGATGTTCTCCGGATCGGCAGTGACGGTTTCCTGAAACGAAGCTCCCAGCCCCAGGGTCGTCAGTTTCGCAGTGAAAGGAGCAGCCTCTCCATCATGCATGATCTTCAACTGGCGATTCGACAGGTCGAAAGACAGCGCCCGAATCTCATCAAAGCCATTCAGGGCCAGGCGAATCATTCGTTCTTCTGAAGGACAGTCCATCTTCGGTACGGCATAAACGCTGACCCATCTCCCCGATGCTTCGAAGGAGATCCACCTATCGGTATCTGCTTTGGAAGTTGCATCACAGCCACAGGCATTTGTGCAGGTCTTGCTCATAATACGATTCCGCTTGAACATTATTGGGTTATCATTTAAAACCATATAGTAACTATAAGGTCAATAAAACGGAAAGAATCCGTTGAGGAGGAGTCTGATGCGCATTGGACAGTTGGCTCGGTCAGTCGGGATCAATACCCAGACGATCCGCTTCTATGAACAGCAGGGCCTGTTGCCTCCGCCTGATCGGCAGGAAAACGGTTACCGCACCTATACCGAGAAGCATGGTGAGCGGCTGGCCTTCATCTGTCGCTGTAGAATCCTCGATCTGTCACTGGCTGAGATTCGCGAACTACAGCGCTATCAGGACGACCCTCGTCAGCCTTGTGCTGCTATCAACACCTTGCTTGATGACCACATTTCTCATGTGCGGTCGCAAATAACTGCTCTGCAAGAGCTTGAGAAACAACTTGTCTCGCTGAGAGCGGGTTGTAGCGATGGCCGGGAAGTTGGGGCTTGTGGGGTTCTTGCTGGAATCGGCAAAGGGAGTGCGCATAAGCAGTAGGTCGAAGCCATAACCAGATAATCCGATGGTATTTTTGCTTGCCTCATTCTAATGCAGAGTAAAATCATGCACTAAATCCGGACACCCAAAATATGTAATGGTCATACACCAATGGCAACCTTGGACGATAGGGAATTAATTTGGGTAAAAAAGAATTTAGCTCAAATTTAATCTGACAGACACGTTTATCTAAAACGGATAACTATCACATCAAGCCCGAACTAGTACAGCTTTTGTTAGTTTTTCACCAAAAAGAACTCAATCATGAAGTACACTCATGCTCGCCTCAACTTCTCTTTTGGCTACTTGTTCGTAAGCGAGACGCTCACTTAATACGTCGTCGAGTAGTCCACGGTGAATTGCAACAGAGATGGCGTCCTGATTGTTAAAGCGGCCCCCGTGTTTAAATATGAGATCGATAAGTTCACGCTCGTTCATAGTCATATATTCATCAAGTCGGGCGCCTTGTTCTGTTCTGACTTTTATCGCTGCAGGATTAACGTTTCTCATCGTCAGGCTGGCGAGATTGTCTATCAATATTAATTCATTGATTGCATCATCAGAAAGGTGGGTTGGATTCATATATCGAAGGTCCACCAGCCCTTTAATTTCACTGTATAAACTGAATACGTCCTGAAACTCAATGTGATCAGCGGCAAGTACTTTTAAAGCCTCAAGTCTAGCTTTTGCCAGTTTAATGACATTGCTTTCTAGCAAAATGAACCTCCATGTTACGTTTTTAATTAGGGCTTAGGCCAGTGAGAAGTATAACTGTCAGACAACATAATGCCTTTTTGTTCAGCAAATTTATGAGTCTCTTGCACCATATGCTCTCTCATTTGAACAATATTTGAAAAGTCATTAGGAGATTCACTGATTATGGCCTTATAGCTAGGATTGTAGAGATATAAAGAAGCATCTACGCCAAATAGTAATAATTTCGGACACTTACCATGACGAAGATTCTGCTCAGCAATACAGCCGTTAGAAATTAGTAAAAATTCCTTAGGACTGGGTTGATTTAGTGTATCAGCTAGGTTAGAGAAACAAATCCCGGTAACAATTACTGCTGTAAGCCATGTAAAAGTTTGAAGAGTCCCTGTCATTTTTTCTTTTTCCTAAGCTTATCCTCGGGTAGATAACGATAGATATTTAATAATGGGCAGTAAGCCGTTTCACATAACGTAGCATCACTACGCCTGATACGTGGTCTGTCTTCCCATTGTTCTGCTAATGGGATGATGATAGGTAGTTGTTCATCGCTATCAGCTGGATAGAATAAAGGTAAATGAGCAGTCGTGACCGGCATACGCTTACCTTGAATGATTATATTCATTTTGGGTTGGGCGGTTGTCACATAAACTCTGGCCAGAATTTCATCTTCGGGTAATTCCATTAACCTAGCATGCTCAGATTTTAAAATTTGAAGCTCTTTTTGATCACGCACTTTTGCAATTTTACGATTAGCGACCTCTATGGCCTCATCTCGCGACAGTTTATGTGTTGATCTTGATTGCGACCAGATAAAACTGATAGATTCGGGCTTGTTATCAAGTACGCGAAACGTCCGACCAGCAGTTTTACGATTAAAACGATGTAATCCTGCTTTCTCTAACAAATACTTGCTCAGTCGAAGTCCCTCAGGAGTAGTCTCTTTGTCGGATTCACGGAGAAAAGCCATAAGGTTTTCTCTCATTTCATTAATTGCACGTACTTCGTAGAGCATTCCATAGGGTACGCCCAAAACAGCAGGCATAGACGAAGTACTCCCCGCTTTGGAATCATCATCCTGGTACTCCATAGATTCGATATGTGATGCGACTAGCTCTCTACTCGCATCCAGATGAGCCCAATATGGATATTCATTATCTACACGGACAAACTCTGCTAGTGCATGCTGCAGTTCTCGCAATGGTAGATATATCTCTTCAAAACGCTCAATAAGACTCATTATCTCTGGCGCCATAGTCATAAATAGCCTTTTAGAATAATTTATATAATGCATAATATAACACAACCACCGTATAACAAGCTTTATACTCTTTCCGAATAAAACACACCTTTCTAGCCTGCATAGCCAACCGTGATCGTATTAAGTCTTTGCTAAACGGTCACCCATTTATTCATCGAATATCACCTACTATGAATGCCTCGCGTAGCGTTAAATAAACATAAATAGATAGTAAAAAAGAATATAAAAAAATAAAAAACAAAAGGATTTATACAGCAGAGGAAAACCTATATTTCAAGGCAGAAAGACAAGGCTTAGTTGTAGAATTGCGTTACTGTGATTGTGTTATAATATGCATGTAATAGTAAATTATTACAGGAAGCGTCTATGTCATCTCTCACTGTTGAAAATACAAATCAGATCCTGAAAACCGTAGGTATAAAGATGCGAGTGACTGATAAAGGTTTACATTTCGTCAGTCAGGTAGCTCAATTTGCTAAAGCTCTTACACATTGCACATCTAATCCAAAAGCACGTGATGATCTGATTACAATACTGGCTCACTATAAAGAGCAGCCTGGCTTAGTTTTTGTAATAAACGAATCTCAGCATCAGGATTTAGTGGATTCAGCCCCATCTCAAAACAACCTCGATCAACGTCCAATGAATCACTTCCGACCTCAATATTCTGATCAGCAAGTGGACTCTGAAGATAAGGCTGACAATAATCACCCTACCCATCACAATACAAATGATGAACAGTCTCAAAAACAAACTGCACCGGTAGAGTTTATTGGCCATCATGTCTATGGTAGTAAAGCCGCTCTCTATTTTGCTTATGACAAGACTCGTGATGAAGATGACACTATTGCTATCGATGGTGCTGTGTCAGTAGCTCCTCGCAAATACGATTGGAATAAAAAGCTAAGAATCCAAATTACTCGGAGTGATTTACCCAATGTCGCTGCTGTCATGTTTGGCTTATTGAAGAAAGTTGAACTCTCGAACTATGGCGCTGACAATACAAAGCGATTGATGATCGAAAACCAGGGAAAGAACTATTTTCTAAATATGTCGGCAAAAGATTACAACCAAATTGCTGTACCAATCTCTGCAAGTGATATTTTTGAGATTCGCGGGCTTATTTTGGCTCAACTAATGAAAAACAGACCAGAAATTGGTGTTGAAGGTGTGCTCGCCAACCTTAAGTGCCATGCTGCCATTCTCAAACAAGCAGGTCAGCAATAATGCCATGCTATTTAAAGACTGAACAAAGCTATACTGAAGTGGCTGAGCCCCATGAGGGCTCAGTCTGATACTTCTTTAAAGTATGGATTGAGTAATTAGAGAATAAAACCGTTGTAAATGCCCATCAAGCTTGTTGCTGTGAAGCCAATTTGCATAGCGAGTAAAGCGAAATAACGATTAGTTATAGAAAAATGTATAAAGAATAGGTTTGAGATTAAAAAGAATATAAACCCAGCTTCTGATCCCTGGTCCTGTCTGGCCAGAACAAACGCACCTATCAGTCCAAATAATGATCCGGCAAACTCGCACCAGGTCATTTGTTTTGTTAAATTGAGTATTGCTTTCATAAGCTCCCCTAAATTTACGGAAACTAAATGGCAGATAAGAAGAAATCTCTGAAAATCATCCAAGGCAATCGAGAGGCATTAGAAGTCGAAAAAGCTAATGAGATAATAAAAGCGTTGGTAATAGATAAAGATAGAGATACTGCCTTTCAGATTGCAGATTCGTTAACGCCCAAAGGGGCGTTAACTCTTGCTGCAGATAATCAGCGGAAACCTAAATAGAAACAAGAACTGGTTTAGCAGCTCGTCGACGTTGCTCTTCAGCAATTGCTTCAATAGCAGCCTCAATTGTCTTTTTGCCAGCCGGTGTAGTCATGCTATCTGATAATGTAATCAGATCGTTCATGGTGTCTTCCAGCGTTTGCTCAGACGAATTCTCAAAACTTACTTCAAGAACGTTAGTTTTTGTCATGGTGGACTCCTTAAAGATAAAAAAGGAGAACACAATGCCCACAAGGGAATGTATTCCCCTATGGGTAAATCATCTGCTTACAGATAATCACGATTAATTGACAGCACCTGTTTACAGGTGAGTTATTGAGCGTTCAGTTGGTGAGTTGAACGAACACTTCATACCTAACTAGAAAAAAATAGTAGGTACAAAATCAGTAAGATAAAGATAGCGCTTACTTACAGCTGAGTCAAAGCATGGTAGTGATCTTCTTCACACTTCTCATTAGATTCTCCTTATACAAATCACATTTATTAACACCAATAACCGGATAGAGGTTTCCGGGAGAGTTATTAAATAACCACCCTCTAGGTTTTCAGGAGACTTATATATCTTGTTGTTTTGTATATAGTTTATATCGAGGTTTTGCGGAGAGTTAGAGGATTTACACTCTTTTTATTACTCATAAAAAGCTCTAGTAATGGTAGAGGTTTTCCGGAGAGTTAGTGGCTAGACAGATGCAATAAATAAGAGTGAATTGGTATCAAGGTTTTCAGGAGACTTACTTAAGCTACTGTTTTATATGGATAGGATTCTAGGAATTGCGGAGAGTTAGACAGGACAAAGATGATGAGATTTAGCGAATTTATTTCACAGAATGACCAGGGCTTAATTTTAAATCGATTTATATGAAAATTAACGTGCAACAGAGACCGTTCATAAGTATAGTTATCACATCAATTTTATAAGTATATGAAATATATGGATTTCTGTTCGAGGTTTTCCGGAGAGTTGGACTAAGCCCCCACTGATAATTTAATTAACTAGCATTTAGGGTTCTAGGTTTTCAGGAGAGTTAAGACTATGTTCGAGGTTTTCCGGAGAGTTAACTTGGTGGCTTCTGTAACCGGGAACATCAAAATTAATGATGAAATGTTCAAGGTTTTCCGGAGAGTTGATTTTGTACCTAAAGGGTTCTTTTTGCGCCTGGGTTCAAGGTTTTCCGGAGAGTTTAAGGAACATTACATTCTAGGTTTTCGGGATAGTTAATCCTTCCCCATCTAGGTTCTTAGGATTTTTATTCAAGGTTTTGAGGAGAGCACCAGTTATCCACAACATTATGTTAAATTCTAAGAGCCAAAATTTAATAAAATGTTCAAGGTTTTCGGGAGACACCTTCAAGGTTTCAAGGAGAGTTGATACTTCAGTATCTAGGTTTTGAGGTTATTTGTTGTTTTAATGTGGTAAAAAATTATCAGGTTCTAGGTTTTGAGGATTTTATTAGTCATAACTATTTGATAATGTTGAACTTATCAGCCTTTCCTCTCCTCTACTCCTCTTATAAAAAAAGACCATCTTTCTTTCAAGAAGATAAAGGCTTGCGTCATATGTTTTTTATGTCATCATCTCGTAGTACAGTTCTTAGGACAAAGGTATCACACAGGAATGTCAGGTAATAAGTTGAAAGACGACAATGATACAAAAAAAAATGCTCGTTCTATTCTAGACGACATTCAGGAATCACAAGATAAAGCACCGGCTTTCCCTCAAAGCAGTCAGAACTATGATTTGTTTGCTACTTTGCTTGGTCCTTCAGGTGATACAGAGCAGTTATCAAACTTACTGAGTTTTTGGGATTCCATTCCAAGATACAGCGTATCACGACAAATCCAAGCTGCTATGCGTAACGAAGCGGGTAATTTACCTATTCTTAGGAAAAAATTTCAATCACCAGCTGGTGAGATTTGTGAAATGGAATTAAAACCAGCACGCATAGAAGTAGGTGGTGAAGAAAAGGACTTTTATCCTGCAGAGTCTGAAGAATTAATTGAAGATATTTTACGTAAAATCTTCCTTCAACAAAGACATGGATTTCATGACTCCGATCGAGATGAAACTTGGTGCAAATTCACAATAAATATGATTGTCAAAGAACTTAAAGCTTTTGGAAAAGTTCGTAGCCATGATGAAGTTAAACAGGCACTAGAAATCATGGAAAACTGTCGTCTAACAATCACTGTAAATGGTAAGCAGGCATATAGTTCAAACATACTCTCTGACAAGTTACTTCAAGATAGAGCTGCTTATAGAACAGATAGTAATGCCCTTTCTGCAGTAAAATTCTCATCACTTATAAGTAGAGCTATTAATAAATTTGATTATCGTCAGTACAACTACGCAGATGCAATGAGTCTTAAACAGCCATTAGCAAGATGGTTATTTAAACGACTAGCAGATAGGTTCATTAATGCAGGAATTGATGCACCTGCTTATAAAATCATCTTTAGTGAGATAGATCGTGATTCTGGGCTAATGCATCACAAACTCATTACTAGACGAATAGAAACATTAAAAATGGCCGTTGAAGAATTAGTGGAAAGCGGTATTTTGATGAGATATGAAATGAATAGTGTCAAAGACGGGAAAAAAATAGTTGATGCTATTTTTATGTTGCATGCTTCAATGAAATTCATCAAAGAAATGAAAGCTGCAAATGCCAGACAAAAGATTATAAGGGAAAAAGCACAACGAATTTCAAAGAAATAAACAATCTTTTCTTTTGATAATTGCTCTACTTACTCAATAGATATTATTTAGATATCTAGTAGATATCCAATATGAAGTCTTACTAAATAGCAAATTACATTACTAATAATAATTACAGGAATATTAGGGTGGCTTTATATCAAAAGATAATACAGAAAAAATTAAGGGTATACGGATTTAATGGTTGATGGGGCACCTTCACCCCATCAATCTGATACCACCCTCAGATGGTTGATAGATCGACTCCGTAGTTGAGTTCCTCTGCGAAGTCCGGCAGTCCGTAACCGATGG
>Ga0208180_1000246_pt1 | contig 51467 bp, 42 predicted proteins | sample MalvireepMed_s16_FD_184241 | JGI IMG/M metagenome (GOLD analysis project Ga0208180, IMG submission 184241) | Marine viral communities from the Global Malaspina Expedition - Malaspina viral metaG DeepMed_s16 (SPAdes) (version 2) | ecosystem: Environmental > Aquatic > Marine > Oceanic | place...
ATGAAGAGACAGGTAGTAATGAGCTCTTGATTAATTGTGTAATTTGTAAAGACAAAAACAACAGTTTGCTTAGAATCCTTGAAAATCTCTCTAATTCTAGAGAAGGAGGTTTAGACTTAGGATATTTCATTAATAGAATTGATTTAATGAAAGAATTAACCATCTAGCATTTCTCATAATCACAAGATTATATCGTCCCCACATTGCCACACGATAAAAAATTATAAGAAGCTAGAATAATCCCTGCGTGATGCAATCGCGCAGGAGCAACATAAAAAAATAAACCCATCTCGAGTTACCCTCTTGTTACCGCGCTGCCTGTCCCAATGCATATAGGGAATGGTATCGCGTGGGAAGATCCTACCCACTACCTTCAGGGTCATTTCCCGTAAAAAAATAAGAGCGATTTCCTTTTCAAAAAGGGTCAACCGCTCTGATAATGTGATGCATAGCCTCGTTAAGTTTGTATCAAACGAATCCAAAAAAACTTAAGTTATGCCACATTATGCACAAGGAACTTCAGGATGGACCAAATTAAACGGCTATCAAGCGCTTTGGGATCCTAAGATCGATATGGGGAAATTCTATTTTACCACCTTTCAAGGGAAACGCGAAGAAACGCCATATATGACCGCAGAAAATTTTGCCCGCGTCATCGACATCCTAAGAAATGAAACGCCGGTTTATGGTAACGCCAGCACCGGCTCGGTCACCACCCAAGCTGAAGAAGTGGGTGAAGAAGAAAGTTAGTCTTCAAAACATTCAGAGAACTGCTAACAACCAACCAGAACGCAGCAACGCCTATATCTTTTGATGTAGGCGTTGTTTTTGTTGCCGCACGATTGTATCGCGTGGTAAAACCAAAAATAATCCTCTTTACTAAATCTAAACTTAGGTTCGGTTCCTCTGTTACCGAACTTCCTGCCCCTATGCATATAGGGAATGGTATCGCGTGGTAAAGACCAACAAAGTTTAATCCTGACTTTTACATTAACACTACCTAAGATGTTCAAAAAGATACCGAAATCGCTAATAACCTCTGCGCGGCGATGCAATCGCGCAGGAGCAATAGAAAGTTAGAAAATTTACATTTGAGGAGTAGATATTGTTGTCGCGTTTCCCTATTATGGCGCTGCCCAGTTGCCGCGCAATTGTATCGCGTGGTATTCCACTAACTAAACCGACTAAGAACGCACAATTTACTACTCCTCCATTCCTTCATAAACATTTAGTTCTAGCGCTTCATAGCGTTCTGCTAAAGCCTTCAGGTTAACGGATTCTTGATGCTTTAAATGCGTGTCAAAAAAACCGGCGACCAATTGAGTGATGATTTCCATTCCCAGTTCGGGATCGATGCTTCCACTTCCGGAGAGCGAGGGCACAGGAATCATAAAAGGAATATCCATAAAATTAGGATGTCCCGATCCTAAGATTTTGGATTCATAAAAAACCGAAGTGCTTTTTTTATGATAAATATGTGCATTGAGATCCTCGTGTTCCGGCGGCCAATCTGCCGAAACGTATAAAAAAGGTTTCTGAAAAACTGTATCGATCTTTTTGCCCCATTGTATTCCATCTAAATTAGCACCTGCTTTAATGCGATCATCTACGAGTGCCAACCTGCCTGCAGCGCCCCCTCCTACCGAATGTCCTAAAACGCCCACGGCATCCAGTTGTAAATGTCCTTTCAAAGCTCCGTTAGCATTCCACCTCGGCAATAGCTTTAAAACACTTTGCATATCGGCCACCCAACGCGCTTGAATAGCGCCTTCAAAATAATCTTGAACCGCTTCCTGTACAATGGGATGCCGCTGCTCAAAAGTTAATCCATTAGCAAAAGCCTCCTGAATGGGTGTGATGGTTTGCATCGCATCCTTTGCAAGACGTTGCTGATATTCATAATCAAAATAGGCATGTTCACCATTTGGAAAGACCGCACCCAGACTTTCATAGGTATGATTCATATTGATCACCACATAGCCTTGACTGGCCAATTCGCTGAGCAAAGCGTAATAGCCCGTAGCTTTGGAGCCATACCCGTGAGAAAACAGCAACACGGGAAAGCTGCCCTCTGCAATGCTGCCTTCAGGATAAACATAGGTTTGTATATGGTCTAAATAATTCAGTGCTGAAGCAGGCAAGCCGTACTTCGTCGCAAAACCGGCTCTACTGGCATCATCTACGTAAGCTTCCGGCGTAGTAGTTGCTGCCTTGGGAGCTGCCGGATACCAGATCTTCACCATAAACTTACGCCGATCTTCAGGCGTTGCAGTGATAGGTTCGTCTCTGGCTGTCTGCACAAGTACGGTATCGGTTCCCACGGCATAAGCACCACTGGGCTGCGGCAAATCAAAAACAGGAAGCACTACCGGCAAAACCCAGGCGACACCCAGTAAAATACCGTAACCTAAGCCTCTTAAAACAGCCAGCACCGAAAACCGAAAAGCTTGTGTGGCGTCGGTTAACAGAATACGTGCCGTTAAAATAAGTACTAAAACATAAGCCGGCAACAACTGCCAGCGATAGCCTTCGAGCACAAGCTGAAGCACAACTAGTGCAGCAAGTACTCCGAGAATAAGTACGAGTGGTATACGCCGTGCAAGAGGCTTCCATATAAAAGGCAACCCCGTAAGCACGAGCAGTAATACAATTTCAAAAAAACGCATAGTTTTGGTTTTAAATTACAGACTATAAAACTACCTGATCCCTTTAAGGATTGCGAGGTAGAATCCCTAAGCGATCGGGTTATCTGTCGCTCAAAACCCGCAGTTAAGAAAAACGCACAGCGTATAGGGAATTGCATCGCGTGGTAAAAACTTAAACTTCATTTTGCGTATATTAACACAGCAGTTCCAAACTGCGCTAAACTACTTTAAAGCTTCAAAGCAGTTGCCAAGCTCCCCAGGCATTAGTTTACCCGTCGTTCATTCGTAGTTCACCCGAGGTTCACCCGTACTTCACGCGTAGCAAAAGCATACCTAAGCTATGGTAGCGGTATGGTTACAGCCAGTAAACCTTTAAGGATGGATAAAGGAACAAGCAGACTATAGCCATAAGCCTTCTGAATCTCCCTATACAAAAGTCGTAAAACATAAAAAGCTACCTCCGGTAAGAAGTAGCTTTTTAAAATTATGGAATAAAACCATCAACCTAAGATCTGCGTTTCCTGCTCCAGGATCATATACGGCTGACGGTAATAACGCTTGCTAGTGGCTTTATACAAGGCACTGGCCAGAGCTCCTGCAACCGGAGGTAAGCCGGGTTCGCCCAATCCTGTGGGTGCGATCTGGTTCTCTGCAAAGAACACTTCGATCTCCAGCGGGGCTTCGTTGTTTCTGATCAAGCGGTAGCGGTCAAAGTTCTGTTGCTCCGGCATACCGTCTTTAAAGGTCAACTGACTGTACATCGCGTGTCCTAATCCGTCTACGATTCCACCTTCAATTTGATTTAATGCGCCTTCTTTGTTGATCACAATTCCGCAGTCTACAGCACACCATACTTTTTTCACTACTGGATTTCCACGATCATCCATCACGAGGTCGATCACCTGTGCTACGTACGAATTGTGGCAGTAATATGCCGAAACACCGCGGTAAACGCCGTCGATCTCGGCTCCCCAATTACTCTTCTCACGCACGAGTTTTAGAACTCCGGCATAACGCTCGGCATCATAATCGTTGCGCTCCCCTACCGGATTGGCGATCGCATTATCAAAAAGCTCCAATCTAAAATCAATAGGATCTTTACCTGCTGCTTCAGCAACCTCATCGATAAAGGATTGCTCTGCTCCAGCGGTAAAATTAGAACGCGGCGCACGCCAGGCTCCTGTTGAAATATTGGTATCAATACCAAAGTTCTCCGCGCGATAATTGGCTAAGGTTCCCGCTGGATAGCGATTGGCAAACACCGGACTTGACGGAATACCGCTTCCCTGCACTTCAAAGGCCGTCAGGTTTTTATCGACATCCAATGCGGCTTTATATTTTAAAGTATATGATGGACGATAAGTACCTTGCGTCATATCATCTTCCCGGGTGTAAATGAGTTTTACCGGAGCTCCTATCTTCTGCGAAATAGCAGCAGCTTCGAGACCGAAGTTTCCATACAATCTGCGACCAAATCCCCCTCCCATACGGGTCATATCTACGTGGATCTTATCTTCAGGAATGTTAAGCATTGCAGCAGCTGAACCGCGTAAAGCTTCCGGCGTTTGAATAGGACCGATCAAGCGCGCTGAATCTGCTTTAACATCGGCAAAAAAGTTCATCGGCTCCAGGGTGTTGTGTGCCAAAAACGAACCAAAATACGTGCGTTCGATCACGGTATCGGCATTGGCAAAAGCTACATCAGGATCTCCATCTTGACGGGCTACTTCTCCCTTTCCTTCAAACACAGAAGCAAATTGCTCCAAATGCGCTGCAGAACTTTCAGCGGCAGATACGCGTTCCCATTCGGCTTTTACCGCTTTCTTCGCCTGCATCACCTGCCAGGTGCTGTCGCCCACGACTACGATGAGTTCGTTAAATGCATTCACATCTGCCCAACTGGGTTTTTCTAACGAGGTATTTATCGTAAACACCTCTTTGATCCCCGGCATCCCTTTCGCTTCGGCAGCATCAAAGCTTTTAAGTTGCATCCCAAAAGCAGGCGCATGAATAAGCATCGCAATGGCGGCGCCTTCTTCCATATAATCTAAACCGAACAATGGTTTTCCCGTAGCGATCTTAACCCCGTCTACGTTTTTAACCGCGGTCCCAATAAGTTTAAAGTCTTTAGGTTCTTTCAGCTTCACTTCTTCAGGAAGTTCGATACTGATAGCATCACCGATCAACTCTTTATACGCGATGCTTTTATTGGTAGGCAAGTGCTTTACCATACCCGCTTCGGTTACCAGATCTTCTGCAGGAATATTCCACAGGTTTGCAGCGGCGCTCACAAAAAGATAACGCGCGGTAGCCCCGGCCATACGCAATCCGTTCCAACCGGCGCGAATAGACTGACTTCCACCCGCGATTTGACGACTGAATTTTTTTGTATCTAATGGTGCCTGTTCTACGCTAACCTGATCCCAGGCCACATCCAACTCTTCGGCTACAATAAGCGGCATCGAGGTTTTTACATTTTGACCGATTTCAGGATTGGGTGAAAAAATAGTCACCGTCCCGTCTTCATTCATTTTGATGTAAGCATTGAGGTCAAAGGCAGCCTCAGCAGGAGTTGCTGTGTCTTGTGCCAAACCTGAAAACCAACTGAACTGCAACATCAGTCCTGCGCCCCCGGCTGCAGAAACTTTTAAAAACGATCTACGGTTGTGTTTTGTCTTGATAAATGCCATAATCGATTATTTTTTTGTTGCTGCCAGTGCCACAGCTTTATTGATTCGTGTATAAGTTCCGCAGCGGCAAAGGTTACCGCTCATCGCGTTTTTGATCTCGTCTTCAGAAGGATTTGCATTGCGGTTGAGCAAGGCTGCCGCACTCATAATTTGTCCTGCCTGGCAGTATCCGCACTGCGGCACATCAACTTCAATCCACGCCTGTTGCACAGGATGCTCACCGCTTTCTGAAAGTCCTTCTATGGTGGTGATCTTCATCGAAGCGTTTGCGATGGCGCTTACAGGAAGCGAACACGAGCGTACGGCATTACCGTTAAGGTGAATGGTACACGCACCACACTGGCCTATACCACAGCCATATTTGGTTCCTACCATATTAAGATGATCCCGCAAGACCCAAAGCACCGGGGTATCTGCAGCAACATCAACCTGATGTTCTTTTTCGTTAATGTACAAACTATACTGTGGCATAGCATTATGATTTTAATGAAACGTCTGTTTTTAAGCGTTATAGCAAAACGCACTGCTCTAAAGTTAACTAATTTTAACGATCACTCCTTACACTTTTCAAACCAAATGCGGGATTGCCTCCGCTTAAAAATTAGCATTTCCTTACAATTTGAGCTGATTCGTTCCGTGACTAAAAGGCTACTTTTACCTGAAAATTGACAATGCCGAGAACATTACGTCTTCTTTTATGTACACTGGGTCTTTTGCTTATGGGGTTACAACTGCAAGCACAGGAGACCACAATTCCCAATGAAACTCCCAAGAAAGGGTTTATTTCCCGCTACCTCAACAGGGTGTTTAATGATACCGTATCTAAGGAAAAACCACAATTCCTGATCTATCCGGTGTTAGGTATACGACCTGAAACGGGTCTGGAATTTGCCGTGGCGCCACTCTTTGTGTTTTATGCCAATGAGGATATCAACAACCGTCTTAGTGAGATCAACACCTATGCATTTTTTACCTTCAACGGGCAGTATGGAATACGCATCAATCACGCTGTCTATTCTGATCAGGACAAATGGTTTTTCTTAGGTGATCTTGATGCAGAACGCTTTCCGCTAAAATATTACGGGATAGGCAATGATGTTCCTAAAGACAATATCGCATTAGTAGATGCGACGCAAATTCAGATTAAAGAACGGGTATTACGCAAGGTGGTAAAAAACTTTTATGTAGGTCTCGAGACCGACTTTAGAAGTCTGTCTAACGTTTCTTTTGAAGCTCCCGAAGACAGCGATGAAGCTCTGGACATTGAGCTTCCCTTTGGTGCCGAAGGAACGACCAGCTTTGGTATGGGTGCCGGTCTGGTTTACGACGCCCGTCACAATGTATTGAATGAGCGGAATGCTTTTTTTAGCGAATTGGCTTACCTCAATTACAACCCATTCTGGAAAAGCGATGTAGAATATCAAACCATCACGACAGACAATCGTTTTTTTACGCCTATAGGTAAACGGGATGTGCTGGCGGCTCAGGTTATTGGTCAGTTTAGCTTTGGTGGTGATGTTCCATTTAACCAACTTTCGTACTTAGGTGGAGAAAGTATTATGCGCGGTTATTTTAGTGGAAGGTTTAGAGACCGCAATCAGATCGCTGCACAAATAGAATACCGTTTTCTACCGCTTAAACTCGGTTTTACAGACCGTTTAGGAGCGACTGTTTTTACCGGTGTAGGCGAAGTTTTTGACGATTGGAACGAACTGGAGATGAACAAGATCAAATGGTCTGCCGGTGCCGGTGCCCGTTTCTTGATCTTTAGAGAAAAAGATATTTTTATTCGCTTTGATTATGCCTTTACCAGAGACGGAAGTAATTTTTACCTAAGCATAGGTGAAGCCTTTTAGGACGTCATTTCATTGCATTAAAACCTTGAATTTGGGCTAGAGGCGATATCTAAAAAGCGCCTTACGGATTTCTTCTTGCAGTTTATTTTCGGGGGCTTTGCGCTGCAATTCATAAGCACGTTCCGCACGTTCTGTTTCAGGATCATCGTTTAGGCTTAGATCTAAGGACAATGCCCCGTAGCTTAAATACTTCTCATAATCCGGTGTTTCGGTTGTTTCTACATAATGACGCAATTCAGTTAGCGGCTTACCTGCCATTTGCGCTACCGTATCCCAAAATTCTTCTTCGGTATAACCGCGTTGTTGTTCCCGATAGTAAGTAGTATACATTTCGCGCATCACATCGTCTAGAGACTTTTCATTTGCACTCTCGTGACGAATGGCAAGATCAAGCAAAAGTCCGAGCATTGGGCCTTTATGATAATAGGAGATCGTAGTGGCATCGGTAATGGCGTCAGTATTCAAGAAGTGATTCCACACATCATAACTGGAGCGTTCTAAAGACATATGTTCTTTTCCCTCCTTATTTTCGATCGCCTTAAAATGGCTGCTTAAATACTTCAGTAGCTCGGCTTCACTGATCAATCCTGCATCGCGCATAATGAGATATTCGTAATACACGGTAAAGCCTTCAGCCACCCAAAGCATCGTTGTGTAATTTTCTTTGCTGTAATCAAAAGGTCCTAATTCAATAGGTCGCAAAGCTTTTACATTATATAGATGAAAATACTCGTGGGTGATAAAATTGAGAAACGCCTTATAATCGGCATCGGTTTTAAAATCAAAACTTCCGTAGGTAAATACCGCTTGCGAATTGGCATGCTCGAGTCCGCCGCCGCCGGGTTCCATCATAATAAACGCATATTCCTCAAAAGGAATGTGCTGCATCAAATAGGTTGTGCGTAAAATGATCTTTCGCAAATCACCCACAAACTGTTGCTCATTCAAACCTTTGGGAGTTGCAATGGTCAGACTAAAGTCTTTGCCCAATTGCTGAAACGCGATCATTTTTTGATTTCCGAGGTAAAACGGACTGTCATAAAGCACATCTGCCGATACGGCGTAAAAGGTATTTTGGTTTACTTTTTCGAGTCCCGTAGCGATGTTTTCCCAAGCTTCAGGAAGTTGAAAGCTTACCAAAATGGGTGCTTCCTTTCGCCCTTCAGGAAACATAAATATATCGGTGTTCGCGAGAAAAGCCCGACTATCCTTCACATTAGATTCTGCTACCGAAGTACGATTAGCATAAACCCTGTAGGTTACCTCTAATTCGGTATTTTTAGGATGTGTGATCGTCCATTTGTTTTTAGAAGTTTTCTTCCAGGCTATCGCAACACCTTCAGAAGCTTGCACCTCAAAATCAATAATATGCGCAGGGTTATCGAGAATCATATAATATCCCGGAGTCCAAACCGGCAAAACGAGTGTGGTTTCGGTAGTATCCTGCTGGTCCAGATGCAACTCCACTGCAACATAATGCGCTTCCGCCTGAGGAAAGGATAGTTGATACTGCATTTGTGGATCGCCCTTCTGCGCAAAAAGAGTTTCTGCAAACAAAAACAATACAAGTAAAGCATATGCTCTGCAAACCATAATATTCAATTTTTATATCCTTAGGAAAATTACAGATTGCAGATTGAAAAACGCGAACTCCTTACGGTCTATTATTCGCAAGTGCTGATACGATATTAACCGCTTCACCCCATTTATTCAAAACATCCACCACGCTTAGTTTACTTATTTTTAAACATTTAAAGACTATATTTAGAGCGTCAATCAAACCATATGAAAGCCTTTATCTTCCTACTCCCTATGCTGTGTATTGCTTTTACGAGTACTTCCTGCACCCAAAAGAAAACAAAAAAAACAGACGCAGCTGCTCTTACTGAATTGATACAACCACTGACATCTGATACGTTGAAATTCACCTCAGGAGTTCGTGCGATCTTTCAGGATTCAAATGGGAATTATTGGCTAGGAAGTCACAACGAAGGCTTGGTAGTTTATAACGGTACGCGCTTTAGCTACTTTACCACGGCAAATGGTTTGGCCGAGAATCAAATCCGCAGCATTCAGGAAGATGCGCAAGGCAATATCTGGCTGGGCACCGCAGACGGCGTAAGTAAATTCAACGGTACACACTTTACAAATTACACTACCGAAACAGGTTTTCCAGAACCTGTTGCTAAAGCTTCTTCAAAAAACCTATGGTTTAATGCCGGGAATCTGCCGGGCGTTAACTGGTGGGATGGGCAACAGCTGAATTACGTACCCTTTCCTAAACCAATTTCTGACGATCTTGAAAATTCTTATGCAATTACCGGGATTTCAAAAGACAACCAAGGCCAGGTCTGGTTTGGTACCTATGCCGGATTATTCGTCTTTGATGGGCAAAACCTACTACCGGTTGAGAAGATCAAAAAGGCACTACTTCCTGAAGATTACATTCATATAAGAAGCGTGTTTGCCGACTCTAAAGGGCGTATTTGGGTAGGCAATAACGGGATTGGCGTTTTATTGATCGATGGAGACACTGTTATCAATTTTTCAGAAGAAAACGGACTCATACATCCCGAAAGTTCCAGAAGAGGGGCACATTCTCCAGCCGGTACTTTAGAGCACGTTTTTTCAATTGCTGAAGATGCTCACGGAAACATTTGGTTTGGAGATCGGGACACCGGCGCCTGGAGTTATGATGGAAAATCAGTAAAACATCATTCCATAAACAATACTCTAGATTCCATAATGATCTGGAGCATTTACAAAGACACTACAAACCGACTTCTTTTTGGGTTATACAATGGTGAAGTTTATGCCTTTAACGGGATGCGTTTTGATAAGGTGTTTTGAAAAAGCTTCCTTTTCATGAACCCTTAGAATTACTCAAAAGTTACAATCCCTTTTACCTCTCAATTTTCGTAACTTCACGCTTCCTCCTACGCGATTAAATCTAAGCCCATGAAAATCTTGCATACGGCCGACTGGCATATTGGCAAAAAGCTGCACAAACACTATTTATACACCGATTTTGAACGCTTTATCTCTTGGCTGATTGCAATTATTCAAGAGGAAAACATCGAACTCGTTTTGGTTTCCGGAGATGTTTTTGACCTCGCTAATCCTTCTGCTGAAGCACGCAAACAATACTACAAAGCTTTAAAACAGTTGAGCAATCTCAATTGTAAACTCATCATTACCGGTGGAAATCACGATTCACCGTCGATGCTCGATGCGCCTCGCGAAATACTCGAAGCATTAAATGTACATATCCTTGGCGGAATGCCGGAAAATCTGGAAGACTGCTTGATTCCCGTTCAAGGAAAACAGGATAATGACAAGCTTGTCGTTGCTGCAATTCCGTTTTTACGGGATGGAGATATTCGTGCGGCAGAATCTGGCGTTACCTATGAAAACCGCATTGAAGCCATTAGAAAAGGAATTGAAGCCGTCTTTACGCAAGCGGCAGAAACTTGCAAGCAAAAATTCCCCGGACTACCGGTGATCGCTATGGGGCATTTGTATGCAGCAGGCATTGAGCCTTCAGAGAGTGAACGCGACATACAGATCGGTAATCAGGCTGCTTTTCAGGCGAGTCAGTTTGGGGAGTATTTTAGCTATGTAGCGCTGGGGCATATTCATAAACCCCAACGCGTAAGCGCAGCAATTCCCGCTTTTTATAGTGGTTCACCTTTACCACTTTCCTTCAGCGAGCGTACCGATGAAAAACGGGTGTTGATCTTAAATACTTCAACGGGTTTTGAACCTAAAAGTGTTGCGATTCCTACGTTTAGAAAGCTGAACAAAGTGAGCGGCGATCTGGAACGTATACAAAGCAAATTGCAAACGCTGACTCCTGAAGGTGAACTCACCAACCTCATCGAAGTGGAGTTGATCGAAGAGAACTTTGATGCCCATCGTATTGCACAACTCGACACGCTGGTTACCGAATTTGACACTCCGGGACTCGAGATCGTCAAGCATCGCGCGACCTTTAAAAACCGACTAAAAGCAACCGGAAAATTGTTTGACGCCCAGCAACATTTGGAAGACCTAAAACCGCTGGAAGTATTTACCAAAATGCTCGAGCAAAACTCGTATGATGAAGAAACCAAGACGCAAGTAACTTTAGCGTTTCAAGAACTTGTAGAACACCTCAATACCGCAGATCCCGCTTAACATGAAGATATTAAAAATTGCTTTTAAAAACATCAATTCGCTACGCGGAGAGTACGAGATCGACTTTACCCAAGAACCCTTTTTGCAAAACAGTCTTTTTGCGATCACAGGCCCAACCGGTAGCGGAAAAACCACGATTCTTGATGTGATCTCCCTGGCGTTATTCAATCACGTGCCACGTTTAGGGAAGATGAGTACGAACGAGGTGCTCAAAAAAGGAGCTATTCTTACCCGCAATCAGGAAGACGCAAATGCGCAAATTACCTATCAATGCAATCAAGGGATTTTTACCTCGCGCTGGGAAATTTCGACCAACCGAAATGGTAATCTGCGCGATTATCATATGGAGCTCATAAACACAGTAAGCAACGAAATTCTCGATTTAAAAAAGTCGGATGTGCCGGGAAAAAATGAGGAGCTGATCGGTTTGAATTATGATCAGTTTATCAAGTCTGTTGTATTGGCGCAGGGCGAGTTTGCTAAATTTTTACAAGTGCCCAAAAAGGAACGTGGCGCGCTTCTTGAGAAGATCACGGGCACTGATATCTATCGCAGAATTGGGATAGAAGTGTTTCTTCGGAATAAAGAGCGTGCTAAGGAAATTGATGCTAAACGCGCTAAAATTGAGACTTTCAGGGAGCAATTGTTGGAAGAAGATTCGTTCGCAGCAAAGCAAAAAGAAGCTGAAACTTTAGCCGAGAGGCAAAAGGAATTAAAGCAATCGATCGAACAATTTACCAAAGAGATCGAGCTTAAAAAGAAACTGCAAGTCGAAGAAGGCGAACTGCAAAAAACACAGAAAGAATTAAGCGAAGTGGTCTCGCTTCAGGAAAACTTCGAAAAAGAAAAAGGAGATGCACTGAAGCATCACGAAGCAATTCAACTTTTTGCAGAAGAACTCAATCATTGGCAAAGTTTGCAGGAAAAGCAAAAAGAAAAGCAAACCGAAATCACTAGGGCTACGGAAGCTTTAGAAGCTGCAAAAACCCGACGAGAGCGCTTAACGCAACAACTTAGCGAGCAATTCAAACTTACGGTCACGCCAACTGATTTTCCGGAAAAAATGGAACGTTATAAAGCGGAAGTCCGTGCCTTGATCGATGAGCGCAATGCCTTGCGCACCGCTTTCGAAACCAGTAAAAATCCGTTGCAAACGGCAGCTAGGGAGTTCGATTTACGTTTAGACCTAAAAGATCTCAAGGGTTTTGAAACTGCTTTACAGGAGAAATTTACGAAGACTAAATCTGCATATGCAGATTTAGAGAACCGCTTTGACCTCAAAAATGCTTCGGTAGCAGAACGTCTGGCAGCAATTCAATCTAAGCTGAAAAACATCCGCGCAGCTGAAAAAGCGCATACGGCTTTAAGCACTTTAGAAACCCAACGCAAAGAACGCAGCAAAGAACACGTTGCTCTGCAAAAGCAACAAGCCCCTCTACCGGAAGAGATCAAACAGCTGAAACAGCAGATCGAGCTAAAAGAAGCTCAGCACACCGCTAAGCAAAAAACTCTGGAAGTAGCGCAGCTACAAAAACAACTTGAGGATTACCGCAAAGACCTACAAAATAATGAACCTTGTCCGCTTTGTGGTTCCCTTGATCATCCTTTCGCAGCCCATATTCCGCAAGAAGAAAACGGACTCAAAGCTGCGGTGCTTCAATTAGAACACGAATTAAAAACGCTGAACAAAGAACTCGCGACTAAAGAAAGTTCGCTTCAGCAATTAACGCAACAAACACAACAGCTCGAACAGCGTATAAAAGTTCTCGATGAAGAACTGAGTGCTCAGCAAACCACTTTTGATGCCCAATTTAAAAACCTGATGCAAACCAAAGGTAACGCCACGTTTAACGAATTGGAGCTCCAACTGGAACAGCAAGAACAGGAATTAAATTCCGCTGAAAAACTTCAGCAAAACATCAAAACACTTGGGCAAATTGAGCAGCAAACAAGCGATTTAAAAGCGCTCTTGGCCAAAGGCAAAAAAATAGCAGCGTCCATTTCCGCAGTGTATTCTGGTAAAGATTTTGAGCAAGACGTCAGTCAGTTGGAAACCTCCTGGAATCGTAACGAGCAAACAGCAAAGCAGCAAGAACAGCTGCTCAATGCAGCTAAAGAAGCAGAACGTGATCTTGCAAAAAAATTAGAAAGTCTCACGGTTAGCCTGCTAGATCAATTGAAAGAGAAAGGCTATGATGCTATTGAAGATGCATTGCAAATGCGCTTGAATGCTGCAACGGCTCAAACCTGGAAGCACGAACTAGAACAGATCAAACAAGATGCTTTACGTCTAAAAACCCTGCGCAATAAGCTCATTGAAGAAATTCAAATCTTAAAAGATACCGTGGGCGAAACACCGCTTGAAGCGCTTCAAGAGGAACATCAGAAACAAACAGAAGCGCATCAACAAAATGAACATTCAGCTTCCGTTTTATCTCGCCAACTATTAAATCACAAGGACAATCTGGAGCAGATTAGAAAACTTCAAAAACAGATCGATCAAGAATTAGAATCGTCTAAGCATTGGCAAGTGTTGTTTGATCTAATCGGAGATTCAAAAGGAGATAAATTCAACAATTTTGCCCAGGATTTAACGCTGCAACAACTGCTGCAACTGGCTAACAAACGTCTAATGCGCCTTACCGACCGTTATCAAATAGACCAACCGGCTGAGGATGAAGATGACAGTCTGGTTGCGATTGATGAGCATATGGGCGGGCAACGCCGCTCGATCAAAACGCTGAGCGGTGGTGAGACTTTTATTCTAAGTCTGGCACTGGCCTTAGCACTATCTGATCTAGCATCCCGCAATATCGAGATCAACAGCTTATTTATTGATGAAGGTTTTGGTACCCTCGACCCCGAAACCCTTGACCAAACACTAGATACACTTGAAGTTTTGCAAGCCGAATCCTCAAAAATGATCGGCGTGATCAGTCACGTAGACAGTTTAAAAGAGCGTATTGCAACGCAAATTCAACTTACACAAAACGGGCAGGGTTATAGCAGTTTAAAGGTGGTTTGATCAATCTTTTAATACGATAAATATGAATGAGCAATTAGATATTATAACATTTCATCACAAGCAAACCCCATTAATAATAAGGTTCTTTCTAGGATTATTAGTGCTAGTCTGCGCGCTTATTCCGATAGTTGCTTTGAGCGTGGTAATTCTCAATCGTAAAGGTCTGCATATAGGTGTGTTTTTTATCTTCTTTCTTTTTTGGGGACTAGGATTTATGATGCTACGCAGCTATTTATGGAATTCTTTTGGAAAAGAAACTCTTTATCTTCAAAAAAATAAAATTATATACTTGGCAGATTATAAATACTTCAGGGATGCTCGACAGGAAATTGAGATTGAAGGTTTAGAAGCAGAAATTGTTTATAGTGAAACAATAAATGGATCAGGAACTCTTCGACTAACTAATGAGAAAACAACAATTGAGACGGTTTTAGAAACTTCAACAGAAATTCTATTGAATGAAATATACAAAATAGAGACTACTTATTTACCAGATTCTTAATCTACATCTAACTAATTAATCTTACGCAAAATGGGCAGGGTTATAGCAGTTTGAAAATCGTATAATCCTATATAAATTGGTTATCATAGCATAGGCTAAAGCTTCCGTATGAAGCTCTTTTAAGCCTTGATAAATCCTAACTTTACGTTAGAATTTTAAGAGAAAAAACTATGAATTTTCATACCCGAAAATGGATCAAACCGCAAGATCTTAATCCCAATCGTTCGCTCTTTGGAGGCCGACTTTTAGAATGGATCGACGAAGAGGCGGCGCTTTACGCCATCATACAATTAGAGAATCCGCGAACGGTTACTAAATATATCAGTGAAATAGATTTTAAATCTAGTGCTCGCGAAGGGGATATTGTCGAAATTGGTATCGAACCGGTAAAATTTGGTACCGCTTCCCTGACCTTAAAATGTGAGGTACGTAACAAAATGACGCGCGAGACCATCATCACCATCGATAAGATCGTGATGGTAGGCTTAGATGAAAACGGAAACGCCAAACCCCACGGAAAAACAAAAGTAGAATACGTAAAAGACCGTTTGGAGGATAAATAGATTTATAAATGGCAAACAACTGAAACAAGAAAGAGACCACAAATGTGGTCTCTCTTTCTGTACTATTTCTGTATTATATCTCTTAGTATAAATTAGCTTCTTGAATAGATCACATCAGCCTCTTGAATTTTTTGTGGCAAGTCGCTCATCGTGTTATAATATGCATCTTTATTATTGAATACACGGTCTGGACGCTCTCCTACGATGATATATTTTACACTCATATCAGGAGCATTTAAGTTTACCTGATCTTGAATACGCATGGTTTGATCTTCGATATCGGTTCCAAGATCCTCAAGATTGGCAATTACATATAGCATCTTATTGCTAGCACGTACTTCCTGAATTTCAAGATCTTTTTCGGTATCGGTGATTTCAGCTTCTACGACAAGGCTTTGTTCAACATTTTCCTCATCGGGCATATCTACGTCTATGGTAGGTACTTCAACCTCTTCTTCTTCCATCACAACCACAACTTTAGGCACTTCTACCGTTTCTGTTTTGGTGCTGATGTCTACATCTGCCCATTCGATATCATATTCGGGTAACTCACCTGCTTCAGTTTCTACATCAACATCGACTTCAGGCAATTCTGCTGAATCTTTTTTGTTGATATCACAGCTTGTAAATAGTGCTAATGCTAATCCTATTGGTAAAATAATTCTTTTCATAGTTATCATTTATTGGTTAGTAACTGAACGCAATTTAAAGGGTAGCTTTCCGCAGCTCCGTTAAAAGCTTCTCAATTGATACGTTATTAACCTTGATAAGGTTAAATGTTAAAGGATTTAAGCAAATAAGCATAAGGCAGATTAAAAATTCACCTGATAATTCAAAAAAAGCGTGAAATACTGCTAACAAATGCATACAAATGGGCAATTACCGGTAATTGTTTCTAATTGCATTTCGATAATTTAGCAGCAAATCGTCAAAACCGGCCTTTTTTGCAGGGCTTCAAACTTTGACTTTTAAAAAATTAATTCAATTTATGTTTCCTAAAAACACCTACGTCAATAGACGAAATACCCTAAAACAAACGCTTAAAAGTGGCATCATCCTCTTTCCCGGCAATGGAGAAAGCTCGATGAATTATGCCGATAACTGGTATCCTTTTAAACAGGATAGCAGCTTTTTATATTATACGGGGATCGATCATATTCCTGATCTGTATTTCCTGATCAACATCGATACCGGCGAAGAGATCCTCTTCGGAAACAATGCTACTCCGGAAGAAAAAGTTTGGATCGGTTCTGCTGAAAAATTAGAAAGCTTTGCTGAAAAGTCAGGCTTCAGCACTGTAAAACCTTTAGATCAGGTAGCTTCTTATCTAAAAACGCAAGTAGCCAAAGGGCAACAGGTGCATTACCTTCCACCCTATCGTTCGGCTCAAAAAATTGCGATCAGCGAACTTTTAGATATTCCGATTCAAGAAGTAGAAGCTAAAAAATCTGTAGCCTTGATTCAAGCGATCGTTACACAACGCGAGCGCAAGTCGGCTGAAGAATTGGTACAACTTGAAGAAGCAGTGAATATTACCCGCAAAATGCACGAGTATGCGATCATCAATACTAAAGCGGGAATGACCGAAATGCAAATGGCAGGAACACTTAACGGTATCGCGGTAAGCGGCGGTGGCGGACTCGCTTTCCCCATTATTTTGACTAAAGACGGCCAATATCTCCACAATCACGCAACCACCGCGGTATTGAGTGAAGGCGATCTGGTGCTTTGCGATTGCGGCGCGTATAATACGATGGGCTACGGTGGTGATATGACCCGCACCTTCCCTGCCGGAAAAACGTTCAGTCCGTTGCAAAAAGACGTTTACAATATCGTGCTTAATGCGCACGAAAGCGCCATTGATGCCTTAAAACCCGGCACGCGTTTTAAAGATATTCATTTGTTGGCCTCCAAGAAACTTGTAGAAGGTCTTACCGATCTTGGCCTGATGAAAGGCGACGCTGACGAGGCAGTTGCCGCAGGTGCTCACACGCTTTTCTTTCAATGCGGTTTAGGTCATATGATGGGCTTAGACATTCACGACATGGAAAATATGGGGGAACAATACGTGGGCTATACTCCTGAGCTGAAGAAAAGCACTGAGTTTGGACTAAAGTCACTACGTCTAGGGAAAGAACTACAGGAGGATTTTGTGCTTACCGTAGAACCCGGCTTGTATTTCAATCCATTCTTGATCGATGAGCGCAGAGCACAGAAAAAGTATATGGACTTTGTGAATTATGACGAAGTGGAAAAATTCAAATCTTTTGGCGGCATACGCGTCGAAGAGGATTTTGTCATTACTAAAGACGGAAGCAAACTATTGGGCGAACCACTTGCCAAAACACCTGAAGCCATCGAAAAACTAAGAAACAACTAACCTATGAAAGCTATAAAACTAGGCCTGCTTTGCCTATTTACTATTGCACTAAATAGCAAAGCAATTGCACAGGACGCCTCTCAATTAACACTAGATCGCATTTATTCCTCTGAATTTCGCGGAGAAAGCGCACGATCTATAAGTTGGATCCATGATGGAGATGCCTTTGTTACCATCGAGCAAACCGAAGACGGCCAAGACCAACTCATCAAGTATGAGAGTAAATCAAATGCTCAAGAGATCTTTTTAAGCGCGGAAGCCCTTACGCCATCGGGTGAAGATCAAGCGCTACAAATAGCCGACTTCAGTCTTTCTAACGATGAAAGCAAGGTGCTTATTTTCACCAACACCAGTCGGGTTTGGCGCTCAAATACCAAAGGTGACTATTGGGTGTATGATCTGGATACCAAAGCTTTGAAGCAATTGGGCGCGGCGCTTCCTTCGTCCTCGTTGATGTTTGCTAAGTTTTCTGATTCTAATGAACATGTAGCTTATGTTTCGGGTTTCAATCTTTATGAAGAGAACTTTAAAACCGGCGAAGTAACCCAGCTTACGACAGACGGAACGGGCGATATCATCAACGGAACCTTTGACTGGGTTTATGAAGAAGAATTTGGTGCGCGTGATGGTTTTAGATGGAATCCTGACGGAAAACACATCGCCTACTGGCAACTGGACGCTTCAGGAATCGGAACCTTCTATATGATCAACACCACCGATTCTGTGTATGCAAAGCCTATTCCGTTGCAGTACCCAAAAGTAGGTTACGACCCTTCTTCGACTAAAGTGGGCATTGTAAATACTAAGACCAAAGAGACTACTTGGATTCCGGTTCCCGGTGATCCTGTACAGCATTATTTACCGGCTTTACAGTGGATTGATGAAGATCTTTTGTTGATTCAGCAGTTGAACCGCAAGCAAAACACACTGAAGATATACACCTATGTACCTTCTTCTAAAGCCCTAAAAGAAGTATATACCGAAACCGAAGAAACCTGGGTAGATCTTGATTATCCCGATGTTTCTGCCAACCAATGGGGTAAAAATGATTTGCTCCTAACGCCAGATAAGTCTGAGTTTTTAAGAATGACCGAAAATGATGCGTGGCGTCATATTTACAAAGTAAGTTTAGAAACCGGCGAGCGTAAACTATTAACTCCGGGTGACTACGATGTGGCGGCTTTTTATACCGCAACAAACAAGGAAGTATTCTTTTCGGCTTCGCCGGAAGATCCTGCGCAGCGTTATTTGTTTTCGACTTCGTTAAAAGGAAAAGGCACTCCCAAACGCCTTACGCCTGAAGAGTTTGAAGGGATCAATACCTATCAAATCGCTCCCAACGGTAAGTATGCGATTCATTCGCATACCAGTGTTGATGAGCCAACGACTGTACGGTTGATAAGTCTGCCCAATCACAAAACCATAAAAGTCTTGGTTGACAATGCCGGTTTAAAAGAAAAACTAAGCAGCTTGGCGCTTCCTAAAACCGAATTTTTTCAGGTAGAGACTGAAGATGGCGTTCTAGTTGAAGGTAGAATCACCAAACCTGTAGGTTTTGATGAATCTCAGGAATATCCTGTGCTTTTTCACGTATATGGCGAACCTTGGGGACAAATGGCCACCGACAATTTTATCGGCTTGTACGATATCTTTTTAGCCCAGCAAGGCTTTGTGATCATCAATATGGATAACCGCGGCACACCTTCTTTAAAAGGTAGTGCGTGGCGTAAATCTATTTATCGCAAAGTGGGTGTGATCAATTCGCGTGATCAGGCGATGGCAACCAAAGCTTTATTGGAAAAATGGAGTTTTCTTGATGAAGATCGCATTTCAGTCTGGGGCTGGAGCGGTGGTGGCTCGATGACGTTGAACTTACTATTCCGCTATCCTGAAATTTATCAAACCGGAATGGCGGTAGCCGCAGTGGCCAATCAGCTGTTTTATGACAACGTGTATCAAGAGCGTTATATGGGACTTCCGCAGGAAAACCGCGAAGATTTTATTAAAGGTTCACCGGTAACTTATGCTAAGAATTTAGAAGGCAATCTACTGGTGGTTCACGGTACCGGCGACGATAACGTGCATTATCAGAATATGGAATATTTGGTAAACGAACTCATCAAACAAAACAAGCAGTTTACGATGATGTCGTATCCTAACCGCTCCCACGGAATTTACGAAGGAATGAATACCCGCAGACATTTATATACCTTGCTCACCAATTATCTTTTTGAGCACAACGGAAAGTAATTTAGAGCATATTCCAAAAAAATAAGCCTCAGTCTATCAAGACTGAGGCTTTGGTCTTTTAGGGGTAAAAGACACTTTAGGCTGCACGCACGTGTGTAGCCTTTTCATTTTGCTTTAATAGATCTTCAATTGTGGTTTTCCAGCTATTGGCGCGCTTCATTTCAAAATTTTGTGAAGCATCAAGCAACGAATCGTAAAAATTAAGAATAATAGAAGCCTCATTTCCTTTTAGAACAAGTTCTAGAGCAAGGTTTTCTAAGGTAGAACTAAGCTTTCCTTCAATGCGTTTAGATTGCAGATCTTCAAGAATATGTACTCGGGCTACTGCATTCAAGTCAAGCTGTTGATGTTTGAATTCGCCCTGTATAAACTGGGTGTAGAGCAATACGTTTTTTGAAGTATCGATCCCGATGATTCGGTTGCTCCACTGCTCTTTCAAATTAAAGGACAAGCCTTGTTTTGCAGCCTGTGCCTTAAAAAAGTTACTCAGCTTTTTTGCATTGGAGGCCGAAAAAACAAAAAAGATATAGGGTATTGCTACGGCTCCTACCACAAGGGCAAAAACCAAGATCATATTTAATTTCATAATGTAAAAGAATATACTGTTGTTTAAAATGTTGAGATGCAAGCATCTTCAGGGTGTTTAGAGATCAGATGGATTTCTAAACTTCAGAATTTGAACTACGTAGTATAATCTTTACGGAAAAAGGTGAAAAGGAAAAATGAGATCCAAACGGCTTAACGATGGTATGATCGAAGCACTGAAGCTTAAATAGTTGAGATCTACAACGTCTGCTATCGCAGTGGAAGACGTTGAATTGCCGGCCCAAAGATCAAGCCCGGAGAGTGCATAAGACTCCTCTGAATTAACAGAGATTTCTGGCGCTGTCAGCGTGAGCTGTTCTACGGCAACTGCTTTATCATTGGCGCGCTCAACACTTGCAGTATGCTCTGAGCTGTCTAGAGGCAACCTCATATCTATATCAAAACCATACGAAGTTTGTCCTGCTCCTAAGAGCAAGAACAAAAACATAAATAATGAATAGATAATTGCTTTCATTTCAGGCACAAAGGTAAAGCAGCAACCTGTTAAGTTGCTGCTAAAGTTTTTAAATTTTTATAGGCTTTATTTAACTAATTATACTCCTCTGGTATATCTGTCAAGGTTTTTAAAAAGGCAACAAGCGCTTGTTGTTCTTCGTCGGTAAGTTCAAGATTGTCAAAAGGAAGCGTTTGATGTGGCAGATCAAAACCAAGACCGCCACCGCCACCTTTGTTGTAAAAATCAATAACTTCTTCTAAAGTTTGATACGCACCGTTATGCATATAGGGTGCGGTAAGTGCTGCGTTGCGCACAGTCGGCGTCTTGAACATTCCTAATTGAATGGGCTCTTCGTACATAAAATAAAAACCAAGATCATCATCGAGTTTTTTATTGGCTGAAGTTTCCGGAACTCCGATCACTTCCTTCTCGGTATCAGTAAAAAAAGGAGGAACCGTCCCACTGGTGAGCGGCATAAAATGACAGGTAGCACAAAGCGCTTTTCCCATAAACAGATTTAATCCCAGTTGTTCTTCTGGAGTAAAGGTGTTTGCTTCACCCCGCATATTCTTGTCGAATTTCGAACTGAACCCATTAAGTGTACTGATGTATGCCGAAAGTGCTTTGATGGTCTCCTCGTTGGTCCAGCTTCTGCGCGTACCAAATACTTCTTTAAACGCTTCAAAATAGGTCGAATCGGTTAAGACTTCTTCAGAAAATTCGTGTACCGTACTGTTGAATTCTTCTTTGTTAGTAAATACGCCTGAAATTTGAGCAAGTAAAGTTTCCGCTCTGCCATCCCAAAAAAATGCCCGTTGAAAAACTGAATTGATCAGGGTAGGTGAATTGCGCTTTAACGGCGAACCGGTATTATTCATATTGGTCACCTTCCCGTCTGTGTAAGCCAGTTTGGGATCGTGGCAGGTCACACAAGCCATATCTTTTCCTTTAGAAAAGTTTTTGTCGAAAAAGAGGCATTTTCCCAGAGCGATTTTTGCTTCAGAAGGATTGCGATTGGTGATCGCTCGAAAGTATTCTACATTAAAAGAATCTTCTTCAAAGAAGGTTGGAGCATCAAAATTATAAGGTTTGTTGGTTACCGGTTCCCACAAGTCTGAAGCTTTGCGTATCGCCACCCAACTGCGCGTAATGGGGTTAAAATATTAATGTAAAAATAACAAGTGAATAAAAAAAATATAACTGTTTGTAAATAAAAAACTTATAGAAATCTGGCAATTTACTCCAACAAACCTTTTAAACAATTTATGATGAAAAATCGCTACCTTTTAATTTTGTTTACCTCTTCTATCTTGATAAACGGATGTTCAATAGATCAGGATAATACACTATCTAATTCAGAAAATATAGAATATCTGGATGTAATCAAATCAAACGTTTCTATTCCTGTAGATACCTTTGATTTTGAAAATTATATAGTTATAGAGGGAGATATAATGATACCTAAAGAGAAACTTTTTTCAAAAAATCAGTCAAAACAATTTAGTTGGAAAAATGATTCATTAGTTTCTAAAGAGAATATAAATAATATTACTATTTATGTTGACAATTCGATCCCGTCTTCGGGTACAGATAACTGGAGAATTGCTGTTCAAGAAGCAGCTAATCTTTGGAATAGTTTAGAGTATCAAGGAACATCATCTCAAATAAATATATCCTATTCTAATAGTACAAATTCTGATATTATCGTAAGATCTGATTATGGTCAATTACAAAATGGCACCATAGCTATGGGATCAGTTCCAATTGGATGTAACGTTGGTTCAACAATTATTATAAACTTAGATTTTTATAACAATTATAATGTACCTCATTCAAAAAAAGTTTATAATATGGTTCACGAAATAGGACATAATATTGGTTTTGGTCATACAAACTCTCCAAATACTTGGTATTTACAAAAGATTGTGGGTACACCTGATACAGATTCAAACTCTGTTATGAACGGAGGTACAGCTTTAAATTCTTGGGATGGTTTCTCTATTTATGACGAAAAAGCAACTCTTTGGCTTTATGATAATATCGCTATAAAATACCCTAAAGAAGGTGATGAGTTAGTTTCTGGAAGTGGAGATTGGTCTACCTCTTGGACACCTCATTATTTTTGTCAAGAAGATTATGTTAATATAAAAGTCTATTTTGATCAATTTGGTTCTGGCAATGAAGTTTTAAGAATTAATGAAAACGTAAAGAATGATGGTAGCTGGTATTATCCAAGTGGAAAATTTGGTGGTGGGAACAATGATAATGATGGAAATTTTAGACTAAGAATATCTTCAATTGACAATCCAAATAATTTCTTTGAAGTAAATTTCAATATGTTTGTTGACTAAGGAGATCTTGATTTAAAATTAAATTCTTAACCTTATTTAAGAAGTATTAAAAGAGGCTGTCTAATAAAGTCAAGACAGCCTCTTTTTATTCGGGTAGGTATTATTAATTGAGAAAAATTCTCAAAAAATCTATTCTCAGCGCGTTTATTTTCTTTCTAGCCACTCCTTTTTTATTAAAAATTTACCCCAAGTTCAGAATCTGCGCGGCGTGATCTTTAGTCTTCACTTTACCTATTACACGGGTTACGGTTCCGTTTTCTACGATAAAGGTGGTGCGATGAATTCCATCGTATTCTTTACCCATAAATTTTTTAGGACCCCAAACACCAAAGGCGTTGATCACGGTTTTATCTTCATCAGCTAAGAGCGGAAAAGGAAACTCATACTTGTTTCTAAAATTGGTCTGGCGACGTTCTGAGTCGGCACTTACACCGAGTAACTCATAGCCTTCTGCTTGTAATTCTTTATAGTTATCTCTTAAGTTACAAGCTTCTGCGGTACATCCCGGCGTTGACGCTTTTGGGTAGAAAAACACAACGACTTTTTTGTCTGCATAATCGCTCCATTGTACTTCGTTTCCGTCCTGATCTTTGGTTGTAAATGCAGGTACTTGATCTCCTTCTTTTAGCATATTCATGGTTTTCTATATTTAAATGTGTAGAATTGATTCTTTTTAAGATATCAAAAATTCGCTTCTTTGTATTTTCGTTTTCAAAATTACAGATAATGACTAAAGCCGAGAAGGTAACCTTTGTTATAGATACGTTAAAGCGACTTTATCCGCAGATTCCCATTCCGTTAGATCATAAAGATCCGTACACTTTACTTATCGCCGTTTTGATGAGTGCGCAGAGTACCGATGTTAAGGTCAATCAGATCACGCCGCTTCTTTTTGAAGTTGCCGATAATCCGTATGATATGATCAAGCTTTCTGTGGAAGAAATACGGGAGATCATCAAGCCGGTGGGATTATCGCCGATGAAGGCAAAAGGCATTCACGGACTTTCTCAGATTCTGATCGATAAATACGATGGAAGAGTTCCCGAGAGTATAGAAGCTTTAGAACAGCTCCCTGCGGTTGGTCATAAGACAGCAAGTGTCGTGGTTTCTCAGGCCTTTAATATTCCTGCCTTTCCCGTAGACACGCATATTCATCGCCTCATGTATCGCTGGAATTTAACCAATGGAAAAAACGTAGTACAAACCGAAAAAGATGCTAAACGTCTTTTCCCGAAAGATCTTTGGAACGAACTGCACCTACAGATCATCTGGTACGGGCGACAGTACAGTCCGGCGCGCGGTTGGGATCTGGAAAAAGATATTATCACAGCAACCATTGGTCGCAAAAGCGTTTTAAAAGAATACTACAAAGGAAAAAAGTAAGCTGCTTTTAAATACTGCTGCTATTTATAACGCAACAAGGCTTCGCGTATCTTTGAAAGTACATCTTGTTTATTCTGGTCGATCACCTGTGGGTGACTCAGTAAAAAATCAATTTGGGCGATCTCGATGCGTATTTGCCGGGTGCTGTGCAGCAGCGAGAAGGTTTCAGAAAAACGCTTATTTATTTCATCTAAAAGCGTCTGATCTTCCTGACCGTCCTCCTGAAGCAATAACAAACAAAAGCTTACTTCGGTCATTCCTAAGAGTACCGAGATATCCAGATCTTCGGGGTCAAAATCATCGAGATTCTTATGAAAGTCTTTTAGATACGTCAGCGGATCTTTATCTGTAAACTGCTGGAAAATCTTTGACAAATCGGCTTGCTCATACCCTTGCAAGATATAACCGATGAACACCATATTTGAAAAAGCATCCAAGCTGTTCCCGTCGTAAAGATCATTATTCATCAAAAAGGCTTCAGAATAATAATCTAGCGCAAACTTCAGGTAGAGATCGCGTTTCTTGGGCGTTTCCTTCATCGAGGCAAATTTATAGGCATTCCCCACAACGCCCAGGCGCAGTGTGGTCTTACCTATCATGGCCAACTTGGTGACTTGTTCTAACTGCTCAAGCCGTTCTTCTGCTTTGTCAGAAAAATTATGCGAGCGTAACAGGCAGAAATGCTCGAGCACTTTCATCGAGAAGTTAGCATCTTCAAGTAATAATACAGAACTAAAGGTTTCTAAAGCTTTTTTGGGGTCGCCCAACTCATCGTAGATCAAAGCTTCTTTTTCTCTGATCACGCCATCAATAAGGTAGTTGCGTTCTGCGTTAGCCAAAATAGCTTGGAGTCGTTTTTTACCACGTTTAGGTTTTGACGCATTTTGTTTGATCTCAGAATACAGATTTTCCAAATCGATGTACACTTGCGAACTGAGCACATAATCATAATCGTCTTCCTGTTGCTTGCTTCGGTCATTGAACTTATAGTGCTGATTTCCGTAGCATTGATAGGCGCCCCACGTATTGGTATGGCCGTGATTCTGATAGCATTTTTTACGTGCAAATTGTACCGCTTCACCAAATTCATAGCCCATAAGCATACGTTTATAAAAATTTTCTGAAAAAGTTGCTGCCGCTGCATCATCGACTGCCCAGCCCGTAATGATGATCGCTTTGACTCCCATACGAATCAGCTGTGTACCTACGTTTGCTGCCAGTTTAAAGCGAGACTGCGTATACGCTGCATCCTTTGCATTTAAGGTTCCTGAATAGCAGCAATTGATAAAAACGAACTCGGGCACATAACTCAATTGTTTGATCATCGCCGGGTTGATACAAATTCCGCCACCAATGGCGATACCCACGCGATCGTTTTCCATATCGTACAAACCGTGACCGGCAAAATGAAGGATTTTATAAGGACGCGTGTACAACTCCAGCATAATCTCGGCAGCTTGCGCATTAATGAGCGCATGGGTTTCAAAAGAAGCCTCGTTCAACTTAGCATCAACCAACTGCGCTTCCTGCTTAGCGGCCGGCAACTGCGGCAAGGCTTCTTCCTCATAAATGGGATCTCCTATGATCAAAGCAGAATCTGTTGCCGCGCGTAGCTGCATCGACTCATATTCTGAGGTGAGCAGCTGCCTGATCAATCCGCTATTGACAGCTGCCGGTGTTTCATCAGACTCAAAATCGTGAAACAATTCCCATGGAAATTGTGCCGCTTCCAGATCGAGTTTGAGCAAAATGTTATTTTGATTGCGAATGATATCTTTAAAGCGATTGGGAATAAGCAACTCAAACAAGGTTTTTGACAAGCGTTTATCCCAAACTGAACTGTGTGACATACGTTCTAGTAAAACCTCAACCTGATCTAAGCCATTATGCACTTCTTCCTCTTCAATACGTGCCAGACCGCTTGAGGAATTAAATGCAAAACCTTTGACACAATCTTGCGTAAGAATACTCTCTATATTGAATTGATGCCACCAGTCATCCCGATCGCTTATAAAGGCTCTTTTTTTCTTGGCGCCTTCTTTACTTTTCACCCCTTTTACCAACTCAAAACTGAAGCGATTATCAGCGTGCTTCAATCGGGTGAGTCCCCAATACGCCTGGCTAGATAAGGATTCGTAATGATTGATCAGTTCAATATGCTTAATTTCCATCAATCCATTTTTATGATCGCGTATGTAAGCGTTGGCATTACTCACACCGAGCAAAATTCCTTTTAACGAATCTTCTACCTGCAACCTGCCGTACCCCGTGCCTATAAAAATAAAAGAGATGCCTTCAGCAAAGGATTTGGCACGCGGTAATGTGTAGTTATCGCGCATGAACATGGCATATTTTAAAGTTGCCATTTCGGTGGTTTTGGCCAATAAATAATGGGTTAGTTCCTGAGTGTTGCCCAAACCACAAACAATGGCGCCGTGAGGCTTGGTGTTCAAATTGAAAAAGACTTCACTTTCACCAATTTTTCCCGGATAATATCCCATATCGTAGCGCTGCATCAACCTCCCGCCTAGACAACGATTGAGTGCTTTTTCTGCACTGTGCACGCCATCATTATTAAAATGGCCTACCATCACAGGATAACGCGACACTTTCAAATCGGCATTGATGACTTCTACTTTAAATTTGGTTTGTGCACTCGCAGCAACAACAGGCTTCGCCGGAATTCCAAAAACAGCATCTCCCGCGGTCGTAAGATCGCTAAAGGGTTCTGGAGTGCTGTACACTTCGGTAATAACTTCTCCTGCTCTGCTTACGGGTTTGGTTTTTGAGATGCGGTTGGTTTTTCCTTCGAGTAAAATATCAACAATACCATCATATAATTTAGGATCGTTGGCGAGTTCGCCGTGTGAGGTTTCGCTATAATACAAATTGTTCTCCGGCAAGCGCGAAGGGATTCCCGTGACCCAGGTCACACTGCTGTCACCGTGAGTAGTCGCGAGGTAGACCAGTTTTTTCTTTTTAGACCAGAACCGCTTTTTTGTGGTGTAATCATAAACGGTTTGCTCGGCGTGACCTGCGATATAATACACATCTTTGAGGTCGTCATCCTTCAGTTGGGTAACAAAATCCAGAACGCTTTTTCGGTATTTCTTAAAAGCATCCAGTTCTTTTTTAAGCGGAATCACCATCGCATCATCGCATTCTTCTTGGCGTTCTTTCCAAAATTGCGTTTCCCAAAACGGGCGTTTTTCATTGTTTTCGATAGGAAGCAATTCAAAAATACCCGGATATTCTCTAAACACTTGAAGCAACTCTTTCTTGCTGTTTTTAAAATCCATCATCGCCAATTGCTTAACGCGGCTGCTGTGGCCGGTGAGCACTTCCATAATTAGATAAGAACCCAGCCAGGGCGTCCCCAGCATCACAAACTTATTAGAAGGTTTTTCTATAAACGTCTTCCATTGCTGCGGAAAATCGATCATAAACTGTCGTACTACGAGTCCGCCCATAGAATGCGCAATGAGGTGTACCGGTTGGTTGTGCTGAAGCAATGCCTCGATCTTTTCAGAAAAAGCTTTAGCTGCTAATGAAACACTTTTACGCCAATCAAAAGGAAAAGTCACCACATCGTGCGTTTTTTTCAGATGCTGTACAAAATCATCATAATACTTTTTGATCACACCACTCGCCGAAACATCGCTGGTTTTAATATGTAAATCATCTTTGATCGCTCCACGATTCAGTTCTCTAAAATCGATCCATTGCGGATTTCCGTTATGATCAAGGCTTGAGCCCATTATTCCCGGGATCACCACGGCTATACGCTTGTTTCCGCTTACGCTATCATAATGAACGCCTTTCATAGATACTAAACTGAGCAGTACGCCTCTGCTGGCAACAGCCGGAGTTTTACGCACAAAGAAATTTGCAGTTTCTCCCACTTGCGTAAGCGCCGCTTGCAATATAGCATCACAGGTATTTTGATTACTGAAATAATTAAAATGATTAGTCGCAGCGTCTTTTGAAAGCAAATAGTTGATTCCGTTCAAGCGCGGCACACCTTGCTCCATACGGTTAGAATCTACAACAAGATCATTGGCTTTCCAGTAAAACAGATTGGCAAGAATTACTTTCATCGCATCTACCAGCCCGGCACCCACCTCTGCATCACCTGCAATAACATAAAGTTCGTTAACCACCGCATTTGAAGAATAATTCAACATTTTTTGAAAAGCGCTGTCGGGGACCATACTGTATAAACCCGCCATCGCTTGGGGATTTGCTTTCTGCTTGATCACTTCGAGCAAAAACGTGCGTACCGTGGTATAAAGTACGTTTGCCTGCGCTCCAAGTGCCAGACCCAGCGCATTCATCACGACATTAAGAAAATGGTCTAAGCGTCTAGAAAGTATCGTCGTGCCGCTCGCAGGCGCCGCAACACGTATGATTTTATTAACTGTAAGCTCAAGCTTTGCTGCCAGCGTATTGATCTTGAGCATAAGCTTATAAGACGCATCATCTTCTTTGCGCATCATCTCCAATTCAAGATCGCTAAAGCCTACAATAGGATTGCGACAATCACATTTTGCTAAAATATCAGCTACAAGACCGCCACGCGAATGACTTAAAATATCAATGCTTATGTTTTTATCGAGCTGTTCTAAAAAATCAAGTGCATTTTGCAACGGACTCACCGAAAGCGTACGATGCTCTAAAGCTAAAACGCCTGAAGGATAGTGCTCGCGCAGCTGATCCCAAATGGGATTCCCTCCTACGCGCAATTCTGAAAAAGCGGCAAAAGTGTTGGACATCGTCCCGTGGATGAGCAACAGATAAGGGCTGGGTTGCGCAACCACTTTTCCTGCCGGTATGTATTGAAAAGACACATCCATCTTGAAAACCCCCGGTTGGGGCATCAACTTTTTATCGTAGGCCACAGCTAGTTTTGCGGCGGTTTGTTCTGCCACGTCAGTAACTTTAGGTCTTAGTAAATGCAATGCTTTTATAAGCACACTGCCTATTCCGCCACGAGAAGCCGCCGTACCCGTCACCTGCGCATCAATTACAAAAAGCGCTTCAGACCTGCTGCTTTTTGCAGGATTTGAATAGATTTCTTCAATATCGAGCGCATTACCAATCCACGTAGTATCATCAGCAAAAGTCAGTTGAATAATATCTTCCTCGTTAAGATCTAACGGAATGGCTTTACTTTCGGCTCTGCTTTGTGCCAACCGAATGGTTTTTACCGTTTCAAATTCAGCATAAATCCCCGATAGTTTGGTTTCTTCCGGCTTTTGCTCAGTTCCGTAAACAAGTGCTTTGCTCATGACAAGATTGGTTTAAAAGACTGAAACTAAATTAATAAAACACACATTATCAAAACCTTAACCGCTTCAATTAGGGGCAAACGCCCCTTTTACCAAGGGGGAAATGCGTAAATTTTAGCTTGCGTAGACCAATTCCGTATCTTTGAGGCATTACTTTTAATTCTACATATTGGCAACAGCAACACACAAAATACCGGTAAAAGCGCTCATCTTTGATATGGACGGCACAATGATCGATAACATGATGATTCACCACCGGGCGTGGCAAAAAAAACTAAAAGAACTGGGGCTGGAAATGACCTTAGACGAAGTCAAGCGTGATATTCACGGGGTGAACAGCGAGATCATTAAGCGCCTTTTTGGTGATCGATTTAATGAAAAAGAAATCGCACAGATCGCCTGGGACAAAGAAGCTGCCTATCGCGAAATCTATGCTGATAAGATCAAAATGCTTCCGGGGCTTCAACAGTTTTTAGATACTACAAAAGCGTTACAGATCCCAATGGGCATTGGCACTGCCGCACCTAAAGAGAATGCCGAATTTGCTGTGGAAGCTTTACACCTGGAACCTTATTTTCAAACCGTCGTACATTCTGATATGGTAGATCGCGGAAAACCAGATCCACAGGTATTTGAGATGGTTGCAGAACGGCTTCAGGTTGACCTCAAAGACTGTTTGATCTTTGAAGACAGCCCCACCGGAGCAAAAGCCGCAGCAAACGGAAATGCACAGTCTATCATTCTCAATACCACCCACACTCAGGACGAATTTGCACAAATTGAGCAGATCAAGCATTTTATGCTTGACTATCGAGATTTGAAACTTAACAAAGAAGCAGACGGTAAATTTTACCTGCACGTTTAAAATTTTTCAGCATTTAAAGTGTGCCGTACAGAAAAATCTTTTCATTTCTGTTAAAAGCATTTTACTAAAACGTATTTTTATCGCACAAATAATAAAATAACCTATGAAACAAATTGTTTATACAGCCAGCATTCTTGCCAGCGTATTGCTAGTAAATTGTGGGCCAAAAATGACCGAGTCTGGAAGTCATTCCGGAGAAAATGTCGCGTTGACCGATGTTGATCCTATGCCATTTGCCGAAAGTATTTCTGCAGAAGAATTGAAAGAAATGCTTTATGTATATGCTTCTGATGAGTTTGAAGGACGTAATACCGGAGAGCCGGGACAAAAGAAAGCTGTAGAATACCTTAAGGACTATTATATCGATCAAGGGATACCTTCTGCACTTGAAGACACTTATTTTCAAACCGTTCCAGAAAGTTTCTTTAGAGCAGGAAGCGGAATCAAAGCTTCTGAAAACGTAGTTGCTTTTATAAAAGGAAGTACCAAACCTGAAGAATATATTGTCATCTCAGCGCACTTAGACCACGTAGGGGTACGTGATGATGGCGAGGTTTTTAACGGTGCAGATGATGACGGTTCAGGAACCGTGGGTGTACTTGAGATCGCTGAAGCGTTTAACAAAGCGGTTGAAGCAGGTTACAGGCCACAACGTTCTATTGTTTTCTTGCATGTGACCGGTGAAGAAAAAGGACTTTACGGTTCTAGATACTATGCCGAAAATCCTATTTTCCCTATCGAGAATACAGTAGCAGACCTTAATATCGATATGATTGGTCGTGTAGACGACGCGCATAAAGACAATGAGAACTACGTTTATCTAATTGGTTCAGACAAGTTAAGTACGCAGTTAGACAGCATTTCTACTGCTGTAAATAACAAGTATATGAACATCGATCTGGATTATACCTACAATGATGAGAACGATCCCAATCGTTTTTACTACCGTTCTGACCATTACAACTTTGCAAAGCAAGGTGTACCTATTATTTTCTACTTTAATGGGACTCACGAAGATTACCACAGAGTATCTGACACACCAGATAAGATCAATTATCCCATGCTTGCAAAACGTGCGCAGCTCGTTTTCTTAACCGCTTGGGAATTGGCAAATCGCGAAGACCGTATCATTGTTGATAAAGCTCCGTAAGGAATTAATTGACTGAAACTACAAGAGCCTCTTTTTAAGAGGCTTTTTTTATGCTTATTTTTAAATAATAAATAAACAAATGATAAATTATATAGCTCTGTTACGCGGAATCAACGTAGGCGGACACCGAAAAGTCCCAATGGCCGAATTGCGCCAATTGATGAGCGATCTCGGTTTTGATCACGTCAAGACCTATATCCAAAGTGGAAATATCATTTTTAATGCTGACACAGAAGACACCGTGCAACTTGCAGAAAAAATTCAGAAGGCGATTTTGAGACATTTTGGTTTTGAAGTTCCTGTGATCTGCTTGGAGGCAGCAAGGCTTCAACACGCTGTAAAAAGCAATCCTTTTGCCACCGCAAGCACTCCGATAGAAAACTTACATCTTACTTTTTTAAGTGAAACACCGCAGGAATCACGGGTAACGGCACTAAAAGCAATAGATTATGCTCCGGATCAATTTCTTTATCAAAACGCATGGATCTATTTAAACATTCCCGGGAAATACCATAAGACCAAACTCTCTAACGCCCTTTTTGAGAAAAAACTTAAAGTCAGCGCCACCACCCGCAATTGGAAGACGGTGTTGAAGTTGAATGAACTTTCAAAATAATAGTTAAACCGAAATGCCCTAAACGAAAAAATCCCCACATTGCTGTGAGGATTCTTACTTTCGGGTGGAAGATCGGTCTCGAACCGACGACCTCCTGAACCACAATCAGGCGCTCTAACCAACTGAGCTACAACCACCATTTAAATGCATATTTCGCTAGCGATTTATGCGGGTGCAAATGTAATGCAAATCCACATTATGAGCAATACATTCTATCAAAAAAATTTAGATCAAGTCAAAAATTGAATCTACCGCAGGATAACGTTCTACCGTAAAGCCTTCAGCATAGTCTGTTCCTATAAGTCTTCCCAAGTCTTGCGCTCTATATTTTACGCTATCTTGAAAGTTCTTGCTCGATATCGGCGTATTGTTATCCGGGTTATTAGGATCATAAAACTGCGAACCGTAAGCAAGTACAGATTCCATCTTTACATCCATAAAACCGCTAATGTCTACCACGACATCAGGCTGCAAGTTTTTCCATTGAATGTAATGATACACGTGTTTAGGTCTCCAGGCTTCTTGAGCTTCGCCTTCAAAGGTTGTTTCGATCTTTTTCAAACCGCTTAAAAAACACGCGTCGCTGGCCAATTTGCTTCCCTTACCGTGATCGATATGTCGATCGTCAATAGCATTGCACAGCACAATCTCCGGGCGGTATTTACGTATGATCTCAATAATACGCAACTGTGATTCTTTATCATTGGCAAAGAAACCATCGGCCAAAGCGATGTTTTCGCGCACGCTTAATCCTAAAATTTTTGCTGCGGCAGCTGCCTCCTGATCTCTGATCTCAGCCGAACCGCGTGTTCCCAGTTCGCCACGTGTAAGATCTAGAATTCCTGTTTTCTTTCCGCGGCTGGCTTCCTTGGCAAGAACACCACTGCAGGAAAGCTCTACATCATCAGGATGCGCGCCAATGGCAAGTATATCTAATTTCAATAGTTGTTATTTTAAATCGTATCTATTTTCTGTCGGCAAGCAACAGCGAACCTAACTTAAATACTAAAGTTTAAACTGTCTTTCACCACTTTTTCAAGTGCTTGCTTGAGGTCTGCAATCAAATCTTCTTTCTCTTCGATGCCTACAGAAAAACGCAACAAGCCGTCTGCAATTCCTTGATTTTCGCGTTCCTCAGCACTTAACAATGCATGCGACGTTTGCGTAGGCGAAAGAATGGTCGACTCAACACCTGCAAGACTCATCGAGGGTTTGATCAATTTCAGTTCTTTCATAAAAGCTGAAGCATCCAACTCGTCTGAAAGTTCAAAAGAAAGCATTCCGCCAAAGCCGTGCATTTGCTTTTTAGCGAGTTCATAATCGGGATGAGTTTTTAAACCGGGATAATACACCGCTTTTACATGCCCGTTTTGCTCAAGCCATTTCGCAAGTTTCTTAGCATTTTTATTTTGTTGCTTTACGCGCAAAACCATCGTCTTCAAACTACGTTCAAGCATCCAAACCGAAAAGTCACTTAAGCTTCCGCCCAGGTTCTTGGCTTTATTCCAGATCTTATCCATATGCGCTTCAGAACAGGCAACAGCACCGGCAAGAATATCACTGTGACCGCCCATATATTTGGTTGCACTGTGCAAAATAATATCGATGCCAAATTCAGCCGGATTCTGATTAACCGGAGAAGCAAAGGTGTTATCAATCATCGTGATTATGCCTTTAGCCTTTGCCAGATCTGCTACCATTTGCATATTGGTCACCGTCATCAACGGATTTGATGGTGTTTCAATATACACCACTTTGGTGTTTTCTTTGATTGCAGCTTCAAAGTCGGCTTGCTCTAGCCCAGAGGTAAACGTATACTCGATTCCCATTTTTGAGAATTCTTCTTCCACAAGATTAAAGGTACCGCCATAAAGTGTTTTTTGTAACACAATATGATCGCCCGCATTTAAAAAAGCGAGTAAGGCGGTACTCACCGCAGCCATCCCGCTACCAAAGATCATCCCGGCTTCGGTACCCTCAAGGGCAGCTATCTTTTTACCCAGCATCTCTTGGTTAGGCGTATTAAAATATCTTGGATAACGCTTTACTTCAACATCTTCATAAGCGTAAGAAGTAGACATATATATGGGCGACACTGCACCTTTGAATTGCTCATCTTTCACCTCACCCACGTGAGTACAAATGGTATTTAAACCTAATTTTCGATCGGTCATAATAGGGTTATTTAGTCTGCTTCGAATTTACAAAAAGCCGACTGAACATCGCGTTAAGACCGCTTTAATTAGCATCAAATTGAATACGGCAATTCCTTCTGTATTAACTTTGCCGCCCTAAATTCACCCTATGAAACTTGTTTTTGACACCTATAAGACTGAATATGACGCTCCTTTCAAACAACTTAATCTGCACTGGCTGGAGCAATACTTTGTGGTAGAACCACACGACGATGAAGTACTGAGCGATCCGTATCGTTTTATTATTGAACCCGGCGGCGATATTCTTGTGGTTCTCTTAGAAGGAAAGGTTGCCGGTGTGGTCGCCTTAATGCCCGATGAGAATGGAGTATTTGAAATGACAAAAATGGCTGTAGACACCAACCTAAGAGGACAGAAAATAGGTCAAAAATTATTGCAGTATACGCTTGATTTTGCACGCGATAAAGGCCTTGACCAACTCATCTTATATTCGAACCGAAAGTTAGAAAATGCGATTTACCTCTATCGTAAATTCGGCTTTGAAGAAATCCCTTTAGAAACCCCAAACCCCTATGAGCGTGCCGATATTAAAATGAAAATCAAGCTTTAAGGTTTACGATTTCTTTAATACATAAAGCTCATTTTTCTTAGTTCCTTTGTAGCTAAACCATTTAATACGACTATGAAAAAAATTATACTTTCTGTTTTTGTTGCTACGGCTTTATTAAGCTGTAAAAATGAAAACAAGACCGCAGATGATGCTACCAAAGAAACCGAAGAAGTAGCAATGAACACTGAAGCTTTAGAGGCAGAAGCAGAATTTAACCTTACACCTATTGAGCATGCTACTGCTGTTTTTGAATTTGGGGATAGCGTTTTTTATATCGATCCTGTAGGTGGTGCAGAAGCTTTTGAAGGCCAACCGGATCCAGACGTAATTCTGGTAACAGACATTCACGGCGATCATTTAAATCAAGCTACACTTAAGGCTGTTGCGACGCCTGAGACTACCATTTATGCGCCGCAAGCGGTTTTTGATCAACTTGAAGGTCCTATACGCGCTCAAGTAACTGTGATCAATAATGAAGAAGCTAAATCTTGGGATGGCTATACGTTGACCGCGATACCTATGTACAACTTGAGAGAAGAAGCCAAACAATTTCACACTAAGGGAAGAGGTAATGGCTATGTACTTGAGAAAGATGGAATGCGCGTTTATTTCTCCGGAGATACCGAAGATATTCCAGAGATGCGTAATCTGGAAAACATCGATAAAGCTTACGTTTGTATGAATCTTCCGTATACAATGACTGTTGAAAGTGCAGCAGATGGCGTGATCGCATTCAAACCGAAAGAGGTGTATCCGTATCACTTTAGAGGTAAGGACGGCCTAAGCGATGTAGAAAAGTTTAAAGGAATTGTAGATTCTGCAAATGTTGGCACCGAAGTGATGCTACTCGATTGGTATCCCAACGGCGCTGAATAAACTTTCAAAAATTATAAAATCCCAATACAACGTGTTGGGATTTTTTAATGCGATACTCTTTTAGGGCAACCTAAGTGGAAAAGCATTAGCTTCAAGGATCAAGTAATCTATTTCAAGGCAAGCCTATGAGAAATAAATCCTTTGGCGACGCCAATAAATACAGTATTTTTAAAGTTCGCTAAAGCGGAATAATTAAAAAAACAATCCATGAAAGCTGTATTCTTAAGTCTTTGCTTAACTGCGCTAATTTCCTGTAAAAACACCGAATCTCAAAAGGAAACTCCAATGACTGAAACTCAAAATACGGAGCATACCAGCTTTTATATTGGCACCTATACCGATGGCGATAGCCAAGGAATCTATAAAGCAAGTCTTGAAGCAGATGGCACCTTTACCAAACCGGTACTTGCTGCAGAAGTTGCTAACCCTTCTTTCCTCGCATTTAATGATGCTAAAGACATTTTGCTTTCGGTTACCGAAAGGGAACAAGGGAAAATAGGAACTTTTAAAGTTGCAGGCGATACCTTAACACCGATTAACGAACAAAACAGTGGCGGCGCAAATCCGTGTTTTGTAACGATAAACGAAGCCAATTATGTACTGGTTGCTAATTATACCGGGGGAAACGTCGGACTTTTAAAATTGAATGAACAAGACGGCAGTCTTTCAGAGTTGCTTGATGTGGAACAACACGAAGGCCAAGGCACTACCGATCGTCAGGAAGGACCACACGCACATTCCGCTTGGTTTTTACCCGATGGTAGCGGAATCGTCTCTGCTGATTTAGGAACCAACCAATTATGGTTTTCAAAGATCAACACACAAACAAATAAACTCGAACCTGCTGAACCACAAAAGCTGGATTTACCAGAAGGTGCTGGTCCGCGGCACTTGGTTTTTCATCCATCCAACGGCTTTATCTATGTGTTGAATGAGTTAGACAACACCGTAGCACAAATAGGTAAAGAGAATGAGCGTTATAGCGTTAAAACAGTGACTTCGATACTACCTGAGGACTTTGATGCCTTCAGTAAAGCAGCCGATATACACATCAGTAAAGACGGCAAGTTTATTTACGCTTCAAACCGCGGTCACGACAGCATCGCTATTCTTGAGGTGACAGAAGACGGAAGTTTAACCCTAATTGCAAACGAGCCTACAAAAGGAAAAGATCCGCGTAACTTTCAATTGACACCGGATGAAAAGTTTGTGATCGTAGCCAATCAAAACAGCAATAACCTCGTTTCTTACACCCGAGATCCTGAAAGCGGTTTGATGACCTACGCTTCAGAAATCACTGCTCCTACTCCGGTTTGTATTTTGTTTGAATAGATCTATTTTTTATCTTATCTCAAACAAAATCTTATAACCATGAACCGTTTTACAGTTATCTTTCTAAGTACGTTTGCTTTCTTTATCAGCTATGTAGGCATTTGGTATTTGCTGCAGTGGCTGTTTCCTAGCTTTGATGGTGCAGTTAAAGCCGCAACTTGTGCTGTAGTTACTGTGATCTTAACGCCACGAATTCAAAAAATAGATTCCCAATTGGGTAAAAAACAAACCCTGATCTCCTGGATGCTTGTGGGTAAAAGTTGGGTGGTTTAAACGTGCTGTTCACTTACTGATTCGTCAACATAATCTGAAAAACAACGACATTTCTACGCAACCAATCAAACAGTTAAGCATCTTAATAAGAGTTTAATAACTGAAAAATAAACTCCATGAGTTTATTTTCAAAACGCACTGTTTGTATGGCCAAAATATTCAGCTACCTTTTTCTTTCAATTGTTGTATTAGGTTGTAGTAAAGATGATTCGATACACGTAGACTTATCAAAGTTCGATACAATTACTGAACGTTTTCCATATACCGATTTGAATCCGGAGGTTACCTTTAATTACTATGAACTTTTGTATTCAATAGAAGGTAATGCAGATGAAGAACTTATTACCTCCGAAGGTACTCTTTGCGCTAATGTTTCTGATGCTGATACGTGTGCTGAATCATTCAACGCTATGGAGACGATGTTTGGTTTTGCAGGAGGTTGTCTACCTTCCTATTGTTTTCTATATATCAAATTGCAAGAAGAGGGCACCAATGCAATTTTGAACACGCCAGAGCAACTTTTGACATTCTTAGGTACAATAGACAGTGCATCTGAAGCTATACTTTGGGCTAATGTAAACGGGTATTCCCACAGTTCTAGCAGTAAAGAAACGGGGGCCATCCAAAAAGTAGACGACCATTTTGAACTTTTAGTTTCTGAACTTGTAAGTGGCTGCCTTCCTTATCAAACAGACCAAGTTCATTTGCGCATTGATTCAGACGGTAAAATTATTGAGCTGGGTAGAGCCGTTTTCTCCTATGCTAAAAACAGCTGTATCTAATCCTTACTTGACCTGCTTCCCGCCTAGCCAGGTTTGATTGACACTTAGATTAGGAATAGCATCTTCATCGATGGTCATAATATCTTGATCCATTATGATGAAATCTGCAAACTTACCGGCTTCGATACTTCCTTTTTCGTTCTCTTCAAAATTGGAATAGGCAGCCCAGATGGTCATACCACGTAAGGTTTCTTCACGCGTTAAAGCATCTTTTTTCTGAAAACCACCTTCAGGAAACTGCATCAGATCCTTACGGGCAACGGCAGCATAAAACGTGTAAAATGGATTGACACGCTCTACCGGAAAATCGGTTCCTAATGCGATCACTCCGGCTTCATTCAATAGTTTTTTATACGCATAAGCGCCTTTCATTCGGCGTTCTCCCAAACGCTCTTTTGCCCAATACATATCGCTGGTGGCGTGTGTAGGCTGTACCGATGGCAAAATATTATCATCAAAGTAATCAAAGTCATCTGGCGAGATCACCTGAGCGTGCTCTACCTTCCAGCGACGATCAGACTGGTCTTCTAAAGCTTCAGCATAGGCGTTTAAGATCACCGTATTTGCCGAATCACCAATCGCATGCGTATTCATTTGAAAATCGGTTTTTGCCAATTTTTTAGCCAAACTGTAAATACTGTCTACCGGCGTTACCATCGCTCCATAGTGGTTATGACGGTCAGAATACGGTGCACGCAAAGCAGCACCACGAGAACCTAAAGCTCCGTCGCCATAGACTTTAACCGATCTTACATTGAGTTTTTCAGTTTTTAAAATTCCGTTCTCAATAAAATAATCTACATCGGCTGCGGTATTGCTGATCATCGCATACATACGCATCTCAAGCGTTCCTGCCTTTTGTAAACTATCTATAAGTAAAATCGTGTTTCGATCGAGACCGGCATCATTTACCGTGGTCAAACCATAATCAAAACAATAGTCTTGTGCATCCTTTAGCGCTTGTATACTTTGTTCTCTACTTAATTTTGGCATGACATTATAGACCAGATCCATTGCATTATCGATCAAAACGCCGGTTACTTCTCCGCCTTCCTGAATGACTTCGCCGCCTTCGGTAATTGTGGTGTTATCAATTTTAGCAAGATCTAAAGCTTTCTGATTTACCAATAAGGCGTGACCGTCAATACGCTGAAGCGCTACAGGAATATCCGGAAAAAGAGAATCTAGTTTTGCTTTAGTAGGAAAGGCTTTATTTTCCCAATCGTTTTGATCCCAACCGCGACCAAAAACAAAATCACTAGGTTTTTCCTTCTGAAAAGCGGCAAGTCGATCTATGATCTCGTCATAACTTTGGGTACCTACCAGATCTGCATTTTGCAACGACTCACCAAATCTGTAGAAATGACAATGCGCATCGATGAGTCCCGGAAGTACGGTCTTTCCGGCAAGATCGGTCATCGTTTTAGCCGAATAGTTTGCCTGGATAGAATCGGTTAAACCTACTGCTACAAATTTCCCATCTTTTACTGCAAAAGCTTCGGCCTTAGAAAAACCCGAATCTACAGTATATATATTTCCGTTGTAAAAAATAGCATCGACCTCAACCTTATCTGAAGCCTTATCTTCACAACTCAACAACACCAGAAAACCTAATAAACCAAAAAGAACATTGCGCATAGTCTGTATTTTTTTGCGAATGTACAAATTAAGACGGCATTGCCTAAAACAAAAAAACTCCCAAAATTGGGAGTTTATATTGTAATGGTCCTGATTTTTCACCAGTCGAAGCGGTAGGTAGCACCTGCCATTCCCTGAATTCCTTGTACAGGATAGTTAACCCAACGCTGATAATTATTACCAAAAGCATTGTTTACACGCGCAAAAAATGATAACTGATCATTAACGCGATAACCCGCGTGCGCATTAGCATCAAAGTAACTCTCTAACTCCACCAACTGCGGATTAGACACAATCGAACTGGTTTGTACATCTACCTGATCGTTACGTGCGCCCACATAGAACAACGTCACCCCGGCAAACCAATGTTCATCGATCTGGTAATCTGCAAAGAATGAAGCTTGAAAATCGGGTAAATTCCAGGCTTCTTCTTCCATATCTGTATCGTAGCTAAAAGCTTCCCCGTTGATGCGCATTTTTAAATTGCTATTCACATCAAAGTTGAGCTCTCCAAAAATGGAAAGTGTTTTCAAGTTGTCATTCACGATACCAAAAGAATTACCAAACTGATAATTTTCTGCTCCTGCAAGTGTTCCTTCACTTACCGATCTGAAGTTGTTTTTGTACAATAATCTGTTGTCCTCTGCCAAATAGCTGGCGCGTAAATTATAGCTCATTGCGCTGCTTAACTTTCCTTTAATTCCCGCAAATAGATCGTATTTCTGATCGGTTGGTGAAAGTGAATCTAATGTTGGAGACACAAACGGATTTTCGGCAGCAAGCTCCTGATAGCTGTTTTGCATCAGACCTCCTTCAAGACCACCATAAGCAATAAAATATTCATCTACCACATTGTAGGAAGCCTGTACACTTGGATAAATATTGATATCTGTTTTGTCTGCGTCAGGATTTAGATCTGCGGCTACATTGACTCCCAGATCCAGCCTAAGATCCTCTAATAAAATCTGCAAACTAGGATTGGCACTCGCTATAAAATGCGTGTATTCTATAGCTTCTGAATTGCGATAGTTACGATCAAAACTTCCACTTAAATAATCCAATTTGAGATCGATGCTTATTTTCTGATCGGTAATAGGAATCATAAATTCCGGAGCAATGACTGCGCGTATTTCGCTCGACTCATATGAGTCACCAAAATATCCCAAACGTGCTGTGGCTCCTTCAAAAAAGCCTTCGTTAAATTCAACACCTCCGCTTAATCCGGCTTGGAAATAGCTGTGTACAGGATCTATACTTTCAACCAATGTAGGTGAAGCCGCTACAAACTCATCAAGGCCGTACCAATTAAAAAGTTTGTGGCCCAGGTCAAGATCTGCATACCAATTATAATCGCGATCTCGTGTAGCATAACTCAAATTCAAATCGGTATCGTAAAACTGATTATCCAGCACAACACCATCAATTTCTCCCTGAGACGAATTATGATTGAGGTATATTCCGAAATTAGAATCCCGGTCGATCTCAAAATTGCTGTAAAATTCAGCCAAAGCAGTGGTATAGGTACCAAAGCCCAAACGCGCATAATTGTCGTATAATTTTACAGGTTTTGCTTTTTCTACCTGAGCAGCCTTTCCTTTTGCAGGCGTAAAAGTAGAAGCTACCGGTACCGAAAAAATACCGTAGGTTACTTTTTTCTTAGCCGTATTTAAAGAATCATTTAAAGCCGGAGTCGCTTTGACTTTAAATGCATCACCAATCTCTGGAGTGTAGGGCTTAACCACATTTACTACTTCGGTTCCCAGATTCCCTTTATCCTGAGCCTGCGCAAGACTTAGCCCTGCCAGCATCAACGTGAGCGTGAAAATGGATTTTATATATTGAATCTTCATAGATGTTTTCATTAATGATTGTTTGCACATAAACCTCAACTTTAGTTATTTCCTTCCTCTAAAGAAGAATTGGTTTTAGATTCTGCAGCTTTAATACGGGTAAGTTCTTGTTGCGCTTCAGCAACAACTTCAGGATAATCTGTAAAATTGGTGATCACGTTATCTAATATATAAGTCGCTTGATACGCGTCATCCAACTCATAAAAGTTTTGAGCCATCAAGACCAAACCTTTTGCTCCGTACTCTTTATAACCACTATAATCTTTAGCCAGCTTTTGTACCGATGCATTAGAACCGGTATAGTCAGCGTTCTTGTTCTTAAAATACGCATCGTAGTACAAGGCTTCTGCGGCTAAGGCACCAGTTGCAATTTTTGAAACTTCGCGATAGGCTGCGGCTGCTTTATTCTCATCACCGGTTTGCATTGCGCTACGCGCGATAATCACCTGCGCATCACTTTTTACATTATTATCGATTTTGGAATTCGCCAATACTTTATCGGCATAACTTACAGCATTGGCATATTGCTGCAACTCGTAATAGGATTTCATCAAGTTACTTTGTGCAAAAATCACGTTCTGTGCACTATCCGCTTCGGTCTCCAGACGTTTTAAAACAGGAACCGCATCGGCATAATTGCTTTCACTCAAATACACCTGACCCAATCGTGCCAGGGCCTGCTCGGTAAATTCGCTGCGTTCTTTGTCGATCACATATTTATAATGCGACTTTGTTTTTGCATATTCATTCTGACCAAAATAAAGCTGACCTAAGTAAAAATGTGCTTCCATCGCACGTTGTCCGTTAGGGTATTCTCTCAGGTATTTTTCGAAATTCTGAATTGCTTGCGCGTTGTTGCTTCCTACCAATTGCTGCTCTGCAGAAGAGAAAGCCGCATCGTCCAATTCTGAATCTTCAACCGAAATATAATCTAGGGTATTGGCCCATCTTCCGTATTCATCAACCTGACCTTTGTCTATATAAATTAGTTTTGCTGAAGCTACCGCCTGCACACCCTCAGGCGTTCCCGGGTAATCTTGAGCTACACGCTTGAATAAATTCAATGCCTGATCGCTTCTACTGGTATTGTCGTAAATAAGCGCTTTTTTAAGCTGGGCTTTTGCTGCGAACTTGCTCTTTGGAATCTCACGCACCAGACGATCGTAGGCCTGAATACCACGCTCATTATCACCTGTAGCAACGTAAGTGTTTCCTAATTCATACAAAGCATCATCTCTGTAGCTCGACTGTGGAAAAACGTTAGCAAAATTGCTTAAGCCTTCGATCTTTTGCGCGTTGCGATCTACAAAACCGTAGCTTATCGATTTCTGAAAAGTCGCATAGTCTTTATTTCCACCAGGCATTGCGATAGCGGCATTGTAAGCTTCCATCGCCGGCCAATACTCACTTTCAATAAAATGGCTATCACCCAGACGCATATAGGCATCCATCTTTCTCACATTATCATCCGTTCCCGATTGGGTAAACTGACTAAAGTATTTTGTCGCCTGATTGTAGTTTTTCTTTTTGAAATAGGCATAGCCCAAGTTGTAGGCTAGGTTGTCATATTCTGGTAACGAGCGTGCGGCGCTGTTCTGTTCAAACTGCTTAAACGTCAACAACGCATCATCAATACGGTTTATGGTGTATTCACTTTCGGCTTTCCAATATAGCGCGCGTGCGGTGAACTCCGGAGTGCGTGGTTCACTTAAAGATTTTTCAAAATTGATGATCGCCTCTTGGTAGTCGCCGTCATTATAAAGTTCGATTCCGCGGTAAAAAGCCACCTTTTGATAGGCTACTTTATCTTCAAAATTTCGGTTATTCTCAATGAGTTCCATCGCTCCTTCATAATTCTTAGAAGTGATGTACGAGTCGATGAGTAAAGTTTGCAATTGCTGACGCTCGGGAGTGTCAGGATATTGTTCTAAATAGTTACCAATGGCTTGCGGAGCCGGCTCATAGGCATTCCCGATCTCATAACTCAACTTGGTGTAATTGAGTCCGCTATCTTCTTTGATCTTCGGTTCAAAATCCATTTGGTAAGCATTTCTAAACGCATTTAAAGCTTCCTGCTTTTTACCGGTTTTTAAATAGGCATCAGCAAGATGGTAATACGCATTTTGAGCAACGCTGTTTTTTCCATCTATAATTTTATTGAACTCCCCTATGGCGCTGTCATAATCACCTTGCTTGTAATACGCATAGCCCAGTTGATAGTAATCGGTGTTGCTCCAACGTCCACGTTTACCGCGATATTCTTTTAGGTAAGGAAGCGCTTCATCAAATTGTCCTAAGTTGAAATAACTCTCTCCAATGATCTTATTCAATTCAGATTGCTCGAGTCGGTTTGCAGTAGGAAGTTGTTCTTTGGCCAATTGGATCGCTTCTTCAAAATTACCTTGTTTAAAGTTTAGATCGGCTTTAAAATAACTCAGGTCTTCGCGGGTTCCTTCTTCGGCTTCTATTTCTTCAAAAAGCTGACTCGCCTCTTCATAATCATCATTTTCATACGCCATAAAACCTTCATAATACTTCGCCTGCGCTCCGTACTTTTCAGAATTGCGCACACGGCTAAAATACACTTTGGCCTCCTGAGGTCTGTTGGTTTTTAGATGAATGTACCCCATATTGAAATTATAGCGCTCGAGCTCGCTCCAGTTCAAGCGAGACAGGTCTACTTGCTCATACCAGCGCTTAGCTACCGAATATTTCCCGTTCTCGTAGTAATAATCGGCGACATCCTTATAAGCAGAATTGCGCTTGGTACTCGTAGGATATTCTTCAACAAATTTTTGCATCGCGGCATCGGCACCACTTTGGTTGAGGCGCACCGCAGCATTTGCGATATAATACGCACAATCTCCTTTGATCGTAGGATCGTCTGCTTCCTGTTTTATTTCGTTGAAAAGTGTTTGCGCGGCGAGGTATTGTTTGCTGTTATACAGCGAGAGCGCCTTGTTGTATTTTGCCAGATCGTTTGTAAAAGCGGCAGACTGCTGTGCCAAGAGAAGCGGCATTGTGAGCAGTGTGAGAAGCCCTATACAGGCATATTTCTTGATCATATGTTCTAGGTTAAGTTGCAAAAGCAGCACGTTCAAAAGTATGTTTTTTAAAAAGTGACTACTGTTAATAACGTTACAAAACTAGGATAATTATATCTACAGTAGGCTTCTTAAAAAGAACTTCCTTTCAGGAATTTAAAGGCTTCATTCAATAGACCCTAAAGCTACTATACAAATGAAATAGTTATTGTACTTTTGACGTTAGCTAATTATCAAATATTAGAAGCTTCTTTATGTCTACACCGGTTCTGCAACTTCAAAATGCCTCTATTTTTCAACGCGAAAGTCTTATTCTTTCTGAAGTAAGCCTTACGATCAATAAAGGCGAATTTGTGTACCTCATAGGGAAAACCGGAAGCGGTAAAAGTAGTTTTATGAAAACGCTTTACGGTGATCTCCCATTACAGCAAGGCCAGGGAACCATTGTAGACTTTGACCTGACGACTTTAAAAGAAAAGCAAATCCCATACCTACGCAGAAAACTGGGCGTTGTTTTTCAGGATTTTAAACTGCTGAATGATCGCACCGTAAAAGAAAATCTCAAGTTTGTTTTGAAAGCCACAGGCTGGAAAAACCAAAACGAGATGGACGACAAAATCGATAAGGTGCTGGATAAAGTAGGAATGAAAACTAAAGGCTTTAAATACCCTTACCAACTTTCTGGCGGTGAGCAGCAACGGGTAGCTATCGCGCGTGCGCTTTTGAACGACCCAGAATTGATTCTTGCCGATGAGCCAACCGGAAATCTCGATCCGCAAACTTCTGTAGAAGTTATGGGTGTTTTGCAGGAGATCAACAAAAACGGAAATACCATTTTAATGGCTACGCACGATTATGCACTGCTTTTAAAATACCCTTCCAAAACCCTCAAATGCGACGGAAATAAAATCTTTGAAGTCGTACAAAAGACGATTTAATTCTAATTTCGGGATATGTTATCCATTCTCATACCCGTCTACAATGATGCACTAGATAAACTTTTAGCCGGCTTGTCTAAGATGACCGGCGATTTGCAGATCGCTTTTGAGATCTGTATTGCAGATGATGCTTCGACAGCTAGTGAAATTCAAAAAGCAAATAAGCTACTTGCAGCGCAGCATAATTGCCGGTATACCCGATTTAGTGAAAATCGTGGCAGAACCGCAACACGCCAATTTCTTGCAACCCAAGCGCACTACGATCATTTACTCTTTCTCGATGCCGATGTGCTTCCGTTACGGAAAAACTTCTTAACGTCGTGTGTTGAACATCTTGATCAAGCTCAGGTGGTTTTTGGCGGTATCGCCTATCCTAACACACTTCCTCAAAAGGAAAATGCCTTGCATTATACGTATGGTAAAAACCGGGAGGTAAAATCGGTGTCTGAGCGTAATCAAAAAACCTATTTGGCTTTAATCAGTCAGCATTTAGTTATTGAAAAATCGGTATTCCTAAAATGCAATCCGGCTCAAGAAAAAGCCTACGGATTGGATCCCTATTTTTCGCATCGTTTAGAGCAACAACAGGTTTCGGTTTTACATCTAGACAATCCCACCGTGCATCACGGCATTGAAACTTCGGCTGCTTATTTATTAAAAACGCATCAGGCCCTGGAGACGCTTGTTCATTTAGAAGAGCAACAGTTGATTCCGCCAGATTATCGCCCGCTTCAGCGCGTGAGACAAGCCCTGGAAAAACGCAAACTAGCCCCCTTTTTACTTCGACAGTTTACGCGTTACGAGCATCGTATTTTAAAAAATCTCTGCGGAAGCAATCCCAACTTAAGACTTTTTGACCTGTACCGGCTGTGCTATTATTTAAAGTTAAAGCGAGAAGATGAAACACGTTAGTATCGTCATTCCGGTTTTTAATAAAGAGGCGTATCTGATAGAAACCATCACGTCTGTACTCCAACAAACCTACTCCAGTTTTGAACTCTTACTTATTAACGACGGTTCTACAGACGCCAGCCTCAACATTATGCGAAGCTTTGAGGATACACGCATACGTATCATCGATCAGAAAAATCACGGACTATCAAAAACCCGGAATCGCGGAGTAGCGGAAGCCCAATACGAACTTATCGCCCTTCTCGACGCAGACGATCTTTGGTTACCTAATCATCTGAAACACCTCGTAGAACTGTCTGAAAATTTTCCTGAAGCACAGCTTTTTGCGACAGGTTATCAAGAGCTCTTCAACTCCGGGAAGACTGTAAAACCCAAATTAAATACGGCACACAAGCACCCGTATATACTCACTGATTTTTTTACCGAAAGTTTGTATCAACCCCTGATCATTCCCAGCGCACTGGCTTTTACAAAAGCAAGTTTCAACACGCTGGCAGGATTTAATGAGCAAACTACTTATTCTGAAGATGTAGATTTTTTGATCAGAGCGCATCTAGAGTTTCAAACCGCATTTCATCCTGAGATCACCTGTACCTACCGTACCGAAGTCCCGGGGCAGATCAGTAGTCAAAAGAAGAGCGAGTTGCAAGCACCTAAATTTGGTAAACTGCTACGAGCACATCCCGATCATCAATCGTTGCGCATTTACATTCATACCAAACGCTATTTTCTCTGTATCTTTTATAAAACGGAAGGCAGAAAAGATCTCTTCAAAAAACTGAAGGCCAAACTTGATACTTCAGTATTAAATAAAAAACAACGCTTTCTGTTATATGCTCCACGCATCCTACTTGTGAGTATTAGAAAAGTGAAGATCTTCTTTTTAAAGCGCGGGATTCGCCTTACTGCTTTTTAAACTGGAGAAATGCTTCAAAATCCCGTATATAATCTGCTTCGATAAAAACAGCACTCGCCAGAACCAGGCAAATACCTCCACTCGAAAAATCATGAAGCTCGCGCCAATAGCCGTTGGGAATCAATAAACCTTCATCCGGTTTATTAAGCGTGTATGTTTGGGTATTGTTCCCATCGTGAATAACCACATCAAAACTTCCCGAAAGCGCGATTAAAAATTCGTTCTGCTCGATATGGGCATGTCCACCACGAGATGCACCACTGGGCACGTCATACAAGTAGTACACCCGCTTGAATTCAAAAGGCACAATATCCTTTTCAAGCACCGAAAGGTTACCTCTTCGATCTTCTATTTTAGGGAGTTTTATACGTTCAATCATTATACAGTGCGTTAAGGTAGCCTTGCCATTGCGGTGCAATCTGTGCGACATCAAACTTACGAATACTCGCTCGGGCTGCAGCTTTAAATCGGTTTCTTGTGTGCTCCTCTTGCGCCAGACAATTCATCGCCTCCTTTAAAGCTTCAAAATCCTGATGCGGAACCAGAATTCCATTGGTACCGTCAAGAAGTTCGCGCGGACCGGTAGGACAATCTGTTGAAATTACCGGAGTTCCGCACGCGAGACTTTCTAAGATCACCCGCGGAAAACCTTCAAAAGCACTGCACAAAACTGAAAATAGCGCATGGGTTACATAAGGTTCGGGATAATTTATAAAACCTTTAAAAACAACTTTATCGCTTATATTCAAATCTTTAGCAAGTTGCCGAAGTCCTGAAAGCATTTCGCCTTGTCCCAAAATATACAGGTCAATGCCTAGTTTTGGCAATTCACTTTTTGCATAGGTTTCAATAAGCTTATCAAATTGCTTCACCCCTCTTTGCAACCTTCCACTCGCTAGAATATACGGATGAGTTACATCATTGGGTTCAGGATAATTTCGCTCGTAAGCAGACAACTCAATTGCATTGGGAAGTACCTTAATTTTTTCAAAACCAAAACGTCGCTCTATGTTTTGCTTCATAGCTTCGGTAAGTACGCAGAGTTCTGCATCTTTAAAAAGTTGCTTTGCAACAACATCTGGCTCCGGAAAATAATAGCCAAAATTAGCACTACGCACCATAAACACAACTTTAAATCCCGGATACAAATACCGCTGAATTAAAAATTCTTTTAAGGCATTGCGACGCATTCTAAAGTCCAGAACAACATCAATTTCCTGCTCGTGCAAGTATTTTTTAAAACGACGGAACCGTTTTAATTTATTGAAGATGCCGTTGGTTGCATTCTTGTATTTTCCCAGATTGAAAAGCCTACCCGAAAATTCATAACCTATTTTATCGGTGATCGTGACGAGGTGAATCTCAAAACCAAGATCTGAAAGCATTTGGGTCAACAAAGCCGCCGAACGCTCTGCCCCACCGCCGGCAAGTGATTCAACGAGAACACAAATATTTTGAGGTTTTGATTTCAGAGTTTACGTATCTTTTCGCTTTAAATGTAGCGCATTTATGAGAATTCTTTTAGTGGGAGAATACAGCAATTTGCATAATAGTTTGCAAGCAGGCTTGCTCGCAAACGGACACGAGGTCACACTCATAAGTACTGGCGATGCGTTTAAGAAACTTCCTTCAGATGTGCTGATCAAGGCCAAACGCATTGAAGAAAGTCGCCTATTGCAGACGCTTAGAAAAGGAGTTTTCAAAATCACCAAATTCGATATTGCCACACTAGAAATAGGTTATCGCACGCTCGATTGGCTGGTTGATCAAACCCAATTTGATGTCATTCAGCTTATCAATGAATATCCTTTCAAAACACCCTATTTTATTGAAAGACGCATTATAAAACGCTTGCGACAGCTTACACCAAAACTCGTTATTTTAGCCTGCGGCGATGATTATATCTATTTGAACAACATTGATCAACTGACCTATCATCCTATTTTACAACACCCGGATATCGACTTTCCGTACAGCAAAAAATATTTAACTGCGGCACATAAAAAGTATCACGAATTGGTATTTGAACTGAAAGATTTGATCATCAGCACAGATCTGGATTATCACCCTATTTACAAAGGCCGAACAGATTATTTCGGTCTAATTCCGAATCCGATCAAGCTTGATAAATTCGACAATCTAAAAAACACAGCCAACAAGCGCATTGTTATTTTTCACGGTGTTAACCGAAGTAATTATTACAAAAAGGGCAATTACTACTTTGATTCGGCTTTGTGTATCATTCGGCAAAAATTCAGTGATCGCATTAAACTCATTTGCGTAACCAGTCTCCCCTATGCAGAATATATTGACTCCTATCGTGAGGCCGATATCATCCTTGATCAAACCTATGCTGAAGATCAAGGTTATAATGCCTTGGAGGCGATGGCTCAAGGCAAAGTGGTGTTCACCGGCGCCGGAGCTTCGTTTTGTGAGCGTTACCAAGTAGAACCCAACAGCGTAGCGATTCACACCATTCCGGACGCTGAAAAAATCGCTCAAGACTTGGAAGAACTTATTCTAAATCCCCAACGAATTGTTGAAATAGGAACTCGTGCCATGCGTTTTGTTCAAGAGCATCACGACTATTTAAAAGTCGCTGAGCACTATGTTAACACGTGGAAAAGTATCAAAAGTGACGACGCAGTTTCTGCTTCATCGGAAGCTCAAAAAAGCGATACGAAAAATAGCAAACCAACAGAATTAGCATAAAACTGAAACTGTAGAATTGCCAATCTGCAAGTGTGATTTCAAAATGGTTCACAGCGCGTCGTGCGTATCTTAAAATGAGCTGATGCCAGAGGTAAAATCCAAAGCTTAAATTGCCTAAAAAGAGAAACACCGGTTTTGAAAGTAGTTTTGACAACGCACCTTTCTGCTGTGCAAAAACTCCGATCACGGCCAACATCGGCAACCAGTAATACACAGAATATCTTAGTACTTTCGGAAAAAAAGCTGCGGAAGCGTAAAAGATCACGAGCAATACAAGCGACCCAATTTCATAGCAGGTAAATCTCGAATCGAATTTTCCGAAGGAAGCTTTCTTTAAGAGCTGAAAAAGCAACATTCCTAAAGCAAAATCAAAAAGACGCAATAACGGATTGATGTAGAAAAACCAGTGCTGCAGTTCCTGTGGAACGATATACATCAAACTTAAGATCAGCAGAAAAAATAAGCCGAAAACTCCATTAATGATTCGATGCGTATATTTTCTGAATCCCCATAATAACGCGGGAAACAGCGTGTAAAAAAAGAATAAATCTGAAATACTCCAGCCCAGACTGTTGAATGCAAAGTAATATTCGGCATTTGGGATAAAGCTTTGCAACATAAACAAATTTGCCACAAACTGAAGCAT
>Ga0208180_1000247_pt1 | contig 51272 bp, 44 predicted proteins | sample MalvireepMed_s16_FD_184241 | JGI IMG/M metagenome (GOLD analysis project Ga0208180, IMG submission 184241) | Marine viral communities from the Global Malaspina Expedition - Malaspina viral metaG DeepMed_s16 (SPAdes) (version 2) | ecosystem: Environmental > Aquatic > Marine > Oceanic | place...
TTGCTCTTTATCACTGAGATGCTCTTCAAGCTCAGCCTGCATCGCGGCTTCGGTGAGTTGTTTAATAAGCGGTGTCAGGATGCCGTCTTTGCCGGTGAGGTCTTTGCCTTCACGCAACTGCTTTAAAGCGGCATCCATGTCGAAATTGGTTTTGGTCATATGTCATCTCTTTTTTGCTTAGTTTAACGAAATGACACAGAATTCTGAACACTACCGATAGTCATTTAATACCAACACGTTAAGGTCTGCTCAAGTAAAATGGCCTAATCAGCAGTTGATCATTAAACCCACAGTTTCGGCCAACGCAGACGATACGTTCCGACTGTCAAAGGACAGTTCTACCGATGCATTGATAGAGTCACTGACCGAACACTTCCCAGCCGGTCGCGAATTCATGTTGCAGCCGTTTTTAAACTCCATTGTAGAGCACGGTGAATATTCATTATTCTATTTTGGCGGGGTCTTCAGTCATGCCATTAAAAAGTGCCCCGCTAACGGCGACTTTAGAGTTCAAGAAGAGCACGGCGGTGAATTCTTTCAGGTGAATCCTGATAATGCCATCAAAGAAGTAGCCGAGCGAGCGTTAGGATGCGTCGACGAGACACTGCTCTATGCAAGAATTGATGTTGCTTTATTGAATGATAATACGCCCGCCATTATTGAAATGGAGCTCATTGAACCGAGTTTATATTTCGGGGTTGATGAAGCCAGCGCAGAGCGCTTCGTAAAGGCTTATCTCAGTATGATAGATCGTTAATTAGCAATACCGATGATTGGCTCTATCCATGCCATACGAGACGATAAGTCGCTATGGGTGACATAATATAAGGTGCGGTGATGCGCACCTTTTGTCGACAGTAAGGCCACTGGTTTCATCTATGGCTCCGGCTATCCATTTAATTCACGCTAAATTAAACGGATCATCCATTGCACGCGACGGCTCGGTAAACCACACCGGACCGTCGTCCGTCATATAGAAGTGATCTTCTAAACGAACCCCAAAAGTATCTGGTTTTATGACCATCGGCTCGTTGCTAAAGCACATTCCCGGTGCCAATACGGTTTTATCACCGCCCACCAGATAAGGCCATTCATGTAAATCCATGCCAATACCATGACCGGTTCGATGAGGGACACCGGGTAACTGATAATCGGCTTTTAAACCAAGCTTCGCAAGTTCCTCTCGAACGGCGTCATCCACCGACTCGCAGGTGTTACCGTTATGCGCGGCATCAAATGCAGCTTGCTGAAGCTGTCGCTCGTATTGCCAGAATGTCTTTTGTTCAGCGTTAGCCTCACCGAATGGGTACGTGCGGGTAATGTCAGAATGGTAGCCATGTAACTTACAACCGGTATCAATTAATACCCAGTCATTTTTTTCCAATTTTTGCTCATGACTGACGCCATGCGGATAACTGGTGCCCTGACCAAACAACACAATACAGAAGAAAGAGCCACTTGCGCCCACTTTGCGATGAGCCTCGTCAATAAACGCCCGCACCTCTGAGGCCGTTACCCCTTCCTGTAGCATTGCCCCGGTCGCACGATGCACCGCCATGGTCATATCCATTGCGGTTTGTATGAGTGCGAGCTCAGCGTTTGACTTATGCATGCGACACTCAGCGGTAATCACTTTTGCGTCGCACATTTGCGCTGCCGGATAGCGCTCCTCAAGGTTTGAAACAATGCTATAAGACGATGATTCGTCCAGCGCGAGTTTACCCTTGGTCAATTCATTCTCTTTCAGAAACTCAATAAAATAATCGTAGGGTGATTCGTGTTCGTCCCACAGCAAGGTCTCCATTGGCAGTTTCATCGCCTGCGTTAATGACCCAATCTCAAACGCAGGCGCTATTAATGTAACCGCGCCTTTGACAGGAACAATAGCGCCCACCAGCCGCTCACTTGGGTACCATTTTAAACCGGTAAAATACTCTAAATTCGTACCCGCGTTTAAATACATCGCATCGATGCCTTTGGCTCGCATCAATGTCTGGGCTTTGTCGACTCTCGCCTGATACTCTTCTAATGTAATGGGCTGAACATTAAGCGTCATATCTTCTAATGCGTCGAGGGCGGTCTTTGCATCGGTAATGCCTACACCGTGGGTCATTCTGCCTCCTAAAATGTCATTTCGTATGAACAACGAGATTAAAGTAGATGGTCGATTCTGCTAAATAATGGCGAAATATAATAGTCAGCTTTAGGATTTAATTTTTAACGCACTGATTTATATAAGTTTTGTTTTTGGCTTAACTCTTGCAGTATGACTCATAATAAGAAGATAAGAACAACAAGGAACTACCATGAGTGTGAAATTTGAAGATCGTCCGTTAGAAAAAGTTCGCGAAGAAACCATTGACCAACTGGTCATGAACTACGGTCATGGTGAGCTTTCATCGGAAGCGTTTGAACGCCGTCTCGATGCGGCGATGGACGCAACCGAGCATAGTCAACTTGCTGCGCTAGTAGAAGACCTTGAGCTGAAGCCTGACACGTCGTACGACAGCATGAAAGAACAAAAATTCTCGCCACACTATGGTGAAGGACGCGCCCAGCCAACGGAAAATGTCGTCTCTATTTTGTCATCCAATGAGCGAACAGGTGTGTGGACCGTTCCGCGTGAAATAACGGTGTATGATTTCCTGGGCTCTGTCGAACTCGACTTTACGGATGCCGTATTCCAACACCCCGATGTGACGATCAAAGTGGTCGGGATGCTTTCAAGTCTCGAGATTTACGTGCCTGAAGAAATCATGATAAGCACCAACGTATTTAATATTCTTGGCTCCACTGAAAACAAAGCGCCTTCTATGGGCAATTTAAAGCAAGCCCCGCATATACGAATTGAGGGTTTCCAGGTATTAGGCTCTGTAGAGGTAAAAGTAAAACGCACCATAAAAGAGAAATTTGTCGCCTTTGCTAATAGCCTGAAGGGTACCTTTCAATCTCGGTAAAGTCGGAGTAAATTGGAGCTAACACTCAATTTAACAGGGAGTTAGCTTTATGAAGCTTTACGAAATGGCGAAAGCCCCTAACCCACGCCGGGTTCGGATGTTTCTGGCAGAAAAGGGTTTGCTCGATAAAGTCGATTGTATCGAAATGGACTTATCGAAAGGTGAAAATTTAACGCCTGAATTTGAACGCAAAAACCCAATGAAAAAAGTGCCGGTATTGGAGCTCGAAAACGGCACCTGTATTGGGGAAACCATGGCCATTTGCCGATACTTTGAAGCTGCCTTTCCGGAATCTGAAGAGCTATTAGGCAGTACTGCTGAAGAGCAGGCCATTATTGAACAATGGACTCGCTGGATAGACTTCTATTTATTTAACCCCATTGGCATGTGTTTTCAGCACACCACTGACTACTTCAAACACCGTATGGCCCCCATTAAAGAATGGGGCGAGGCGAATCGTGAAGCCACTCTCAGCTTCTTCGACTTTTTGGATAAGCACTTAGCTAACCATCAATTCGTCGCGTTAGAGCGCTTCACTATTGCCGATATTAATGCCTTCTGTACGGTCGACTTTGCCAAGGTTATTCAGCTGCGTGTCGATGACCGCTGGCCACACCTTAAAGCCTGGTACGAGCGCATGAAAGAGCGTGATTCATCACGCGTTTAGCTGCGCTAAATACTCATCATAACTGCCGGCAAAGTCGCGTAAGCCTTTGTCGGTAATTTCGATAATACGGGTAGCCAATGACGACACAAATTCGCGGTCATGGCTGACAAATAGCAAAGTACCCTCGAACTGCTCCAGCGCCAGGTTCAGAGACTCAATAGATTCCATATCCAAATGGTTCGTCGGTTCATCCATCACCAAGATATTGGGCTTTTGCAAAATCAGTTTACCGAATATCATCCGCCCTTTCTCACCACCGGACAGAATAGACACCGGCTTTTGAATATCATCCGCAGAAAACAGCATACGTCCCAAAACACCGCGTATCGACTGCTCGTCGTCGCTAGGTTGCTTCCATTGATACATCCATTCGTACACGGTCATTTCCTGCTTAAACAGGTGGGCGTGGTCTTGCGCATAGTAACCAATATTGGCATTTTCGGACCATTTAATACTGCCAGAGTCCGGTGTGTAGTCGCCCATTAAGCACTTCAGCAGCGTTGTTTTACCAATACCGTTGGCACCAATAATGGCGACTTTTTCGCCCACTTCTACCGAGGTACTCAGGCCTTTCAATACTGCCTGCTCGTCAAAACTTTTACGCACATTCTCAGTTTCAAGCGCCAACCGGTACAGCTTCTTCTCTTGCGTAAAGCGAATGTACGGATTCACCCGGCTTGAGGCTTTCACTTCTTCCAGCTGAATTTTTTCCATTTGTCGTTGGCGCGACGTCGCCTGTTTAGCTTTTGACGCATTCGCCGAGAAGCGGCTGACAAAGCTCTGTAGCTCCGCAATTTTCTCTTTCTTCTTAGCGTTATCGTTCATCAGTTGCTCACGCGCCTGGGTCGCGGCAAACATGTATTCGTCGTAGTTACCCGGGTAGACACGTAGCTCGCCGTAATCGATATCGGCCATGTGCGTACACACCGTGTTCAGAAAGTGACGGTCGTGCGAAATAATGATCATGGTGCTTTGCTTTTCCGCCAGCACGTCTTCCAACCAGCGAATGGTGTTAATGTCCAGGTTGTTGGTTGGTTCGTCCAACAGCATAATATCTGGCTCAGAGAACAGTACCTGTGCCAATAACACACGAATTTTAACGCCCGGCGCCAGCGCCGACATCAAACCAAAATGCTGCTCTACTGGTATGCCTAAACCCAACAGCAATTCGCCGGCGCGCGACTCGGCTGTGTAACCGTCCATTTCAGCGAATTCAGTTTCCAGGTCAGCAACACGCATGCCGTCTTCTTCACTCATCTCACCGCTGCTGTAAATACGGTCCCGCTCTTCTTTTACTGCCCACAGCTCTTCATGACCCATAATAACGGCATCAACCACGCTGTACTCTTCGTAGGCAAACTGGTCCTGGCGCAACTTACCAATGCGGGTATTCGGCTCCAGCGACACGTTACCGGAAGACGGCTCTTGCTCACCACTTAAAATGCGCATAAAAGTCGACTTACCGCAGCCATTAGCACCAATAAGGCCGTAACGATTGCCATTGCCGAATTTAACAGAAATATTTTCAAAAAGAGGCTTCGCACCAAATTGCATGGTGATATTTGCAGCAGAAATCACGTAATCTATATCCAGGATGAGGGAGTAAAAAATGAGCGCGCAATGTACGCGTTTTTCCCGTAAATTACAAAGAAAGATTCACAAATAGGTAATTGATGATGCAAATGTCCTGGACAGACCTTTCGACGAATATTGGTAAAATTTGGAATACCGAGCTTTGGAAATCTGGAGAGGCTCAAATTCATCTCAGTCAGGTCGTTATTGCGCTAACGCTTATCATTGTTGGTGTTATTGTTATTCGCTGGGTTGGCTCCCGACTCGTCAAGCGGGCACTTAGTTCCGGCAATGCATCACAGAATACCGTTTTCGCGTTTCGCAAATTATTTTCCGTTCTTGCTTATGTCCTTATCGTTCTTATTGCCCTTCCTGTTGCGGGTATTCCAATTACCATATTTGCCGTACTTGGCGGTGCATTAGCCATTGGTGTGGGTTTCGGCGCACAAAACCTGCTCAACAACCTCATTTCGGGCATGATTTTAATCGCTGAGCGCCCTATTCGCATTGGCGACATTGTCGAGTTGGAAAAGGAACGCGGCCGGGTAGAGGAAATAGGCAACCGGTGCGTACGTATTCGTCGTTACGACGGTGTCCACGTGTTGGTTCCTAATAGTTACTTTTTGGAGCAGCGCGTTGTTAACTGGACACTGGTTTCCGCGGATATTCGCTCTGTTGTGACAGTAGGTGTTGCCTATGGCTCGCCCGTTGAAAAAGTGCGCGAACTATTGTTGCAAGCGGCAGACGAACACGAGCAAGTATCCAAAGACTACCCTGTTGAGGTCATTTTTGAAGACTTTGGAGAGAGCTCCCTGGTCTTTAACGTCTATTTTTGGACCAGCGTCCACCAGCCTATGGATATTCGTCGTATTCAGTCTGACGTGCGATTTAAGATTAATGGTTTGTTAAATACAAACGACATTGTTATTGCCTTTCCACAGCGCGACGTGCACTTGGATACGTTAAAGCCGTTGGAAATCAAAATGACTCAATCGGACGCATAAAAAAAACGCCACCTCAGATTAGGTGGCGTACAATTACAACAATAACAACCAGGGATTACTTCGTTTAAAACTCGTAGCTGTAACTCAAGCTAACAACTGTTCCTACTTCTTTACTACGGACTAAAATGCCCGATTGGTTCACTTCCTGATCTTCACCCAGCAAGTTTTTCACTTTTAAGCCAATCTTTGAGTTGAAGTTCGGGTAGTAATTGTAAACCAAATCCAGGGAGTGGAACGGTTGTTCATAAGCGTCATCACGACCACCGACACCAGCAGCCAGAATGCGCTCACCAAAGACGTTATACACCAACGAGGTTGAGTGCTCACCGTTTGCTGAGTCATAGTTCAACTGGAAGTTCGCGACGTATTCTGAATGACCCGTCATGCGCTTTGTTGGGTTCGTTAAGTTACCTGCCAACGCCGGGTCAATCGACGCTTCGGAATCACTCCAGGTTAAGTTACCGGAGGTGAAGAAGCCGTTCGCCAAATACCCTAAGTCGTGCAGCCACTCAAACTCAACGCCGTACACTTCCGCCGACTCACCGTTCACATAAGTTAAGGTGTAGTCTTCATCGCCGACACGAAGTACCGACTCAATCGGGTTCGAAATGTCCTTATAAAACGCTGCCACCGTATAGTTGTCGCCGTTATCTGCATAGTATTCAAAGCGTGCATCGTAGTTTTTTAAGTCACTGCTTTGCAGACCAGCCGTACCAAAAGTACGAATGTCAGTCACCGGGTCGTAGTAAGCCACCGGCACGGTTTCACGCAGATCCGGGCGGACAACCGTTTCACCATAACCAAAGCGAAGCTGGTAATTGTCGTTCGCCATGTAGGTTAATGACAAGGCGGTATAAACATCGTCTTCCGAAATCGAACTATCGACAACGCGCTGAGGATTGAAGTAGTTATTCAGGTCCTGCTCGTCGAAAATTAAGCTCGAGGTCGCCAAAGACACCTGTTTAAAGTCTTCGTAGCGAAGACCGCCGCTGACGCGCCAGGTATTGTCGAATATCACATCAAACTCGCCGTAGTACGCGTCAATCTTCTGCGCCGCTAAATAGTCATCCGCGTTAGGTGCCCCCGGCTCACGGAAGGTAATACGAAAATCGTTTTCGTCGATGACCTCATCCGTCAAATAACCAGTCACCCCCAACACATTATCTAAGTCGTCCAGCACCGACAAGCGTGAGCCTGATGCGTTATCCAGACTGAAGCGACTGGTACTGTAATAGCGAGCCTTGTCCATAAAGTCGTAACCGGCTTTCAATTCCAGCTCAATACCGGACAACATAATTGGCAGAGAGAAATTACCGCCGTAAGACTTCACGTTGTCTTCCATGTCAACGAACTGGAAAATCGCCCGGTTGTCATCACCGGTGACCCGAGTCTCAGAGAAGGTACCGTCGGTATTATAAATATCATCAAAGCGATACGACACCTCGGTTGGAATATCCGTTTCCGCTTTTGACTCTGTGTACTGCCAGTCAAAGCCAACACCCCAGTAGTCCATGAAGGTGTGTTGCCCACGGAATTGGTCTACATCCAGAACACGTTCTTCATACTTGAATTCATGCTCTCGGTTAGCAATGCCGGTTCCGGCGATGGTCTTTAAGTTACTGCCGTTGGGGCTTTGCTTAATACCGAACTCGGACTCATCCTCTGAGTCTTCCAGATAAATTTTGGTGTAGCTGACGTTGTGGGTATCGAGCTGATAACCCGCTGTGAAGAAGCCGTTCAAGCGTTCCGTTTCTGTGGTTACAGTGGTTTCCGACAAGGTGTTGTAACAAGAATTCGACACATCTTCGGCGGTTTCAAGCGAGGTTGAACAGCCTGCTTCCGCGTTATTACTAATGACGGCATTACGACGCGCTGACGCATCCCAGTCATTGTCGTACGACGCTGCAGCTAACACACCGAAAGTACCGCCGAACCAGGACTCATCAAAGCTGTTACCCAAGGTCGCTTTTAAATCAACGTTAGGGTCTAACGACTCTTTTTTAAGTACCATGTCACGCGGCAACTGCTTCGCTAACGACGCATTAATGGCACGCGCCTGATCACCGGCACTGGTGCCGTTACCGGTTAATCCGTCGGTATTAATAATATTACGCAAGCTAAAATCGCCTTCGTAACGACCAATCGCGCTTTGAATACCTTCGGGAATACCCGAGTCGTTACGGTTATAGGTGTAACCTTCGTCGGCATTGCTGTTGAAACCCACACCCGCTTCTACGCTAAAAACAAAATCATTTGGCAGAGAGCGTGTGCGAATGTCGATGTTACCGCCACCAAAAGCAGCCGGCATTGACGGTGAAAACACCTTTTGTACCGCCATGCTTTCGATAATGGTCGACGGAATAATGTCCAGTGGCACCACATTGCGGGTTAAGTCCGGGCTGGGAATACTGGCACCGTTAATACGGGCACTCGAATAGCGTTCACCTAAGCCGCGAACATAGATGAATTTGCCGTCAACCAACGTCAAACCGGTGACGCGACGCAAAGCGGAAGCCGCGTCGCTGTCGCCTGAGCGGGACAATTGCTCCGCACCTAAAATATCCGCTACGAAAGCCTGATTCTTACGTTCTTCAACAACCGCAGCGGCACTTCCCTGCAAACGACTGCCGGTAGTCACCACTTCTTCAATGGTCGATTCACGCTCAATGTCAGCGTCTTCAGCTTGCTGAGCCAAGGTTACCGGACTGGTGGCGACAAGACCTAATCCAACCGCCAGTGCTACAGGCTTGAGTTTGTAGTGATTTTTCATAACCAACTCCTACACTAAAATCGGAAAATAGGCGCAACCTGTGTGCGCCTATTCATTGACCTGCAACTCAACTTAGTCCTGCTCAGAGGCGGTTACTGCGTTGTCTACCCACTGATACCATTCAGAGCTGGTGTCGTCGTTCGACAATGCACCGATGAAGTCAACCGCGGTAAAGAAGTCGTCATTCAGTCCGGTTAAGTCATTTGCCGTAATCGTGATAGATGACGACATGTCAGTTGAAATACCGTCATCGTTCAGTACCGTTGCTGAACCGTCCAGAATTTCGTTCGCGCTGCCGTTTTGGTACCACTGGGTGTAGGTCTCACCATCAGCGAACGTATTGTCACCCGTGCTAACAAAGTTATTGGTACAAGCTAGTACTGAGCTGTAGAAGTCGAGCTCGCCGTTATCAACGCCAGCTTCACCGTCTGAAGTGAAGAAAACACAGCCGTCGTCTGCCGTGCCGTTCTCTTTAATTTTCAGTACGTTATACATCTGACCCTGGAAGTTATCGTCAAATTTAGTCGCGATTGACGGGTCGTTGTCACGAACAGATGTACCGTCGGTGGTAATAATGGTCACGTTAGCAATGGTTGGGGCAGAGGCCGGTGCTTGCGAATAGTCCGGACCATTGTTTTTCTCACCGTCAGCCTCAAAGCCGCCGTTCCCCATGTAGTTGGTCTGGCCGTCGACTGTCACTGTGCCATGCTTAATAAATACGAACTGCGCACGTCCCTGCCAGCCGGCGTCCATATCCAGCGAGTCGTCCTGAGTATCCGTAACGACAATGTTTCTTAAATCAGCAGCACCACCGAAGAACTCAATACCGTCATCGAACCCCTGGTGAATGTGAATGAATTCGTAAGAAGAGCCAGAACCTACTGCGTTCAGCGTTAGTGAGTTCAAGTCGTCGCCATCACCGCCGTCACGAGGGCCTGAGCCTGCGTACCAAATTTGTGCGTACTTCATTGAGCCGCTGTCGTCCGTGTTGTCGTTACCACCGTAGAAGCTGACAATACCTTCCGACTCACGGTTACAAGTACCGCCGTCACGTTCAGCATCCGTACACTCATTGGTAATACCGTTACCGTTGATGATGATGCCACCCCAGTCTGCGTAACGCGGCGCGTCGCCTGATACGTTTAAACGATCAAACTCATTTGCTGAGGTAAATTTAATCGGTTTATCAAACGTACCAATAGCATTCAGTTGCGCACCGCGGGCAATCTGAATAATGGCTTCGCCGGAAGTGAATGCTAAAATCGCTCCCGGTTCAACCGTCATCACCGGACCGTTTTGATTAATCTCACAACCTGTAGTGGTGTCACAGTCTTCACCAATCTGCAAAGCGCCTTCAAACACGTGCACACCGCCGTCAGGCAACTCATCAAACGTAATGTCTTCCGTAATTTCTATCGTTGCACTGGCAAAGTCAGTATCGTAGGAGCAGTCCTGACCATCGTATTCACCCTGAACGTCTGCGTAGGTTGCACATGGATTAGATGAACCGCTGTCACCGCCCCCGGTATCACCGCCGGCATTCGAGCCACCACCATTATTCACGGTTGGCGTCACGTTAATATCGCCACCGCAACCGGCTAATAGAAGTGCTGTGGTCACTGCAGATATCTTAAATAAGGTATTGAATTTCATTGGGTTCTCCCGACTTCTTCGTGTCATGTTGTGATTTAAGTCGGGAGCAGATTAGGACGCTTGCATGACAGGATTGTGACAACATAAAAGTGTCACAAAATGTTCACGATTTGGTAACCAAAACGCGTGGTGATGATCTTTGCACTTGTTGAATAAGTAACCTATATCAGTAATAACACATCAACGAGGAAAAGTTATGCGTAAGCTTTTAGTAAGCGGTTTACTGGCGGTGTTTGCGCTGCCAGCCACAGCTGATCGTTTCGAAGACGTCACCATTGAACATAATGAAGTGGCGGACAATATCTATATGCTGACCGGTGCCGGCGGCAATATTTTGATGTCTTCCGGCAGTGACGGCGTGTTTATGATCGACGACCAATATACGCAAATGTCAGAGCGCATCGCCGATAAGGTCAAAGAACTCAGCGACGAAGACGTGAAATACATTCTGAACACTCACTTCCACGGCGACCATGTCGGCTCGAACATGTGGTTTGCCAGTAATCAGGGTTCGACAATTTTCGCACACGATCATGTGCGCGAGCGCCTAAGCAATGACGACAATTTCGAAGCAATGGGTCTGCCGGCGATCACTTTTGACTCGGGCATTACGTTTCACTTTAACGACGACACCATTTACGTGTTTCACTTGCCGGCCGGACATACCGACGGTGACAGTGCCGTCTGGTTTGAAGACGCGAATGTTTTGCACCCGGGCGACTTATTCTTTAATAAGCGATTCCCATTTATTGATCTGAAAAGTGGTGGCGACGTGGACGGTTACATCGCCAATGTCGAGCAGTTACTCAACCGTATTACTGACGACACGGTGATTATTCCCGGCCATGGTCCGTTGGCAAATAAAGCCGATTACCAAAGCTTTTTAAACATGATGAAAGAAACAAAAGCAGAAGTAGACGCCATGAAGCAAAATGGCATGAGCCTTGAAGAAGTGCAGGCGAAAGGCCTCAGTGACAAGTGGGCTGACTGGAGTTGGTCATTTATTAACGAAGAGCGCTGGATTGCAACGCTCTACTAAGTTTTAAGTAACCGTAACCTGACTAACAAACCGAACGGAAAATTAACTGTTCGTTCGGCTGCTCAAGGTGATACTCCATGGCCAGCTCGTCGCAGTTGGCCAACCTTGGGCAAATCTCACAGTCCTTCATGACTTTTTCCGGCAAGGTGTCTTTCGAGCAATAGCGAAAACCTTGCTGTTCAAAAAAGTCCGGCACCCGGGTCAGCACTATCACTCGGTTTAGCTGCAACAGGCGGGCTTTTTTCAATAAGTAAGCCACCAGCATACGCCCCTGACCACGCACCTCGGTTTTCGGGTTGACTCCTAACGAGCGAATTTCCGCTAAACCTGTGGTGTAGATATACAACGACGCACAGCCCATGACCTTGCCGTTCACTTCGGTCACTGCAAATTCGTTTATCGAGTGTACGATATCGTCTTTAGCCCGTGGCAGGTTCTCGCCGGCTCCGGCCCAGTGCTGAACTAAGTCTAAAATGGCACCAATATCCCCCAGGTTAGCGTCACGCACTTGGATCTGCTGTTGCTGCTGTGCCGCTTTTAAAGCTTCATTCACCCGTTGCGGCGAGGTACCGCCCAGCGCGCAACGTTTTTCCAGCAGAGCGTCCAGCGTCAGCCAATCATAAACGTCATTTTCAATAACCGGGGCCACTGCCTGAAACGCCTCCAGCGGCATATCTTCTAACGGCTTTTTCGCCTGAATAGCCTGTTGCACAAGCTCTCCGACATTGTGATGTGCCTGCCGGAATGGAATACCCTTGGACACCATATAGTCCGCTAACTCCGTCGCATTCGCGTAACCGCCCTGCGCCGCTGTGCGACAGACTTCATGGTTAACCGTCAGACCATTCAGGGTCGAAGTCACCATAGCCAGTGACGCCTGCCAGGTGGTAAAAGCATCGAACAGCCCTTCCTTGTCCTCCTGCATATCTTTATTGTAGGCCAATGGCAGCGCTTTTAAGGTCATCATTAAGCCGGTTAACGAGCCCACCACCCGGCCACTTTTACCCCGCACCAACTCCAGCGCGTCCGGGTTTTTCTTCTGCGGCATCAGTGACGATCCCGACGTCACGTTATCGGCCAGCTCGATGAAGCCGGCCTCCCCGGAGTTGTAGAAAATTAGGTCTTCCGCTAAGCGCGACAAATGCAGCATCGACAACGACGCGGTGCTTAACAGCTCCACCACAAAATCACGGTCGGATACCGAGTCCAGACTGTTGCGCGTTGCGCCACTGAAACCGAGCTCGCTGGCAATGGCTTCGCGATCGACTGCATACGCCGTACCTGCCAGAGCACCGCAACCTAAAGGGCTTTTGTTGAGTCGATCAGTAGCGTCTTGTAAGCGCTCACTATCACGTTGCAGCATTTCCACATAGGCCAGGCACCAGTGCGCCAGCAAAACCGGTTGCGCCCGTTGCAGGTGTGTGTAACCGGGTATGACCGTGTCTTTTTCACGTTGCGCAAGGTCCAGTAATGCCTGCTGAGTCTGCTTTAACGACTGTTGCAGAACTCCGGCCTGCTCGCGGCACCACAAGCGTAAATCGGTCGCTACCTGATCATTACGGCTGCGCCCGGTATGCAGCTTTTTAGCTAAGTCACCCACCTTAGCTATCAGTGCCGCTTCCACAAACGAATGAATATCCTCGTCGCCACTAACAGCAACTGCCGTTGGGTCTTCGCGCACTTCGCTGAGCAGTTCATTCAATGCCTGCTGTAACTGCTGACACTCTTCCGTACTCAGTACGCCAACCTTATGCAGCGCATTTGCCCAGGCTTTAGAGCCGGTAATGTCCTGCTCAGCCAGCACATAGTCAAAAGGCAGCGAGTCATTAAACTGCTGAAACGCGGCATCGGGTCCTGCCGCAAAACGTCCACCCCATAGCGCCATAATCTACCCCTTTTGCTGCTTCTGTAACGCCGCTATCCGGCTAGGAAGGGAGAACAACCGAATAAAGCCTTCGGCATGCGCCTGGTTATAGACTTCGTCCGCACCAAAGGTCGCAAAGTCTTCGCTGTATAAGCTATTCGGAGAACGTTTCTGAACCGCAGTGACTGAGCCTTTATAGAGCTTCAGTACGACCCCACCGCTGGCGGTCGAACACAGTGACTGCGCGGCTGCCATCACTGACTGTTGCAGCGGTGTGAACCAGCGCCCGTCATACAACAGCTGTGCAAACTGCTCGCTCAACTGCGCTTTCCAGCTGCGGCTGGTTTTATCCAATACCAGCTCGTCAATAGCCTGCAAGGCCGCCATCATGACGGTGCCGCCCGGCGTCTCGTAACAACCACGGCTTTTCATGCCCACTAAACGGTTTTCGACAATATCCACCCGCCCGACACCATGCTTAGCGGCAATGTCATTCAACACATTCAGGCATTCAAAAGGCGACAAGGCTTTGTCATTCACCGCCACAATCTCGCCACTCGCAATCGTCACCGAAACGTACTCCGGCTTATCCGGTGCCTGCTCGGGTGAGACAGTCAGGGTCCAGACCTTATTCGTAGGCTCACACCATGGGTCTTCCAGTTCCCCGCCTTCGTGCGAAATATGCCAGACGTTCGCATCACGGCTGTAGATTTTGGTGGCTGACGCCGAGCACGGGATATCCCGCTCCGCCAAATAATCCAACAGAGACTCCCGGCTGCTCAGCTCCCACTCGCGCCACGGAGCTATCACGTGTAAGTCAGGAGCTAAAGCGGCATAGCAGGACTCAAAGCGGACCTGATCATTCCCTTTACCGGTGCAGCCGTGCGCCAACGCATCTGCTCCCACTTTACGAGCCACTTCAACCTGAGCTTTAGCAATAATCGGACGCGCCATGGCGGTGCCGAGCAAGTAAGTGCCTTCGTAAATGGCCCCGGTCTTGAGTGTTGGGTACACGTAGCTCTTCACAAACTCGTCTTTTAAATCTACTACGTGGCATTCGGACGCGCCGGACGCTTTGGCTTTTTCTTCCACACCTTCCAGCTCTTCGGCGCCCTGCCCCACGTCAGCCACAAAAGCCACGACTTCACAGCCATAATTTTCTTTTAACCAGGGCACAATGGCCGAGGTGTCCAGACCGCCAGAATAGGCCAATACAACTTTCTTCACGTGACTCATGAGGCTTTCTCCATAGATTCTGGCAGTACTGCTGCCGTTGGGTTTAATAACAAGGTTAATAAGGCGTTTTGTGCGTAAAGCCGGTTCTCAGCCTGCTGAAAACAGCGCGACAGTGGGCCGTCCATAACATCGGAGGTAATTTCATAGCCGCGGTGTGCCGGCTGGCAGTGCAGCACCGAAGTGGCACCACTGTGCTCAACCAGCTGCGCGTTAATTTGATAGGGGTGGAAAATCTCGCGTACTTCATCCAGAGGTTTGTCATCCCCCATGGACACCCAGGTGTCGGTGTAGAGTGCGTCGGCGCCTGCCACCGCAGCAATATCATGCGTTACAACAATGTTGGCGCCGCTCTTCTTCGCCAAAGTCTTCGCTTTTTCCACAAGATCAGCATCGGGCTCATAGCCTTTCGGGCAAATAATGGTGCAATCGGTGCCTACTGTGGCGGCGGTTAGCATCAGCGAGTGCGACACGTTGTTGCCGTCACCTAGGTACACTAACTTCAAGCCCTTCAGCTTGCCGTACTGCTCCTGCAAAGTTAGAAAGTCCGCCAGTGCCTGGCAGGGGTGAAACAAGTCGCACAGACTGTTCACCACAGGAACTGATGCGTGCTGCGCTAATTCTTCTAAGGTGCTATGCGACATCACCCGGGCGACAATGGCATCCGCCCAGCAGGAGAGGTTTCTTGCGTAATCGGCGACGGTTTCCCGTACGCCCATACCCTGCCCCTGCTCGTTCAGGTACACGGCATGACCGCCTAATTTCTGCAAACCAATATCAAAAGACAGTCGCGTGCGCAGGCTTGGTTTTTCAAATAGGGTAACCACGCTTTTGCCGGCCAGCGTGTGTTGGTAGTTTTCGGGGAACGCTTTTTGCGCTTGCGCTAACGCCAATAACTGTAAAGTGTCAGCCGGAGAAAACTCCAGCCCGGATAAACAATGTTTCATCATACTTACTCACTAATCTGTGTGCCTGAAAAGGGGTTATTCATTACATTCCAACTGCCAATTCGCACACATCGTCGTAAGCGTTTTGCGGCGCTTAACGCCCCGCGAACTTTTACCTCCATGCCGTCTTTAATCACTCCCGCCTGGGTAAGTTGCTGAATAGACTCTGAATTGAGATGGCTTAAAGGGGTTCCAGTGCCGTCCAACACCGCTTCAACGTCGGTTATCAACAGCAAGTCGGCATTGTAGGTGGCAGCGACGGCCACAGCGGCATCGTCGGCATTCACATTGAACCAGTCGCCGTTTTCGCCAAAGCCGATAGAGCTGATAATGGGTAGGTAGCCATGCATCAGTAAGTCGGCCAACAGTCCGGGCGTAGCTTCCGGAGTCTGACAGACGCCAACCTGACCTAAGTTTTCAGACTGTTTAGCACAAAGAACGCCCGCTTCATAAAGCGTCAAACCAATAGGTTTTAAACCTGCGGTAATAGCTTGTTTCATTGAGGTTTTATTGGCCGCACCCGCCAGACCACCAACTATATAGGGCATGTGTTGCTCAGGGCTGACTCTTAAACCATTCACCTTTTCACTCTGTAAACCGGCCGTTGTCAGCCACTGTTGTACCAGCGCTCCGCCGCCGTGCACGAGCACAATGTCATCATCGTTTTGTTGCAGTGACTGAAACAACGCACTTAAAGCTTCCGGTTGTTCTAACAGGCTGCCACCGAGTTTTATGACTTTCATAGCAAGCCCTCCTCAACCGGCAGTCCCAGTTGCAGATTAATGCACTGAATGGCCTGACTCGCTGCACCTTTCAGTAAGTTATCAATAGCTGACAGCACAATGAGCTGGTTACCCTGCCGGTGCCAGCCAATATCGACAAACGGCTGCTGCACAACGTTTTTAATAGCGGGACGGCTTTGGCTTTTCGCACGTACCAAAGGTGCATTCGCATAGCATTGATAAGCGCTGGCAAGGTCATCGTCAGTGACCGTGTCATTTAAGGTTGCATAAACGGTTGCTAAGATGCCTCTCGGAAAATTCGCTAAATGCGGCGTAAAAAGCACCTCTTGTTGTAGCTGTTGAGCTATTTCCGGTGTGTGTCTATGACCAAAGAGTCCGTAGGCTTGCAGCGATAACTCAGCACCATGGCTGGTCAGTGACGCTTTTCGTCCCGCGCCGGTAACACCAGATACCGCATTTACAATCACTTTTTCGTCGGTAAGCAACGCTTTTTGTTTTAGCGGAAGCAGCGCCATTAATGCAGCAGTTGGATAACAGCCGGGCACCGCAACCAGCTGTGCGGTTGCAATATCTGCAGCGTGCCACTCAGCCAGACCATACACCGCTCTGTCTAACCAGTTTGAATGCTTGTGCTCAAAGCCATAAAACTCGGAATACTGGTTTACATCGTGCAGCCGAAAGCCACCAGACAAATCAATAACCTTGAGACCGGCCTGCAAAAACTCTGGGGCTAACGCGACACTCACAGCGTGATCCGTGCATAAAAATACCGTGTCCGCTTGTTCAATAATCGCCGCTTTAGCAGCGCTCGACAAGGGCTGCAAAGGTGCAGCTAAAGAATGTGCATATTGCGGATGTAAATCGCCGAGCAAGGTGCCGGCATCACTGCTATGCTCAGACACGTAGCAGCCAAACAGCTTTAGAGCTGAGTGCTTCTGTATTAACCGTGAGAGTTCGGCGCCAACATAGCCGCTGGCTCCAATCACGGCGACGGTGTGTGACTGTTTTGTCTGGTACTGCATGAAAAAACCATTGCTGTTTATACTTAAAAATGCAGAATAAACGAATTAATATATTTATGCAATAATCGTGAATAATTATTTTTTAATAGGAATTATATTTATGAACGCCCAGTCGTTACCTTCTTTCTTTTCGATGTACCAGCAATTGATTGCTATTCCGTCTATCAGTGCGACCGTTCCTAAATGGGATACCAGCAACAAGAAGGTCATTGACTTATTGGCTGAGTGGCTGGAATTACTGGGCTTTGAGTGTGAAATTAACGAGCTGAAAAGTCAGCAGGGAAAGTACAACTTACTGGCGCGGCGCGGCGCCGGTAGTGGCGGATTATTGTTGTCAGGACACACCGACACAGTGCCTTACGACGCCAGCCGTTGGAACTTTGATCCCTTTACGTTAACCGAAAAAAATAACCGCTGGTATGGGCTTGGCAGCATCGATATGAAAGGCTTCTTCGCTTTTGTCTTACAGGTGTTGAGTGACCTGGATGCCAGCAAACAAAGCAGACCCATTATGGTTCTGGCCACCGCTGACGAAGAAACCACTATGAATGGCGCCCGTGAAGTCAGTCGCTTTGCTAACCTACATCCGGATTACTGCATTATTGGCGAACCAACAGATATGCGTCCGGTCTACGCGCACAAGGGCCATATGAGTGAGGTCATTCGCATTATCGGTCGCTCCGGCCACAGCTCCGATCCGGCACTGGGTATCAATGCCATAGAGCTGATGCACGAAGTCATTTCTTCACTCATGAAATTAAAAGAAGAGTTTAAGCATAAATATTCAAATTCAAGCTTCACTGTGCCACAACCAACAATGAACTTTGGGCACATTCACGGTGGCGACAACGCCAATCGTATTTGCGGCTGCTGTGAGCTGCACTTAGACGTGCGCCCGCTCCCCGGATTATCTGTCGATGAACTCTACGCCCATTTGCATAAAGCAACCGAAAGTATACAAAAGCGCTATCCGGGCAGTGTCGAACTTATCTCGTTGCACCACCCAGTTCCTGCATTTGAGCAAACGCCCGACTCAGCCTTGGTACAACTCGCCGAAAAAGTCTCGCAGTCACAAGCGCAGGCCGTAAACTACTGCACCGAAGCACCTTTTCTGCAAGAGTTAGGTTGCGAAACCTTAGTTATGGGCCCCGGTTCAATAAAACAAGCGCATCAGCCCGACGAGTATTTATTGACCGAAACTATTGAACCGACTCAAGAAAAACTAAAAAAGTTATTAAAAAGCTATTGTTTTTCCGACTAGCTGCCGATACAAACAAGCAGCATCATTGATTTAGATTAATGCCAGGTCGTTTAAACGTTAGTAAAAGGATCATCACATGTTACGACAGTTTTCTATAGGTACCAGAGCCATTGGGGCATTCGGTCTAATCGGCGTATTCGTTATCGTTCTTGGGCTGTTTGCTCTCAATAGAATGGGCGCCATTGCCGATCGCATGCATGTTATTACCGACAAGCAAGTGCCTGCAGTGGAAAAAGTCAATGCACTAAATAACGAGTTTCTTTACGTCAACATATACTCAGCTAACGTTTACACCTATTTAAACGACCCTAACCGTCTGCAACGCTACTTAGATAGATTAGATTCAGCTTCGGCCAGTTTAAAAGAAGCCCAGGAAGAATACAGTTCTCTTATCGAAGACCCTGAAGCACGAAAACTGTTTAACGAGTACAAAGCGCTTGATAAAAAATATTGGCAGCTCAACAAGCAGTTTCTAGAGTTAGTTAATGCAAGACTTCCTGATGTTATCGCATCACTGCGTGAAAACTCATTAATTCCATTGAGTGGTGAAATATCGGCTAAATTGGACCAGCTTCAGCAGCGCGAAATGGCGTTAATCAGTGATGCAAGCGATAATGCGGCCAATGTTCATGAAAGCGCCAACATCGCTGTCATCATTGCGATTATTGCGGTCGTATCGTTACTCATTTTCTTTGCTATTATGATAACCAAAAGTGTCGTCAGCCCAATATCCGCCGCTGTGGATTTTGCTAAAGTCATCGCCTCTCGCGACTTAACTCAAACCATAGACGTTGTCGGCAACGATGAACCGGCTCAATTACTGAGACAATTGATTAAAACTCGTGACGAGCTGCGCGAATCCATCAGTACTATTTCTGAGTCTTCCGAACAGCTGGCGTCAACCTCTGAAGAGTTAAGCTCGGTAACACAAGATTCGACCCGCACTATTCAGCAGCAAACCGAAGAACTCGAACAGGCAGCGACTGCCGTTAACGAGTTGACTACCGCTGTCGAAACCGTGGCTCAGGATGCACAAAATGCATCGGAAGCGTCTGAAGAAGCAAACCGTCAGGCACAACAAGGTGACGACAGAGTTCGCCAAACCGTCAGAGCCATCGAAGAGTTGTCACAAGAAATTGGTGACTCGTCGAGTAACGTAACTGAACTTGCAGAAAAAGTTACCAGCATTACCAAGGTATTGGAAGTTATTCGTGGTATTGCCGAACAAACCAACTTACTGGCACTGAACGCAGCCATTGAAGCCGCACGCGCTGGTGAATCGGGTCGAGGCTTTGCAGTTGTTGCCGACGAAGTTCGCTCACTGGCGCACAAGACTCAGCAATCAACAGTTGAAATTGAGGACATGGTTAAAGCCATTAACGAGTCCAGCGACCGTTCTGTGTCCACCATGAAAAACAGCATGGAACGTGCGACTCGTACGCTGGATGTGGCTCGTGAAGCCGGCGAAGCGCTGCAACTTATTGCAACTGCGGTCAGCGAAATCAACAATCACAACACGTCCATTGCCAGCGCGGCCGAAGAGCAGGCTAACGTGGCTCGTGACGTTGATAAGAACCTGGTCAGTATTCGCGACCTGTCTAACTCAACCGCTTCCGGTGCCGAACAAACCAACGCGTCCAGTGACGAGCTGTCACGCTTAGCTGTCGGTCTGAACGAACTGGTCGAACGCTTTAAAGTTTAAACTCTCTAATGTGTAAGAGAGGGCGACCGCCTTCTCTTACACATAGCTTTCCATTTCGGGTAATCCTGAAATACTCTCCTGAAGCCATTTCGATTCGTTTGCGATGACGCACATACAGCGCTCTATATGCGCTTTCTCAACATCGTTAATGGCGCATTGCAACACCTGCTCTTTGGCACTATTTAAAGAGCCCAACACAGATTCTAATGTCTGCTGCATTAGCAGCTGTAAGCGTGTCAAAGGCAAGTCCACGGTTTTTGCAAAGTCTGCCAACATATAGCTGGTTATCGGCTTGCTAAAGTTGCCTGCGTTACCGGCATCGTATTCACCTATGGACATAGCGAAGACCTGAGGAATTTCAGTCGGAATGCTTTCTGCCTGCCCCACCTTTCGTCTGCCCTGAAGCTCTTGAATACTGGCTTCGACATTCACTAAATCGTAAAAAGGCGCAAGCTCCAATCCGTTTTTACCAACGAAGTAACTGATATTTTTACCGTGAGCATCGTAATTAGCCGTCAATAAATTGAAGGTCATCCACTTGACCAACGCCGTCTGGTAAGAAAGCATGTTATTGGTGCGTACTGAAAACAACTTCGGAAAAGACACACCGTCACGAATGTAAATACCATCGCCGGTATCACCGAATTGCCGCTCGTACTTATAGGACGGCGGCAAGTTAACAGCCTGGCATCCATCAATAACATGCCGACGGCGAACACGCCTATGCTCAGCATCAAAATGTCGGTCAAACCTGTTAACAACCAGAGTCGGCGTCTCACCATAGCGCCGGAAATCAACTTCTGGCACGTTGAGCCCGGATAACTGCGCCAATATCATCGTGAAAAACTCATTCACGGCAATACAGGGCACCCGACCCGTTTCGAATTTAAAAATACGATTAGAGGCCAACTCGCCTTCAGCAAAGCCGAATTCGTGACCGCTTTCAAATAAATTCAGTTTGTCCTGCACTCCAGCTACGGATAAACGAGTCTTGCCATCCCAATAGGTAATAGGCTCAGCCGCTGACTTGGATCTTTCGAGCTTTTCCGCAAGTTCATTATTGGAAATAGGCCGCAGTAGCGTCTCACCCACGGCTTGCCCGGGGGGACGGAATGACAAAGCGCCTGAGGTTTCCTGACCAATCGTTCGGATAAGCCCAAATGTATTATTCCTGGATACCGTTGTGTTTAATACCAGCTCGTCTAACCCCTTGCCTTCAGGCAACAGGTTTTGCAAGTAATTATGGACTTCACGCTGGCCGAAATCGCCGCTCAAAGGCAAGTGTGGCGATATCGCAAAGCCATTAGCTTTCCATTCGTTATTGTAGGTCAGAGCAAGCTCGCGCTCCGTGCCGGAAACCAAACTAAGCTCCGCAATTTTTTGCTGTGTACCGATATAAACATCGAGCGTGTGTTTGTCAGAACCAGTCACTGTCTGGCTCCCTAAGCTCATTATCTTGATGCTGTTGAGTGTCGGTCACTATGCGAAAGGAGAGCCCAAGGTAGTTCATAACCCGCAGTACATTGACAAAATTAACCCGAGGATCGCCCTTTTCAATTTTTACCAGAGTTTGTCTGGATAACGACAGCGTTTTAGCGACATCCACTAAGCGTAAATGCATTGTCGTGCGCTTAGCGGTAATAGCCTCAGCCAGCAACGCTGCTGAGAAAGGTTGTGTTAAGTCAGGCATAGGAGTTGGCCTGACACTTTTACCATTGGCCACTCTAAAGTTTCCTTAAAATAGAATTTAAGGTTAATATTAGACAACAGCTCCTAAAAGTCAATTTAAATAGAATTTAATAGGCTAGCGATTAAAAAATCTATTTAATTCTATTATAGTAGTATTTTAAAAGATTAGTTAGACTTGCCCCGCTCAAATTTTAGACACAGCTAACTCCAACATAAAAATAACCCTCGTGAATACTGTTAATTTACTGCATAAATTAGACTAATGGTGCGACCAGCGCCTATTCTGAATCCGTGTTAACAAACCAGTAACAACGGATTCAAAAATGAACAATCTATTTCAATTCAGTCAGCCGCTTGATAACAATGCGAAAACGTTATTCAACGATGAGCATCAAGAGTTTCTTGCCGAGCTGGTGGATACGTTTCAGCCTCGTTTAAACGAGCTATTGGAAAAGCGCCAGCAACGTCAGGCCTATTATGACGACGGCGCCCTTCCCGACTTTGATCCTCACACTCAGGACATTCGCGAAGGCGACTGGAAAATTGCCCCATTGCCTAAAGATCTGCAAAAGCGTCGCCTGGAAATTACCGGGCCAGTCGACCGCAAAATGGTGATTAACGCGTTGAACGCGAATGTTGATTGCTACATGGCCGACTTTGAAGACTCACAGTCGCCCACCTGGGACGGCATGGTGAACGGCCAAATTAACTTGCGCGACGCTAACACTGGCGGCATGACTTACACCGACCCCAGCAGCGGCAAAGATTACAAAGTCGGCGAGAACCCGGCGCTGCTTATTGCCCGGGTTCGTGGGTTGCACCTACCGGAGAAACACGTACAGCGAAATGGGCAGGCTATTCCAGGGGCGCTCATGGACTTTGCTCTGTACTTTTTACTGAACTATCAGCAACGTCTGCAGCAAGGCTCTGGTGTGTATTACTATCTGCCGAAACTCGAGCACAGCGACGAAGCCAAGTGGTGGGCCGACGTTTTCCACTTTACAGAAGAAAAATTCAACTTAAAGACCAGCACCATTCGAGCCACAGTGCTTATTGAAACGCTGCCGGCCGTATTTCAGATGCACGAGATTTTGTACGCCTTAAAAGATCACATTGCCGCACTGAACTGTGGTCGCTGGGACTACATTTTCAGCTACATCAAAACCCTGAAAGCGCACGCCGATCGTGTATTACCTGACCGTCAGGTCGTCAGCATGGACAAACCGTTCTTAAACGCTTATTCGCGCTTATTGGTCAAAACCTGCCATCAACGGGGCGCATTGGCGATGGGCGGCATGGCGGCTTTTATTCCCAGCAAAGATCCAGCTGAGAACGAAAAAATCCTCGCTAAAGTCCACGCCGATAAGACGCTGGAGCGAGACAACGGGCACGACGGCACCTGGATAGCCCATCCCGGTCTTGCCGATACCGTTCGCGAGATCTTTGTTGATGGTATTAAAGGTGACAATCAGCTGCATGTACTGCGCGAAGACGACAATGATATTGACCAAGCGTTATTACTTCAGCCATGTGACGGTGAGCGCACTGAAACAGGCATGCGCACCAACATTCGCGTGTCTCTGCAATACATTGCAGCCTGGTTAAACGGCAAAGGCTGCGTACCAATTTATGGTCTGATGGAAGACGCTGCCACCGCAGAAATTTCCCGCACCTCTATCTGGCAATGGATCCGTCATGGCAAAAAGCTCTCGGACGGCACGCCGGTCACCAAAGCCTTATTCACGCAACTTCTGCAGGAAGAAGCCGACGTCGTAAAAAAAGAAGTGGGTAGCGAGCGCTGGAGTAACGAGCCGTTTGAACAGGCGTTGACACTGCTTGAAAACATCACCACCGCCGACGAGCTGGTCGACTTTTTGACCCTGCCCGGCTACGAACAACTCAACTAATTTCAATTCACAACATTATTAAAGAACAACAAGGAATACGATCATGACAACCACAAACTTATCATTCGCTCAGCAAGTTAAAGAGTTACAAGAGCAGTGGGACACCGACCCACGCTGGAAAGGCGTTGAACGTCCGTACAGCGCCGAAGAAGTCGTTCGCTTACGCGGCACCGTGCAACCTGAACACACCTATGCCAAAAATGGTGCAAACAAACTCTGGCAACTGATTCACGGTAAAGCTCAGGAGAAATTCGGCAAAGACTATGTGAATGCATTGGGCGCATTAACCGGCGGTCAGGCGGTGCAACAAGTGAAAGCCGGCTTACAAGCAATCTACTTGTCAGGCTGGCAGGTTGCTGCCGACAACAACTCGGCGTGCAGCATGTACCCGGACCAGTCCCTGTACCCGGTCGACTCAGTGCCTACCGTGGTTGAGCGCATTAATAACTCGTTCGCCCGCGCTGACCAAATTCAGTGGTCAAAAGGCGTAACACCGGAAGACGACAACTATGTCGACTACTTTGCGCCAATTGTGGCTGATGCCGAAGCCGGTTTTGGCGGTGTACTTAACGCCTACGAACTGATGAAAAACATGATCAAAGCTGGTGCCGCCGGGGTTCACTTTGAAGACCAGTTAGCGTCCGTTAAAAAATGTGGCCACATGGGTGGTAAGGTACTGGTGCCAACACAAGAAGCTGTACAGAAACTTTCCGCCGCGCGTTTAGCCGCTGATGTCGCCGGTACACCAACGCTCATTGTCGCACGTACTGATGCTAACGCCGCCGACTTGCTGACTTCCGACTTTGACCCGAACGACAAGCCATTCATTACCGGTGATCGTACCGCAGAAGGCTTCTATCGCGTTAAACCGGGCATTGAACAAGCCATTTCACGCGGCTTAGCCTATGCGCCATATGCTGATTTAATCTGGTGTGAAACGGCCAAACCGGACTTAGATGAAGCCCGTCAGTTTGCCGAAGCCATTCACGCAAAATACCCAGGTAAGCTGTTAGCCTATAACTGCTCGCCGTCGTTTAACTGGAAACGAAACCTGGACGACGCCACCATTGCCAAGTTCCAGCGCGAATTGGCTGCTATGGGTTACAAATTCCAGTTCATTACCTTAGCGGGCGTGCACAATATGTGGTACCACATGTTCGAACTGGCGCACGACTATGCGCGCAACGACATGTCAGCGTACGTGAAACTGCAGCAACAGGAGTTTGAAGCCGCAGATAAAGGCTACACCTTTGTGGCCCACCAGCAGGAAGTGGGCACTGGATACTTTGACGAGCTTACCAATGTGATTCAGGGCGGCGTGTCATCAGTCACCGCACTGACCGGCTCAACTGAAGAAGAGCAGTTTAAAACCTCCGCGTAAATCGCAGCTCAGCTTCATAAGGAAACACATCCGTCAGGACCCCCTCGCGGATGTGTTTTTGTATGCGCCGCCAGTAAGCCGGATCAATCAGCTCCGGGTGTCGTTTTAGTAGCGGATCCCGGTACTTAGCTTGAGGTACGGCGAACTGCGCGAGCTGCTCAGGAAATACGTCGTCCGGCGCCATCGACACTTCCCAGTCGTTTTGTGGCAACTTGCGAAAACTCATATCGGTCAGATAGCGAACTTCATCGTAGTCGTAAAACACTACCCGTTTGTGGCGGGTCACACCGAAGTTTTTCAGCAGCATGTCGCCGGGAAAGATATTGGCCGCCATCATGTCCTTTAACGCCCAACCGTATTCATCCATCGCCGCATCAATTTCGGCGTCATTGGCGTACTCTAAATACAAATTTAGCGGCGTCATGCGGCGTTCGACGAACAACTGATGAATGACTAACGTATCGCCTTCAATAGAAATAGAATTGGCAATGCGCTGTTTAAACTCCTCCAGTAAATCTGACGAAATACGCTCCAGCGGTAAGGCCACGTCGACAAACTCCAGTGTATCCGCCATACGCCCGACCCGATCGTGCCGCTTAACCATGCGATACCGATCAATGACCGTCTGTCGGCCAAATTCCTTGGTGTTGCCTAAGCGATCATTAATAACCTTAAACACATAAGGAAAAGACGGCAACGTAAACACCGTCATAACCATACCTTTCACACCAGGGGCTGCCACTAATTGGTCGTCGGTACGGCGTAAATGATGCAGGAATTCTCTATAAAATTCCGTTTTGCCTTGTTTATGAAAGCCCACCGAGGAATAAAGCTCTGCCAGCGTTTTATGCGGCATTAAGTCCTTTAAAAAACGAACCAACGCCGACGGAGACTCAGTTTCCACCATAAAATACGAGCGGGCAAAGCCAAAAATCGTCGCCATTCTGTCAGAGCGCGTAATAAACGCATCCACATAGAGCTTTCCCTGGGAGTTAATCAACACCGGCACAATAAAAGGATAGTGGTTATTTTCCGTCACCACACGTCCGACAATGTACGCCGCTTTATTGCGGTAAAACGGCGCTTTTAAGACATCAATGCGTAAATTGTGCGCTTCAATGTCGGTCTCGGTCGCGCGCTCGAAGAACTTATCCCGCAGCTGCTCTATATCGTTTTCAAAATTCTCAAACTCACCCCCCAGGCCTATGTCGTCAAACACTCTGGTTAGCGTTTTTTCCAGACCGTCGACCACCGGAAAGTAAGAATGGCACTCGTTTTCCACCGACACCGGAATGTGGTTCGCCAGCACCGTCTCCACAAAAATATAGTCATTATGAAAATAAGCACGGTCAAACACCCGGCAAAACACCGAGTTGTAAAAGGTTTCAGCAAGCTCTGCCTGCGGGTGAAACTGCAATAACTGCTGATACCGTTGCCGCGTTGCCTGCCACAAAGCCTCATCGAGCTCTTTGCCAACACGACGCTCCACCTTTTTGGCCGTAAGCGCCACCTGATGATCATAATAATGAATGCGCTCAGCTGCCGCCGACACCACTGCCGTCCAGTCCCGCTTCAAAAAGCGCTCCCGCGCTCCCTGTGTCAGCGCCTGAAAGCGCCGGTAATGGGTATGAAAGCCATCGAGAATACTACGTGCCAGTGTTTCTGAAGTTATATTCATTTATGGGGTTTACACATACGCTTTAGAAGTCATTTGAAAAGTCCTCGTCCAGCTTACGACGTTTGCGTTGTGGCCCGTTCGCGACGCGCGCGTACTGGTCGTCAAGCACTTTGGTGAAATGCTCAAGTAACCCGAGTAACTCTAACGCGGACAATAGTGTCAGAGAATTTACAGGCTGCCCTTTTTCCATACGATAAACCGTATTGACGCCGCACCCTAAGCGTTTGGCGAACTCGGCTTGATCCATAGACAGCGATCGCTGGTGCTTTATTAGCTTACCCAACGTTGATAAAAAATCTTCAGCGATAAGCATTGAACCACCAAATATAATTGAAAAGGATATTAATAAATTAATTATGGTGGATTAACAGAAATAATCAAATAAATTTAAGCGTTATCCAAAATAAACAGCGCTAGCGTTATACATTCACCCTATTTATAATGCCGATAGATTTTTCATATTCCACTGATTCTGGACAGCTATGAACACCATTAAAGATATTGATCTTAACCTGCTGGTTTACCTGGATGTTTTGTTGCGCGAGAAGAACGTCACGCGGGCGGCGGCGCAGCTGAATATTACGCAACCAGCCATGAGTAACGGGTTGAAACGTCTGCGTAATCTGCTCAATGACCCTATTCTGGTACGCACCAGCGACGGCATGCAACCAACTCAGCGCGCTCTGGATATGCAGGAGTCGCTGCGCACTGTGCTGTATTCAGTAGAAGAAATGATACAGCCGGTGCGGGAGTTCGACGCGCCAACCAGTGAGCGTGTTTTTCGTATTATGGCGTCCGACTATGCTGCATCAACGCTGATGCCTCGGTTACTGGAAAAGCTCGACGAACAAGCTCCAAACGTGTCGTTAGACATAATGACGCCCAGTGACATTAGCTTTCATGACGTAGAAAACGGCAAAGTCGACTTAGCCATTAACCGTTTTGAGCAGTTACCACAGTCGTTTCACCAGAAAATTCTCTGGACCGACGAATTTTCCTGCCTGATACATAAAGATCACCCTTTGCTCAATAACTATACGCTCGATAATTACTTAAAAGCGCAGCATGTTTGGGTCAGTAAAACCGGTTTTGGTGTCGGTGTCGGGATGGATCCGCACGATGTTCAGAAGCTGGGTTGGGTCGACGATGCGCTCGATAAAATTGGCAAGCGTCGCCACATAAAAGTATTTACGCGTAATTATCACGTCGCTATGTACCTGGCACGTCAGGGGTTGATCGCCACACTGCCGACTCAAGCCGCCGAACTTTATAAAGACGATGATCAGCTAATCATGAAAGCGCCGCCGTTCGATATTCCGGGACTGACGCTAACCATGATTTGGTCTCCGTTATTACAGCACGACGCAGGACACCGCTGGTTCCGCCAGGTGGTTTCTGAAACCGCGGCGGCGTCCTGAGCCACTATTACCTTTACTCTTCCCAGAAAAAGGCGTCTCGCTCGCGAGGCGCTGGTAATATCGCACCGCCAAGGTTAATGTTGTCTTTTTCATGGTATTGCCTCTTTTAAAACGTGCTCCCTTTGTATGAACCTTTATAAAAAAAGTCCAGTTAAGCTCGTCCAAATGCGCATTCTTGTCGTTTAATGAACAGGTCAACCAATAGACAAAGTCTTTCATTACGTTATAGTTAACAGGTGCTCAACAAACGGATAAACAATGAACGAGTCACTGGATAACATTTTGCTCGAAGTGTCCCGCTCACCGGAGATTGACGGCGGTAACCTCGCGCGCGCCTCGCAATTTATTCTCGATTCAGCCTTAAAAGGTCTGGATATTACACGGGTCAGTATCTGGGAGTTGCAGCCCGACAAACAAAGCATGATTGCGACCGCTTTGATTGATACTCAGCGCCAAGACGCTGAAACTCTCGTGTTGAGAAAGTCCGAACTGCCGTCTTACTTTGCCGCACTAGAAAAAGAGCGCACTATTATTGCCAACGACGCGCGTGACAACCCTGTCACCGCAGAGTTAGCACCTAATTACTTTCCGGAGTACGGCATTTATGGGGTGCTTGATGTGCCCCTTCGCCACAAGGGTGAAATGATAGGCGTTATGTGCTGTGAGACCCGCAAAGAACACCGTAAATGGACATCTGATGAAGTCGCTTTTGTCGGTGTTCTCGCTGACATTTATGGGCGCGCAGTCAGTGCGGCAGAGCGCGAGCGATTTGAGCAGCTACTGATTCGCCAAAACGAGCAACTCGAGAATATTGTTGCAGAACGCACAGAGTCGTTAACCAAGGCACTTGATAACTTTAAACAGGCACAAGAGCGGCTGATAGAAACAGAGAAAATGGCGGCTTTAGGTAAGCTTGTCGCCGGCGTTGCTCATGAAGTGAATACCCCTCTGGGAATTTCGGTGACCGCAGTCACACATTGTGAGCATCGTTTAAAAAAGCTGAAACAATCTTTTACCGAAGGCTCTATTTCGAAAAAACAGCTGAACCAGTTTATAGACGATACCTTTGAAGCCTACGACCTGCTGAACAATAACCTCGAGCGCGCCGCCACCCTCATACAGAACTTTAAAAAAACAGCGGTGGATCAGTCCAGCTTTGAACTGGTGGAGTGTGAGCTGAAAAACTATTTGCACGCGCTCACCTTAAGCTTGAAACCGATGGTAAAAAAGAAAAAAGTCAGTATTGATATTCGCTGTGATGAATCAACGTCGTTAATGACTTACCAAGGTGCGCTAGCCCAAATCGTGACGAATTTAATCAGTAATACCGACGAGCACGCTTTTATTGAGCCCGACGAAGAGCATCGCATTCTGATTTCAGCAGAACCGGAAAAAGACGGTGTGCAGTTTGTCTTTTCCGATAATGGAAAAGGTATTGATAGCGACACATTGAAAGACATTTTTGAGCCGTTTTTCACAACCTCGCGGCACAATGGCGGCTCAGGCCTGGGCTTATCTATTGTTTATAACCTGGTGACACAGAAACTTAAGGGCGAAATTGACGTCCAATCGACACCGGGGGAAGGCACGGTGTTTTCCTTTTATTTGCCCAATTTACAGAAGTAGGATGTTGTATGCTTAAAGCCTTACAAAGCTTTTTTAATGTTGCTCCAGTGGCAGAGCAAACCAAACAGTATCATGCAGAAGGTCTCAGCGACGAGGCGTTTTTATCGCTCATCCTCATGACGGAAATCAGTCTCGCCGATGGTGTCCTTTCGAATGAAGAACGAGAATATCTGTTAGCAGACTTGAAAAACGAATATCAGCTTGAAGAAGAAGCTGCTGAAAGCGCTGTGGAAAAAGCTGTTGAGGCAGTAAAAGAAGCCGCTTCGCTGCACGATTTTACCGCGCCTCTTAAAGCGCTCGAATACAGCGAAAAAGTCCAATTATTGGAAAGTTTGTGGGCTGTTGCCTACACTGATAATGAACTTGATCCGCACGAAGAAGCAATGCTTCGCAAGCTTGCCGACTTGTTGTACATAAGCCACGCGGACTATATAAAGGCGAAACTTTCTGTAACAGGACACTGAATGACAAAACTTTCCACACTCACCCTAGCGGCCGCTTTAAGCCTGAGTTTTTCAGCATTCAGTCATGCTGAAGACATTGGTTTAGCCACCGGCTACCCGCCGTATCAGTTTTCTGAAAATGGCGACATAGTGGGGTTTGATGTGGATGTCACCAAAGCAGTGTTCAAGTATTTGGATAAAGAGTACACATTGCACCAATACGACTGGGACAATGTGGTCAGTTTACTGCGGTTCGGAGAGCTCGATATGGCAATGGGCATGGAACAAACCACCATTCGACGGCAATATTTTGATTTCTCCTCTCCCTATTATAACCGCGTCACCACACTGTTTGTTTTAGACAATGAAAGCAGTCCTGAGTCGGTGCGGGGTTTGGTTGGTAAACGTATCAGCGGAGACCGGCATTCGGTACTCGAAGCCCACTTGCAAGACATTGGTCTGCATAAAGCGATTCGCATTAATCAGGCGTCGTCAAAAGCTGAAGCAATGAACCAGTTGGCGATAGGTGAAGTGGAAGCCGTTATAATGCCTGAGGCCGTGGGCCGTTACCTGGCAAAACAGCTGGATATCAACGTACGTATTTTATGGCAGCCGGAAATTAAGGTGCCTGTCGGCTTCTCAGTAAAAGCCGGTAACGACGAGTTACTTAACCAACTGAATGAAGCCCTGGAGGCGCTGGAAAACAACGGCGAACTCGACCAAATCCGCCGCCGTTGGGGAATACAGCACAGTACCTGACTGCGTCCGTAGCCTGATACAAAATCAGGCTACAGCGAGGTTGAGATGCCAAGTTACCTTGCTTCCTGCATTTCTTTTTCCAGGCGTGACGCTTCGTCAGCACGTGGTTTGGTGAAGCGAGCCAACCACAAGTAAAGTACTGGCGTTAGGTACAAGGTAAACAGTGTGGCTAAACCTAAGCCGCCAAATACCACCCAACCAATAGAGTTACGAGCTTCTGCGCCAGCACCGGCTGACAATATCAGCGGTAAACCACCTAAAATAGTCGATACCAGGGTCATCATAATTGGACGTAGGCGTATCAGCGCAGCTTCCTCTATCGCTTCACGAACACTCATACCACGGTCACGCAATTGGTCGGCAAATTCCACAAGCAACACGGAGTTCTTGGCGAGCAGACCTATCAACATGACTAAACCAATTTGCGAATAGATGTTCATTGAGGTGCCGGTTAAGAACAGCGCATAAATCGCCGCGGCAATACCAAAGGGCACGGTCAGCATAACCACCACCGCACTGTTCACCGACTCGAATTGTGCCGCCAATACCAGCAGAACAATCAGAAACGCCAAAATGTACGTCATTGCCACTTCCTGAGAGGTATCCTCAAAAGTCGACGCTTCGCCCAGGAACACTAAGCCCATACCGTCTGGCAATACGTCCTGTGCCACAGCACGCAACTGCTCTACCGCTTCAGACATTGGTAACTCTTCAGGCAGATCCCCGTCAATTTCTATGGCACGACGCTGCGCCTGACGCTCAAGCTCTGCCGACACACCCTCTTCAACAATTTCCGAGACACTGGAAATTGGCACTAAACCACCATCGCTTGAAGACACATACAGGTTCTGCATATCCTGCGGCGACTGAATAATATTGTTACGAGTTCGCAGCATCAGTGGAACTTGCTGGTCACCAACGTTTAAGTCTGCAACGTCATCACCGTCAATAGCGGCGCGTAATGTCGAGGAGATATCACTGAGCGACACCCCCAGCTCCGCAGCCCGACGGCGGTCGATTTTTACCCGCAGCTGAGGCTGAGTAGGCTGATACGACACATTTAAGTTACCCATTTCCGGGATCTGCCGCTGAACTTCAGCGGTAAATTCGCGCGCAACTTTAAAAATCTCACCGTAGTTTTCGCCAGTGATAGCCATTTCAATACCACCGCCCTGGCCGCGTAAATTCAAACTGTTGTCACCAAAGGCTCGTCCCGGCGCACCCGGCACCTGGCTTAGTGGCTCTCGCAAGTTTTCGATAATTTCCTGCTGACTAATATCACGCTCTTCCCACGGCTTCAGATTGGCACTGATAAAGACAATGTTCGGATCCCACTGACCAACCACGGTATAAATGGATTCAATATCGCCACTTTCTTTATACTCAAGCAATATTTCTTCCAGCTGACGCGCCTGTCGGTCCATAAACTTAACACCGACACCGTCTGGTCCTCGCGCAAAAACTCGTACCGCACCGCGGTCTTCGTCGGGCATGAGTTCACTATCGATTTGATCAAATAGCACAACACCACCGCCCGCGGCCAATAACGATACGACACCAATAACCCAGCTGGCATTCAGCGCCTTATGGAGCGTCCGTTGGTAGAACCCTTTGACCTTGTGGCCAATACCACCAAAAACATTGGTTTTACCGGCAGATTTAGGCAAACGCGCCGTAAACGCCGGTACTAGCGACAGTGCCACGAAAGAAGAGATGACGACGGCCGCTGCAAGCACTCCGCCAAACTCCCGAAATAAACGGCCTGCTGTTGACGGTAAAAACGCAATAGGTACAAATACGGCAACCAGGACCGCTGTCGTCGCAACCACCGCGAAGAACACTTCTCGCGTTGCCAAGACCGCAGCAGCCCGACTGCCAAGCCCCATGTTGCGACGGCGCTGAATGTTTTCCGTCACAACAATGGCGTCATCAACAATCAGGCCTGTGGCTAGAACCAACGCCAGCAAGGTTAATATGTTGACCGAAAAACCCATCAGCCATATAGCAGCAACCGCACCGAATAAAGCGACAGGTATCGACAAGGCCGGAATAATGGTTGCCCGGAATGAGCCAATAAATACCCACAATGTACCAACCACCAACGCAATAGTTATCGCCAGAGTAGTAACAACCTCGGCAACCGACTTACGAATGAACTGCGCATCATCATTGGTAATGGTCATTTCCATATCCGGGAAGCGATCACGCAGGCGCTCCAGTACCTGAATGGCTCGATCGGAAATTTCAATGGTGTTAGAGCCCGCCTGGCGAATAACACCCAGACCGACTACCGGTTTCCCATCCAAGCGCACAAAGCTGCCGGCATCCGACGGCGCAAAATACGCCTGGGCGACATCACCCACACGAATGTCGTCCTGAATAATAATATTCTCGACTTGCTCTTCGTTTATTGCCGTCGCATCGGCGCGAATAATCAGTCGCTGATCCGTCGACTTCAAACTGCCTGCGGGTACATCGAAAGGCGCCTGACGTAGCGCATCGGCAACATCAGTGACCGAAATACCAAAGCTCACCAGCTTTAGTGGGTCGAGGTCCACCCGCATAACCCGTTCACGATCACCATTTAAGCGCACATCAGCCACACCATTTATGGCCAAAAACTCAGGTGATAAGTCGGTCTCGAGTCTGCGTGTTAACTGTTCAAGCGTTAAGGTGTCGCTGCTGACTGCAATATCCAGTACCGAGCGTGCGTCATTGTCAGCCTTGCGAACGTTAATTTGTTCAACGTCATCGGGAAGCTCTCTGCGAACCTGGTTCACCGCTTCACGAACTTCCGCCGCAACCACGTCCAGGTCAACTCCCGGGTTAAATTCAATGGAGATACGGGCGCTGTTTTCTTCACTCTGCGAGTTAATGTTTCTGACACCCGAAACACGCGCAGCCGCTCCTTCTAAAATACTGGTCACTTCCGCATCGACGGTTTCTGGCGCACCACCGGGCAGAGACGCACTCACACCAACGACAGGTCGGTCAACATCAGGCAACTCACGCACTTCAACACCCATCAGTGCTGCTATCCCGGCAATGGCAATCAGAATATTGAGTACAACAATCAGTACCGGTCGGCGGATAGACACCGATGGTAAGTCGTTGGTATCGGTATGCGTATCGAGTTGCTTATCAGACATTATTCGCTAAGCTCCCCGGCGTCATCCAAAGTGGTACGGTCAAACTTAACCGGCTGTCCGTCACGCAAGCTTTGCACGCCCTCGGCAATTAGCAAGTCGTCTCGTTGAATATTGCCTGAGACTAATACCCGACCCGCTAAACGCTGCTCAATTTGAACTTCCACGCGCTTCGCATTTTTACCTTCAACCACCCAGACAAACGGGCTATTCACGCCCCATGACAAGGCCGCTTCTGGAATTGCTGCGAACTCCTGACCAGCAAGAGAAATAGACGTGCGGAAGCTGGTTCCCGGCAGGAAATCATCATTTTCGTTATTAATGCGTGCCCGGGCGCGATACATCCGGGTTTGCGGATTAATCCGAGAGTCCATTTCAACAATTTCTGCTGTTACCGGTTGCCCCGAATAACGCCACGGCTGCACTTTCAGCTCGGCACCTTCGCCCAATAGCGATACCGCCGCTTCAGGAATTTTGAAATCAATTAATAACGAAGAGCGGTCATCCAAGGTCGCAATAGCTGTTTGCTCGTCAATGCGATCCCCCACTTCCACGTCGGTAATACCTATGACACCTTCAAAGGGTGCACGAATAAAGCGGTCTTCCAGCTCAATTTTGGCATTATCTAATTCGACACGAGCTAAGTCTCTTAGCAGTACCGCATTATCAAGCTCTGACTGAGGCACTGCGCCGCGCTCATGACTTTCGCGCAAACGCTCAACAGTGCGCTGCGCATCTCTTAAGTTAATTTGCGCTTGCTCAACCGCCACTTTCTGTCGCCTTGCATCCAGCTCGACCAAAAGCTCACCTTCTTCCACCACTTGTCCCGGCTCGAAATACACCGCGACCACACGGTCGCCCACCGCCGGATAAATAGTGATAGAACGTGCTGCTTCCGCCGTTCCCACCGCTTCAACTCGGTTTTTCTCCTGCTCAAACTGCACAGGTTCCACAATGACCAAGGTTTCACGAGAACCAAACTGTTGAGCCTGCACGGCACTTGTGTGTATAAAAGCAGACAACAAACCCAATACAGCAATCGACAAAAAATGCTTCATAAACTTCGGTTAACTCCAAAAAAAACTGCAGCCCAATGGCTGCAGCTGTATCATCTCATTGTGTCAGTAATTCTGCTATTAACAGTTACTTAATAGAGAATGTACCTTGCATAATGGCTGAGTGACCCGGGAAGGTACAAAAGAACTTGTACTCGCCGTCAGCACTCATACCTTCAGTAGAAAACGTCACTGAGGTCTCTTCACCACCGCCTATAACATCAGTTGCGGCAATAACGGCGTCAGACTCTGGCACATAATTGCTTTCCAGACCTGCTGACATACCCTGCTGCACGACCGACTGCATGTCGCCCGCTTCACTTAATACCCAGTTGTGTCCCATGACTTTTTTGTCCAACTTACCTGAGTGCGTCAGAGTTAAAGTCACTTCGCTACAGCTGGCAGGAACTGATAGCTCCTTTTTATCAAATCTCATGTTGTCGGTGCTATCGATAGTAAGCTCACATTCGTTGGCTTGCGCTGCGTTTGCGACAAACAACAATGAACCGGCTAATAGAGACAAAATATAACGCATTACAATACTCCTTCATGTAGGATGAAACGAACTACTTCCTTATTACGTAAAATCTCGCATTGAGATTACTTTGTACGAGATATTTACACGATAACCTGACGAGACCTCTATGACGACAACACGTTTTTCATCACAGTCTGTGCTCGCACAGGGCGGAACCAATAAACACATTGAAGATGCATCTATTATTCCCCCAGTATACACATCAACCACCTACCTACGCGACAGCGATAACCAGTACCGCTCCGGTTTGGTGTATTCCAGAGCTGACAACCCGACCTATCGCCCGGCTGAAAAGCTTCTTGCAGAGCTCGAAAACGCTGTTGATGCCCGCTTATTTGCCTCTGGTATGGCAGCGGCGACAGCGGTCTTTCAAGCCTTAAAACCCGGTGACTCCATTATAGCACCTAAGGTGATGTATTGGGCGCTGCGCCAATGGCTGAAAACCTTTGGTCAGGACGCCGGATTACACATACGTTTTGTAGACACGAGTAACCTCAAAGAGTTGCAAGAGTCAGTCAATGAGAAAGCACCGACTCTTATTTGGTTAGAAACACCGGGGAACCCGCTGTGGACAGTTACCGATATAGAAGCCGTGTCGGCTATTGCAAAAAATTGCGGAGCCCTACTGGCGGTAGACTCCACCGTTGCGACACCATTACTCACCAAGCCGCTGGATTTAGGGGCAGATATTGTCATGCATTCGGCCACCAAATATCTAAACGGTCATTCTGATGTTATTTCTGGTGCGTTGGCAGCGCGGGAAAACAGTGAATTCTGGCAGCGGTTAGTGGCTATTCGCGCGCAAAGTGGTGCAGTACCCAGTCCTCAAGATGCGTCCCAGCTACTGCGCGGCATGCGTACCTTATTTTTAAGAGTGCGCGAGAGCTGTCAAAATGCGCTGTACATTGCTGAGCAGTTAGAGCAACACCTTAACGTCACCGAAGTGCTGTATCCGGGTTTAAAAAGCTTTGCCGGGCATGACGTTGCCACTAAGCAAATGCAGGGAGGCTTTGGCGGTATGTTATCTATTCGTCTGGCAGGTGGTGAGAAAGCCGCTATTGCCGTTGCTGCGCAAACTCAGCTGTGGCATCGCGCTACATCATTAGGTGGCGTAGAGAGTCTGATTGAGCACCGCGCCAGTATTGAAGGGCCGGATACCCCGGTTCCTTCAGACTTACTGCGTTTGTCGGTCGGTATTGAAAGCGCCGACGACCTGCTGAAAGACTTACAACAGGCCATCGACAGCGCACACGCTTAAATGCTGACGCGTTTGTAGAAGCGGTATTCAGGTTTCCAGAAGTTGTTGTCGATGCGCTCACGCAGCGTATCGTCATCAATTTCCAGCGCCAGGCCTTCCCGCTGAGCCACTTTACCCACCGCAAACGCAATGTCTTTGCTAAGTTGAGTTAAGTCATTGAACGCCGGTAATAGCGCTTCACCTTTACCGTTTGCGCTCGGAGAGGCCTCAGCCAGCGTTTTACTGGCCACACGTAGCATTTCATCGCTAACCAGACGCGCCTTAACCGACAACACACCCAGACCAATGCCCGGAAAAATGTAACTGTTGTTACACTGCGCTATCGGATACAACTGACCGTCGTACTCAACCTCGCCAAAGGGGCTACCGGTCGCAACAATTGCCTTGCCTTTCGTCCATTTAAGAACATCAGCCGGATGCGCTTCCACATGCTTAGACGGGTTGCTTAATGGGAAAATAATAGGCCGCTCGACATTTTTTGCCATAGCCTCAATCACTTGCTCGGTGAACAAGCAGGCCTGCCCGGACACACCAATGAGAATATCCGGCTCAGCACAATGCATTACATCCAGCAACGACGGATAGTCACCACTGTATTCCCAGTCGTTTAAATCATCGGTTTTTTGCGCCAACGCCTGTTGGAAGTCGCGTAAACCATCCATGGTGTCCATGACCAAACCATAACGGTCAACCATGAAAATTTGCTTCTTCGCCTGCTCTTCCGTTAAGCCCTCGGCAGTCATTTGAATCATGACTTGCTCAGCAATTCCACAACCCGCTGAGCCGGCACCAACAAACACTACTTTTTGCTCACTGAGCTTTTTGCCTTTTTGGCGACACGCCGCCAACAAAGTACCCACGGTGACAGACGCCGTGCCCTGAATGTCGTCGTTAAAACAACAGACTTCGTCACGGTAGCGACGCAGCAACGGCATTGCATTAGGCTGAGCAAAGTCCTCAAACTGCAGCATCACTTCCGGCCAGCGCTTAGTCACCGCCTTAATGAACTTATCCAGGAATTCATCATACTCTTCCTGACCAATACGCTTATGTCGGGCACCCATATACATTGGGTCTTCCAGAAGCTTCTCATTGTTGGTGCCTACGTCCAGCATCACCGGCAAGGTATACGCAGGGCTAATACCACCGCAAGCGGTATACAGCGACAGCTTTCCAATTGGAATGCCCATACCGCCAATACCCTGGTCGCCTAAGCCCAGAATACGTTCACCGTCGGTAACAACAATGACCTTCACCTTCTGCTTAGTCGCATTGCGCAGAATATCGTCCAGCTGGTCACGCTCTGAGTACGAAATGAACAAGCCCCGAGAACTGCGGTAAATGTCCGAGAATTTCTCACAGGCATCACCCACGGTTGGGGTGTAGATGATTGGCATCATCTCTTCCAGATGATCGGTCAATAAGCGGTAGAACAAGGTCTCATTGTTGTCCTGAATAGCCCGCAGATAAATGTGCTTATTAATGGGCGTTTCAAAACTTTTGTACTGCATGTACGCACGCTCAGCCTGCTCTTCAATGCTTTCGTAGCGAGGCGGCAACAAACCGGTCAGGTTAAACGCCGCGCGCTCTTCCTTACTGAACGCACTGCCTTTGTTCAACAGCGGGGTTTCCAACAAATTCGGACCAGAATAGGGAATATAAAGCGGACGCTGCGTCTGCGGCATAAGTACAAACTCCTGAAAGCCAAAGTAATACGAATATCATAGCAAAACGCGGCTGCGATTCACATGTTTCGCTGGGCTTGGGAGGAAGCGGCTGTTGAGTCACACGTTTCGCTTGAGCGTTAAGGACAGTTATGCCTGAGACGCTGCAAGTTCATCCATGAACGCTTGACGAAGGCCATCCATGGCCTTCGACACTCTGGCATAACGGCCCTCAACACTCGTAACGCTTACATGTGACCCAACAGCCGTTTACTCTCTCCAAAGCCCCACTGCTGAGCTTCTAAGCACTCGCTAGCTAAAATTTTCACCTGCCACAATAACTTCAGGTCCCTGCACTATCCAGTTCGTAATCCATAACCAGACATTCGAGCGGTATGTGTAACCCGCTATGAAGGCGTCGAATCATAGGCAGCGTTAAACGCCGTTTCCGATTTAAAACCTCACTAACCCGACTCCGCTGACCTAAAAATGGCACCAAGTCAGAATCTTTCAGACCCTCCTGATCCATTCTGAATTTAATCGCTTCCACAGGATCGGGCGCATCAATTTTATACTTAGCTTCTTCATACGCTTCGACCAAAGTCACCAGAATATCGAGTTCATCAGCCTCATCTGTGTTGGGCTCAGCATCCCAAAGCTCATCAATACGGGCCAGTGCACTCCGATGATCTTCAGCTGTTTTAATGGGCTTTATATTCATACCCTCACCTCTAAACTATTTCTGCATTAATTGCGTCGTACTGCTTATGCGTACCAACAAAGCGAATATAAATCATCGCAAATTCGTATTTCACCGCCACAATCAGTCGGTACTTATTGCCATGAATATTAAATACAACCCTATTGTTAGCTAAAAAGCTCGCGTTTCGATACTGCTCTTTTATCTCCTGCGGGGTTCTCCATGAGGCATATCGTGCTTCATCAAACCAAGCTTTTAGAGGTTGCTCTGCATCCCTGTAGTTAGGCTTTTCCCAAAACTCCCGAAGAGTCGCCCTTGATACAATTCTCATGAACGTAGTTGTCCCTAATTTAATTTCCCATTATGGGAAAAAAAAGAAGTTTTGTCAATGAATTTCCCATATCGGGAAAACAGTCTTTTTATGTATTAAGAATAACTACATTTCAGAAGGAGGAAATAAGATAAGGACTAAAAGAGCATATGAATAAAAGGACAAAAAGGTGTGGCTTGATGCTATTGCATTATAAGAAACGCGGAATAGTGAGTGATGAGGTTAGCTGGGTGAGTGCGCCCGACAGTTGAAAAGGCTCTTGAGGAGGTGTGCAGCGCCATGGATGGCGCTGCTCAAGCCCTACAGGGACGTACTCGCGGGCGTTCTCCTCAAGAGCCTTTCAACTTCAGCACTCATTCAACTACAGCTTCAGGCCCCAGCGGGTGGCGGTACGTTTAACGGCATCGACATTTTCGGTAGCGATAATGTGCAGAGGGGTGGTTTCGAACTGGGCGCTTAAGTCCAGGTGTTGCTTCAACCACGACAGCATAGCTTCGCCGGAATGGATCGTTTTGGTGCCGTTGAAGTAGTCAGAAATGCTGTCGGCTATCAGCGGAAAATGCGTACAGCCCAGCAGCACCACATCCGGCTTCTCCAGGTTGCCGAAATAGTGCTTAAAGGTTTCCTGCAATATCGGTCCGTCATAAAGCTCTTCTTCAACAATAGGTACGAACAACGGCGTCGGCATGGCGTCTACCTGGTTGTAACCTAACGCCTGTATCTGCTGCTGATAGGCACCTGAGTTTATTGTTGAGCGCGTGGCAATAACCAGTACTCGGGCGCTGGTATCAACGTCTTGCAATTGCTGCAGCGCCATAACACCCGGCTCCAGCACGCCGTACACAGGCTTATTGGAAAACTTCTGCATTTGCTCAAGCGCGGTCACACTCACGGTATTACAGGCGACGACCAGACAATCGACATCGGCGCCGTTAAAAAACTCGACGGCTTCCAACGCATAGCGCGTTACCGTATTGCTGTCCTTACTGCCGTATGGCACCCGTGCGGTGTCGCCGTAATACAGCAACTCGCTAAAACAACCGCTTTGCTGCAATGAGCGAGCTACGGTTAAACCACCCACACCACTATCAAAAACGCCGACTTTCATGTCTGTTTATTCCTTTTCCGCCTGTGCGCCCAGGCTTACTGTTTTAAGTCGCAACGCATTGGTTATCACAAACACACTGGACAACGCCATCGCACCGGCCGCCAGCATGGGCGACAGCAAAATGCCAAAAAACGGGTACAAAACGCCCGCCGCAACCGGAATCAACGCGGTATTATAAGCAAACGCCCAGAATAAATTCTGATGAATATTGCGCATGGTTGCTTCCGACAAGGCGAAAGACTGCTGCACCACGGTCAAGTTATCTGACATCAGTACCACATCGGCCGATTCAATGGCTACGTCAGTACCCGTACCGATAGCAAACCCTACGTCCGCAGAGGCTAATGCCGGTGCGTCGTTAATGCCATCCCCGACAAATATCACCTGCCCCCACTCTTTTTTCAGGCGTTTTACGGCATCGACTTTGCCATCGGGTTTGACGTTAGCAATCACTTCGTCAATGCCTAATTCTTTGGCAATGCGCTTCGCAGTAGACTCGGCGTCGCCTGTCACCATAGCCGTCTTCAAACCGTCATCATGCAGGCGCTGAATCAACTCTTTGGTACTGGATTTAATCGGGTCATCCTGAGTGAATACCGCTGCCAGCTTGTCATCTACCGCCACATAAATAGGCGTACGACCGCTTTCAGACCAGCTTTTCGCGTCATCGGGTTCGTTATCCAGCGAAATATTGTTGTCCTGCATTAGTTCGCTGGTACCGATATAAAGTGTTTTGCCATCAACTTTACCGGTCGCTCCCAAACCTGAAATGGCTTCAAAGCTGTCGGGCTCGCTGACTTTAATCCCCTGCTCTTTGGCATAGTTGACCAGGGCTTCTGCGGTGGGGTGCTCTGACTTAGCTTCAACCGAGGCGGCTAATGTCAGCACCTCTTTTTCATCAAAGTCGCCAACTTCTATCCAGTCGGTAATGGTCGGCTTGCCCTCTGTCAGCGTACCGGTTTTATCAAAAATAACGCCTTTCGATTGCTGCAACGCCTGCAATGCACTGCCCTGACGGAACAATACGCCCATTTCCGCAGCACGGCCGGTGCCTACCATAATCGACGTCGGCGTTGCCAGCCCCATGGCACACGGGCAGGCAATAATGAGTACGGCCACCGCATTTACCAAGGCGAATGTGAGTGCTGACTCACTCGCCGCAAAATACCACACCACAAAAGTGATCAGCGCTACCAGCATGACCGCTGGTACAAACCATAAGGTAATACGGTTGACGGTGTCCTGAATGGGTAGTTTACTGCCCTGAGCCTGTTCGACCATCCGGATGATCTGCGCCAGCACCGTGCCTTCACCAGTTGCCGTGACTTTAAAGCGCAGCGTGCCTTTTTCATTAAGTGTACCGCCAACCACCTTATCGCCTTTTTCTTTATGCACGGGCTCAGGTTCACCGGTTATCATCGCTTCGTTCACATAGCTGTCACCGGAAGCCACTTCGCCATCTAAAGCAATACGCTCGCCCGGACGAACTTCAATTTCATCGCCTTTGCCCAGCTCAGCAATATCGACTTCAGTTACTTCGCCGTCATGTACCACCCGTGCGGTTTTGCTTTGCAGGCTCATCAGCCGCTGAATGGCATCGGACGTATGGCTTTTGGCACGCGCTTCCATAAAGCGGCCAGCCAGAATCAGCGTGACAATAACCGCCGACGCTTCAAAGTAAACGTTCACTGACTCGCTGGGCAGCCAGGAAGGCACTACCGTTGCCACGACCGAATAGCCCCAAGCAGCCGTTGCGCCGAGAGCCACTAGCGAGTTCATATCCGGCGCGCCGCGGAATAACGCAGGAATGCCTAGCTTATAAAAACGTGCACCGGGAACCGCCAGGACCACCGTAGTAAGCACTAACTGTATCCACCAGCTGGTCTGTAAGCCCAGTGAGTTATGCACCCACTCGGAAAATACCGGCACCATATGGTTACCCATGGCCAATATAAACACCGGCAGCGTCAGCAATGCGGAAAGCCAGAGTTGTTGCTTCAGCGAACGCATTTCGTTCGCTTGTTGCTCTCGTTGCTCACGCATTTGCTTGTCACGGTCAACGACCTCATGAGCGTCGTAACCCGCACTCTTCACAGCCTGAATCAAATCGTCAATAGAGACTGAGTCAGAATAGGTCACTTCCGCACTGTCCGACGCCAGGTTAACCGAGGCATCTTCAACACCTTCCAGACCATTTAATGCTTTGTCGACACGCCCTGCGCAAGAAGCGCAACTCATCCCCTCTATACTTAAACGAATTGACTTACTCATGCTGCCCTCCTGCTATTTTACCGCCATGCGCCTCGCTGTCTTTCAGCCAAAGCAGTAACCAAAACACAAGCAAATGACCTATCTCGATATATCGCTGCACGGCGCCACGAATTTCAGTCAGCTCCGGCGACGTCATGAGCAAAAATCCTAAAGCGATAATGACCGACAATAGAACAAAAGCCGCACGCACTGGCCAGGTGGTTTTTGGTGTGAAGCTTAATAGTAACGTGCCTAACGCAAAGCCAAAGTAACTAATAACCGCAATGCCATTATGTATCGCCTGTGAGCTCGAACCATCGACTGGACAGCCAGTGTCACAGGGCGCCATAGCGCTACCTATGTAAGCTAATGGGTAGAAAAACAGTAACGACCAACCAACCTGGCTAATGCCTTTAACTCTTATATGCTGTCGCGTCGTTAATAACAGACCAGCCGCTATCATGCCCAGCGGAATAAAACCAACCCAGCCCAACGCACCTGCCGCCTGCGTGCCAGTGGCATTAATTTCGCTAATATACTGACTGACATGTGAAAAGTCCGGCTTAACCCAGCTGGCGATCAGCTGCAAGCCCACCCAAAACAAGGTCAAAATAATCAATTGCGGTAATATTGGCGAACTGTGCTGTGCAGGTGTGTTATCGGCTGTCGGCATGACGCCTCCTCGGCTGTTTTTAAGTATGATACTCTTTCATCCCAGTGTAATCCAAGATGGGTGTCATTTGTGAATATTCAAGTGTTAGGTTGCAGTGGTGGGTTGAGCGGCGACAATAAAAATGGTTCCACCTGCGTTCAGCTGCGTTCCGATATCGTTATTGATGCCGGAACCGGTTTAAATCGATTGAGCCTTGCACAAATGCGGCAGGTTCGTCATGTCTTTTTGACACATTCACATATGGATCATATTGCTGCACTCCCCACATTTTTAAGCAACCAGTACGATAGTGAGCACTTACCCGTTACGGTTTACGCCTTACCGCACACCCTGGCCAAACTGCGTGACAACATTTTTAATGGCGACATTTGGCCAGAGCTCAGCAGCATGACGGAAGGACCCAACGCTATTTTGCAGTTTGAAGAAATTCAACCCGGTCATTGTATCGAAATAGATAACATGAGCGTCCGCGCATTCGAGGTGGATCACAGTGTTCCGACGGTCGGTTACAGCGTGAAAAGTAACGAGCAGCATTTTGTCTTCTGCGCCGATACCATTGCAGGCAGCGTGTTAACTCAGCAATTAAACGAGTTAGGTGACATTGATACCTTAATGTTGGAATGCGCCTTTCCAGATGAACTTCTGGACGTCGCACAGAAAACCAAGCACATGACACCCAGTTTATTGCAAAAAGCCTTGGTCAGTTTGAAGCAGCAGCCCGAAACACTCTGGATTACTCACCTAAAACCCAGCTACGAAGCTCAACTGCGAGAGTTGCTAACAAAAACACCACCGCATAAGAATACGGTGGTGCTTTAATTCAAGGTAGAATAATCGCTTAGAAGCTGTAAGTAACACCTAAGTGCACTTCATTGTCGATGCTGTTGAAGTTACCACGGAAACCGGCGTCAGCTGAGAAGCGATCGGTAAAGGCGTAACGTAAGCGCGCACCAACCGATGCAAAGCCGTCTAAACCCCAGTCGTAACCCGCATCAACAATTGCGGTAGTCTGCTGACTTAACTTGGTCATAGCGCCGATGCCGGCATACGCGCTGGTGTCGTCGTAGTTGCCAAAATCGTAATGGCTGACACCACCTTTTAAGAACGTATCGAACTGGCGATCAGCCCCCATATCCAGGAAATATTTAGCACCAGCGCGAAGTGAGTAGTCACCCATGTCGGTAAATTGCACTTCGCCAACCCAGTTGTCGGCAATACTCGTTGAGCCTTCTACATAAAAGTCTGAGTTGTAAAAGTCGTTAAAACCACCGCTAATGTAATTAACGCTATCAGCATTGCTCGCCGCTGAGAAAAAAAGCGAACCACTTGCAATTAGTGCTGTTGATAATACGAACTTTTTCATGACTTACCTCCTTGGTTACAATAATTCTATTATCGCACCTAAAAGGCATTTCAACAGATCACTCACTGTAAAAGTTCGGTAAAACTAAGTTAGGTATATTTTCGTCTTTTATGATGCCGGAAGCCTTTAATGGTTGGCTGGGATACCATTACACGAGATAGATGTTGCTCCAGTGACTCTTTTAGCTCAGGGAAAATAGCCCAGTCCGAAAAATCATTAATAAAGTCAGATAACTTATCCGCCATCACTTCTATTTGCTCAAGGGGTTTCGCTATACCAAAATCCTCACCCAACTTTCTTAAATAATAAGCCGATGGAAAGGCTTTGCTTCCATACAACTTAAGCGCCATATCGTTATCTATGGTCGGATAAATAATTGTATGCGTCACATCGTAAATAGGCGTCAGTCGAATATCGTTGTTATTCGCAACATCGTAAAAAATGGAAAAGTTTTTAAGGTGAGCATCCCCATTACCAATCAGAACATTAAAAACAATGTACTGATACAACTTATTAAGCTGCTTTGTGCTCTGCGTAAATAATTTAACCACTTTCATAACTTGCTCATAACTTGAGCGATATTTGTCAGTCGAGTCTCTTTTGGTGAGTACACAAAAATCCTCAACTGCGTATTTTTTATCACCATTAATATCGAAGCGTCTCATGACAAAGTTCTGCCTATCATCAGACAACCAAAAGTCAGGTGTCTCTAAGTCACAAAACTTAGCCGCAGACATACAGATAAACTCATTGGCGGTGAGTTTAGGAAATTCTTCATCGGAGGTTTTAATGATCAAATCCGGATAAACTAACGTCGCTTTTTCTGAGGGAACAACAACTTTTGGTTGAACTCCAGATATCGCTGTTTGCAAATAGTAACGCTCAAGAAGCTGCGGAAATAACAACTCTTTTGAATTATCCCAAGACAAAATATCTTGCAGAGACGTTTTCTCCAGAGGTCTTTGCGGCAACTCATTATTCCGATAATTAATAGCGCCAATTCCGTTATCCCCCTGCAGCGCTAACAGATACATGTCGTTTACAGTCGCATAGCGCCTTAATCGCTCCTCAATATATCGACGCACAAAACCTTCCGGCAAGTTCATCGTAAAAATTGGTGGTAACTTTCCTGACGAATACGGATCCAGCCGGTTGGGCATAGAAAGAGACACCGGACAGGCGTTTTTTTCGTAGCTAAAGCTATACTGAGCACCATGAACCAGCCGCCCCGCCAGTTGGTCGTTCAGGTATATCTCGAGTTCTCTTATACGCGATGGATACTGAGCTAATTCATCAGCCATTTTATTCAGTCCTCCATCGGGAATAAGTCATCAAGCTCTTCAAACGTCGGCATTTTTGTTTTCGTAATGGCCAGCGAATAGCCAAAGAGCATTAGGTACCTTTCAAACGTCGCAATCGAGCCCAGGTAAACACCTCTCTCAATTGCTGAAATAGTTTGACGATTACTTTTAATCTTCTCCGCAGCTTCCGTTTGTGACATTTTTTGAGCCTTACGCTCTTGCTGAAGCTGCTTACCAATTTCTTTTCGTGGAGTCATAACAAATAGTTTTTGACAAATATATTTGTCATAATAGTAAAAAGCACAGAAATGACAAGAATAACTGTCAAAATAACTTATTCGCTAGTAATGAAGAACTGTCGGGGGAGAGCTCAAAAGGCAGTTGAGGCGCTAGCAAGCGTTACGAGTGTTAAGGCACGTTATGCCAGAGTGTCGAAGGTATCAGCTATTGACGTAACGCTGTCGCAGGAAAATCTGGAGAAAGTGTGCAGCGCCATGGATGGCGCTGCTCAAGCCCTACAGGGATGTACTTGCGGGCGTCTTTCGGAAGGTTCCCTGCGACAGCCAGTCAATAGCTATTCCCACTCTATCGTTGCAGGAGGCTTACCAGAGATGTCGTAAGTCACACGGGAGATGCCGTTAACTTCATTAATAATGCGGTTAGAGACTTTCTCCAATAACTCGTAAGGCAGGTGTGCCCAACGTGCCGTCATGAAGTCGATGGTCTCAACGGCACGAATGGCAATAACCCAGTCGTACTTACGCTGGTCGCCCATGACGCCAACTGAACGCACCGGCAGGAATACCGCAAATGCCTGGCTGACTTTGTGATACCAGTCTGCGTTGTGCAGCTCTTCAATGAAGATAGCGTCAGCACGACGCAGCAGGTCACAGTACTCTTTCTTAATTTCGCCCAATACACGAACGCCTAAGCCTGGTCCAGGGAACGGATGGCGATACAGCATGTTGTATGGCAGGCCAAGTTCCAGACCTATTTTGCGCACCTCGTCTTTAAACAATTCACGCAATGGCTCAACCAGCTTCAAGCGCATGTCGTCAGGCAGGCCGCCCACATTATGGTGTGACTTAATCACGTGCGCCTTACCGGTTTTCGAGCCCGCAGACTCAATGACATCAGGGTAAATAGTTCCCTGCGCTAACCAATCCACTTCGGTTAGCTTACCGGCTTCTTCATCAAAAATTTCAATGAAGGTATTACCGATAATTTTACGCTTCTTCTCCGGATCGTTTTCACCCGCCAACGCATCCAAAAAGCGATCTTCAGCGGCAATAGGCAGAATGTTCAGGCCATAATGGTCGCCAAACATCTCCATCACTTGCTCTGCTTCATTTAAGCGCAGCAAACCGTTATCTACGAAAATACAGGTCAGTTGGTCGCCAATGGCACGGTGCAGCAACATTGCCGTAACCGACGAATCAACACCGCCGGACAAGCCAAGAATGACTTTATCAGTACCGACTTGTTCACGAATACGCTCTATCGCATCGTCAATAATTTTCGCTGGAGTCCATTGCTTTTCGCAGCCACAAATACCGCTGACAAAGTGCTCCAACATACGCTCGCCCTGACGCGTATGAGTCACTTCCGGGTGAAACTGAACACCATAAAATTGACGCTCTTCGTCTGCCATTGCTGCATAAGGGCAGTAAGACGTTTTTGCGACGGTGTGGAAGCCTTCAGGAATAGCTTCAACCTTGTCACCATGACTCATCCAAACGTCCAGTAAAGGCGCACCTGACTCAGAGACGGCATCTTCAATGGCTTCAAACAGTGGACTTTTTTCCACCAGTTCAATTTGCGCGTAACCGAACTCACGCTCTAAGGAGCACTGCACTGAGCCGCCTAATTGATGCGCCATCGTCTGCATGCCGTAGCAAATACCAAAAACAGGCACGCCTGCTTCGAATACATAGTCTGGCGCACGCGGTGAGCCTTCTTCAGCGACGCTTTCCGGACCACCAGAAAGAATAATGCCCTTCGGATTAAAATCACGAATATCGGCTTCGTCAACGTCCCACGCCCACAGCTCACAGTAAACGCCTATTTCACGAATACGGCGGGCTATCAGCTGCGTGTACTGCGAGCCAAAATCTAAAATCAATATTCGGTGATCATGGATATCTCTAGTCATTCGTCATCCTGTTAAGAGCTGCGGTAGTTCGGTGCTTCTTTCGTAATATGCACATCGTGTACGTGTGATTCGCCCATGCCGGCAGCCGTCACTTTTACAAACTGCGGCTTGGTGCGCATGTCTTCGATAGTCGGGCAACCGGTTAAACCCATTGCCGAGCGCAGACCGCCCATTTGCTGATGGATAATGGCAGAAATTGGCCCTTTGTACGCAATGCGCCCTTCAATACCTTCCGGTACCAACTTGTCGGCTTCATTACTTTTCTGGAAGTAGCGGTCAGACGAGCCATTGCTTTGGTTCATGGCGCCTAAGCTGCCCATACCACGGTACGATTTATAGTAGCGTCCCTGGTAAAGCTCGACTTCACCCGGTGACTCTTCGGTACCCGCGAGCATGCTGCCAACCATAACGCAGTGCGCGCCGGCTGCCAGAGCTTTAGCAATGTCACCTGAGAAACGAATGCCGCCATCGGCAATAATAGGAACACCAGAGCCTTTCAATGCATCAACCGCGTCGCTAATGGCACTGATTTGTGGCACACCACAACCCGTAACAATACGGGTTGTACAAATAGAGCCCGGACCAATACCGACTTTCACGGCATCGACGCCAGCTTCAACTAGTGCTTTAGCGCCCGCCGCGGTGGCGACGTTGCCGGCAATAATTTGTAAATCGGGGTAGTCTTTACGCGTTTGTTTAACGCGGTCTAACACACCTTGTGAATGACCGTGCGAAGTATCGATGAGCAGTACATCAACGCCCGCTTCAACCAGCAGCTTAATCCGCTCTTCCGTACCAGCACCCACGCCAACCGCAGCACCAACACGCAAAGAGCCTTTTTCATCTTTACAGGCGTTCGGTTTGTTTTCCGCTTTTTCAAAGTCTTTCAGGGTTATCATGCCCTTCAATTTGAAAGCGTCATCCACAACTAAAATCTTTTCAATACGGTGTTTGTGCATAAGCTGCAGTATTTCATCACTTTGTGCCGTTTCATGCACACTCACCAAGCGATCTTTGCCCGTCATGACATGGCGAATCTCTTTCGCATCATCGTCTTCAAAACGGGTGTCGCGACCGGTCACAATACCGACTAAATCACCGTTTTTCTCAACCACAGGAAAGCCCTGAAAGCCGTGCTCGGCAGTCAGTTGTTTAATTTCACCAATGGTTGTTGTCGGTTGGACAGTAACAGGGTCTGTAACCATGCCACTTTCGTATTTTTTGACTTTACGGACGTGTGCAGCCTGCTGCTCTGGCGTCATGTTTTTGTGGATAAAACCAATACCACCTTCTTGCGCCAGCGCAATTGCCAATGCTGATTCGGTAACCGTATCCATGGCGGCCGAAACCATCGGAATATTCATTGAAATTCCACGCGTTAATTGCGTGCGTAAATCAGCGGTATGGGGGAGAACTTCGGAATGACCAGGAACGAGCAGAACGTCGTCAAAGGTCAAGGCTTCTTGGGCAATTCGCAGCATGTGCAACACTCCGTGACTGGATTCATGTTGCGGGTGGATTTTACCCGTTTTTACCACCGGGAGCAAGTAAAATTAATGGGGCCGGCTTCGCAGTACCTACCATTAACTCCCTTGTTTTACATTAGAAGCGTTGACAGTAATCGTTCCGAGCCAGGAAGTACAACATTATCAAAATATTCTCTTTGTACTCCCATAGCTTCTGCTTCTTCTCTATAGGCAATGTGATTATTCCGGAGGTGCTGGAGTGCTCGTTTTAAACTGTTATTTACAGCATAAACGCCGTAATGAGTATGAGCTTCCGCGTACGCCTCGGCAGGTATATCTCCCCAGTTTTCAGACATTGCAATCAAATCAAAATGTCTTTATAAGGTTTCTGCATCCACCGATCTGCATTTGCCAGAAGCTTGGTGATAAAACACGAGGTACGGTCAATAAAAGGCACATTAAATAAATCCGCTCCACTTCCCTTTTCTAGCGCGTAATTGTCAAAAGCGACGAACCCAAGCTTAATTCTCACACCTTCAATATCTAGAAAAGTACGCACTCCATACCTATCAAACATAATATCGCGAGAGTAAATAAAGTCTTCTTTTACCAGTTCACCTAACGTTCTATTTGTTACCTGTTCTCGTACCGCCCGAAATGACTTTTTATCTCTACAAAGAAAATCAATGTCAACAGACTCACGGTACTCATCAAGTTCCAAAGCTATACGGGTTCCGCCACCGAAAAGGATTGAGTGCTCAGCTAAATAATGGCTATTAAAGTTATTCAGACAACGTTGAATTAAGGGTAAGCGGATTAAATGGTTGATCTTACCTTTGCATGAGAGTGAGACAGACCGGCATCTCATCGGATTATCTGGTTGATGCTTCACCTACTGCTGGTGCATGTTTCCTTCGCTAATTCCAGCAAGA
>Ga0208180_1000249_pt1 | contig 51165 bp, 79 predicted proteins | sample MalvireepMed_s16_FD_184241 | JGI IMG/M metagenome (GOLD analysis project Ga0208180, IMG submission 184241) | Marine viral communities from the Global Malaspina Expedition - Malaspina viral metaG DeepMed_s16 (SPAdes) (version 2) | ecosystem: Environmental > Aquatic > Marine > Oceanic | place...
CTGACTGCTATTCAAAAGGTGCAGGATGCTGGAGAGACAAAGAAAGAGAGAGAGTTTGTCCTTGAGAGAGACAGGCTTGCAAACGAAGCTGCAGCTGATAGAGACCGTCGCCAGAAGGAAGTGCAGAAAGCACGGGACTTGGCTAGTGATAAATGGAGGAGAGGACAAGCATTAGAATCTTCTCGTAGGAGAACTGAAGACTTACATCGTGCGGATATGAATGAATCTTTTAATGTGCTAGACAGTCTTTTAGATGATGGAAACCTTCCGGCCTCTAAATCGGCCATAAATAAGATTCGGTCGAAACCCGGATATAATGAGGAGAGTTGGGGAGACAGACTTACTTTATATGAAGAAGATTTAGCATTTAAACAGGTAGAACAAGCCAAGGTCGATGGGGCTAGGAAAACCCTGAGAGACTTTTTTAATAACCAGCTTCCTTGGGAGGATGTATTAACGTCAGATTTTATGCTGAATGCCACAGAGGCCCAATTCGAGAGGCTTTTAAGCAAGCGCAATTTAAATGAAAAAGAGAGAACTGGTATTCAAGATGCGGTATTCGATTCCGACCTTAAGCTGTTGGATGGTGAGATTATGTATTGGGCTAAAGAACGTCAAGAACAGTGGGCACTCGCGGACGAGGAAGGAAAGCAAGAATTGGATGCTAATCTTGAAGAAGCTTTGCTAGCCAAAACAGCGCGTGAGGAGGAGGAGTATCTTAAACGTGGTCTTATGAAACCCAAGGAGAAGGATGACAAAAGAACTCCCGAAGAAGTCATGGCTGGCCTCAAGACCTTTGACCTTAGAACTGCGCTGACTACTTTCTGGTCAGTTGCAAAGCCCGGTGGGCAGCAGTTTCTAGACCCAGCAGCGTTAGATGCTGTTGAATCAGATGTCTTCTCAGGTTTATTTATTCCTATAGTTTCCCCAGAAGGCCATTACGTATGGTTTAAGTCGCGTGAGCAGGCTCTTAAGGATGGTGATATTACTGAAGATTATAGATACGATATCAATGATGGAAGTACTGATTGGCAGCCTACTGGCATAATAGACTCGAAGAAAGATAAGCTTCTGCAAGATACTAAGCATCTGTCTGGCATGGGTGAATTATTGGAGAGCCTTGAGCAGGAAATGGTAAGTGAGGACATGGTGGCCGATAGGGCTAGGGGCTATGGTGCCAATCAAAGGATGTCTAATGCGGAAGATGAAAACCCTGCTAGTCCTATTTGGGCGGCCAAGCCCGGTCATGTTCCTCCTGACAGTCCCGACTATGTTCCAAAAAGTATGCGTGAGCTTTTCGGTTATGTACGACAGGTAGATGCGCAGCTTAATAAATATAGAAAAATGGCAATAAGAAACAAAAAAGATAAAAAGGTCGTAGCCGCTGCAGAAGGTGTCAAGCAATGGGCAATCACGCAGTTAACTCACCTAAGAGAGTCTACTTCGCAGCCCGGCATATATGATAAACAAACTGGTAATTTAATAATTAAACTTGTCAATACAATAGACTCAACACTTGAACAGCTTCAAGGCAACTCTTGGATGTATAAGAGTTACAGATTTAGGCCTAGGGGGCGTGCAAGTCAAGAAATTTTTGGGAAAGAAAGGAAGGGAGGATTTACGCGGCAGGTGAAACCAATGGGCATTCCCCCGCAAAAGCCTCGGATGCTGAGATAAGATATGCCAGCTGAACGTATAAGATATGTAGAAGACCCTCGCTTTCCCGGTATGCGGATACCAGTGTCGGCAACAACCGAAAAGGAGACTGATAGGCTATCGAGCCATGATGTCTTTTTTGCTACACCCTATACACCCGAGCCAGAGAAGGAAGATTGGGCTGATAGCCTACCTTATTTCATTAAAAGGGGATATAATGAATCCATTCAAGGTGCCGTACATCAGATTGCAAAGGGTAAGAAAAAATTTGATTTAAGTGGGTATGAACCGGGGGCAGTAGAAGACTTGGCTGCTGGTTTTATATCCTTTTTTATGCCTGAAGATTTAATCGCTTTAGGTGCTGGTGCTCTTATGGGTGGTGGTGTGGCGAGTATTGGAACTTCCTTTGCCGCAAGGCAAGCGGTTAAGAAGCTGGTTCTTAATGGCGTTAAGAAGGAAGTAGCTGAGAGGGCAGTGAAAATGGCCTCGGTAAAGACAACAGCTCGCGTGATGGCTGGTGCTACCTCTTCTGGTATCCAACTAGGAAGTTATGAAGGTCTTAAGTCTGGGCTTCAGCAGAAGGCCGAGCGTGGCGATATAGATTTAACTGAAGTATCCAAGGCTATGGCTTCTGGTGCAATCGTGGGTGCCTCCATGGGGGGCGTAGGAGCAGCTTTAAAGGCTAAGGGTGTGCCATTGCCTCTTGCCGTTCCTGCTGAGGTTGGTACGCTTGGTACGGTAGGCCCTTTAACTGTGGGAGAGCTTCCGACGCCAAAAGATTATGTTGACGCAGCAGGCATGGTTCTAGGTATTAAAACAGTTGGTGGCGTCACCAAGAGAACAGCCAAGGCAATTAATTATATTGCTGGTAAGTATAAGACAGAGAAAAAGCTTAGTCCCGAAGAAGCTACTATTGAAGCCCGTAAGCGGGCCAAAGAACAGGAAACGGTTCGCAAAAAGAAAGAGGTTTGGTACTCACGCTTCGGAGAGAAGCGACAGGTAAAGGTTGGTTCTTCCTATGAGTCGAAAAGAGGGGTTGTTAAAATTCCTCTTTATGACGCTGTTACTGGTGTAGCTATCCCAGCCGTAACAGAGGCTAACTTCTATAAGCTCTACACCCGTAGAAAGGGACAGATAAAAGAGACATCTGGTCTTATTAAGACCGTTAACTTCGAGAAGAAGAGTGAAGGACACAAGAGATTGTCTCAGAATCTTGACTCTATGATTGAGACAGAAGCATTGTTGCCTGCACATAAACAGGTTTTAATGGAGGTTTTAAGGTATACAGACTCCAAGTCGATGGATAAGCTGGTCTCAGAGAGTTCTGGTCGCTTGAAGAAAGTCCCCGGTAGGTATGTTTCCGTCTGGAAAAAAGTTGGAGACAGCAGAGAGTATCAGCCAACAATTCGTATGAAAAAAGGGCATGGTACTGAGGTTAAAACTCGCATACAAGAGAATCCTACAAGTCTACATGGGTTTGTAGACGCAGGAAGGACATTTTTACACGAGTTTGGTCATTATGCTTATTATACTTTACTTAATCCGAAGCAGAGACAGGCCATGGACAAGCTCTATAATTCTATGAATCGTCAACAACGCAGGGATTATTTTAAAGCTGCTGGCCTTCCAGAGCATGCATATAAATATTACGCTAAAAATAAAGCTGAGTTCTTTGCTCAGGCATTTGCAGAGTATACTATTGCCGAGAGGGTTCCTGCCGCTGCTTATGCTCCCCTTTACAAGCAGACACTTTCAAAACTCTCTGAGTATGTAAGGGGAGTCCATGAACGTAAGGGTCTTTACGAGCGTGGTAAGGGCGAGAAGTACGACCCGATTACTGGTTTAATGTCAGGCGTATTTGATAAGGTTCTTGGAAAGGAGAAGCCCACAGGTCAAAGGGCAAAGACCAATCTCAGGGAGTCACGGATTAAGTATGTTCAGAGCACAGCTCTTGGCGATAAGGGATTAAAAATGAGTCGTGAGAGTTACGAGAGCTTGAAACGTACTGTGACTGAGTCAAAGGAATCTATCAAATTAAAAGACATGACTGACGGTCAGCTTGTTAAGATGGTAGACCGTGTTCGGCTTGAGCGTGACGTGATAAAGATTACTAAAGATTTACTTCATAGTGGTGCCAATATCCCAGAGGTTGCGAAGAACGCAAGTTCTCATGAGAGTGTGCTTGCTCCTCTTCGTCCAGCCGGGAAAAGACTTGAGAGAGTACCAGAGGGAAGAGAGTTTTCTAAGCTCATAGAAGATGCAGAGCTAACCAAAAAGCGTGCAGAGGGCGAGTTCTATGACATGCTTAAATCAGCTGGACTGTTCCGCTTGTTTGAAGGTAAGAAAAAGGGCCGTAAGCGTGGAGAGCAAATCTCCGCTGATATTGAGAACCCAAAGGTGAAAACAGTATTTAATAAAGTTCTTGACAAGATGTATTACGAGTGGGCCTTGGATATGAAAAAGATGGGAGCGGATGTTCAGCCCTACAGAACGGACTATCTGCCTCGCGTTTGGAAAGAAAAGATTTCTCAGATTGTATTTGATGATATGTATACAGCTACACAAAAAATAAAAGCTTTGAACTCTGCTGTTGCTGGTGACTTAAAACTTACCAAAGCAGAGAGGGGAATGTTGAATAATCAAATAAAAAAATATTCTGAAAAATACTTTTCTGATGATACCAAGGGAATGCTAGAGCTTCTCAGGAGGGGAAGGCCAAGCGTTACCGGGGGTCGTATGGATTACTTTGAAGCATTTGAATTGTTAAAGCAAAATGCTTACAGGGAAAAGTATTCTACCTTTGGTAATCTTGAGAAGCCACGAAAATCATTGAAGGCTCCTGAACATTTCTACGAGAGGGATGCACGTATTATTCTTGCACGATATAGTACAAAACTAGCCAGTAGGTATGCTTATGTCAAGCACTTCGGGCCAAAGGGCGAGAAGGGTAATGCTCTTATTAGGAATATTGAAGCAAAAGATGCTAAACTTGGTTCCCTTGCTGGCAATGTATTTAATCAATACACTGGCTTAATAGAGCTTGACCCTGCTTTTAATTATGGGTCTACGGCAAGAAATTTTTGGTCTAATGCTATGAGCTTTCAGGTTGCTACAAAGATTGGCTTTGGCTTTGCAACCATACCTAACATAACTCAGACTTTAATATCTACTGCTCAGGAGGCTGGGTACTGGCGTACTCTCAAGAGTGCGGTTGCGGTTTCTATGCCTACCAAGGCTGGACAGGCTAGAAGAGACATGATAAGACGTTCTGGTTCTACTGTGTATAGTGTCTTGCAGCAGTTATTTGGTTACGAGCATCCTACCTTGATGGGTAAGGTCGCAGATAAGATGACATTTATATCCGGGTTTAAAGGAATTAACAAGGTTAATAATATGGTTGCAGCTTCCGTTGCGATGGACTTGGTTCCTCAGTTGCACAAGATAGCAAATCAGGCAAAGCCCGGTGTGAAAATAAAGATTTTAGGAAAAGAATTTTCACGTCGTGACTGGGCTAGGAAAAAATTGAAGGATTTTGGAGTTGACTGGAAGGTGGAAAAGGTTTCAGAGGATATGTTGCTGAGGTCAATGGTAAAGTTTGCAAAGAATACTCAGCTTCAGAAGAATGTCCTTAAAGACCCTGAAATGTTTAATATGCCTAGGGCAAGACCTTTATTCACATTTAAAAGATTTGCATATCGTCAGTTTGTTTATCAGAAGGATGTGATGAAGAGGGAGATGGAGCGTGGCAATCTTATGATGCCGCTACGTTTGGCTGCCGCAGGTTTAGCTGGTGGTGAGTTTGTTCATTGGTCTAGGAATATGATAAAAGAGCTGTGGAGCGGTGAACCAGTATACCGAGAGAATGAGACAATGTTTAAAAGGATGAGGGATAACTTAGCTGCTGTAGGTTCCTTTGGTGTGGTAACAGATATTGCCGCTGCAGAGTCACTCGCTTCCACAATGGGCTTTACGCTTACACCTGTTATTATATCGGATGCATACAGAGTACTTGATATATTGATTGACCTTGAAAGAGACCTTGGAAATGATTATGGAATTAGCAACTCCCTACATAGGAGCGTGATAAGGGTAGCTCCGTTATTTGGTGGACAGGCAAGAGAGCTTGCCAAGCAGATTCAGCCGGGTAGCCAGAAAGAGAATAGAATTAAGAACATGCGTGGAAGAGTGCGGACAAAGGCATTGGATTTCATTATTGATGCTCTTCGACCGGGTATATCTGAAAAAGAAAAAAGACAAAAGATTGACTTTGCAAAGTCTCGTATTAAACAGTGGAATGCAGAATGGGCCTCTAGGGGTTATGAATTATCACCAATTGATATTGGAATGACTGAAGTGCATAAAAGAATGAAACTTAAGAGAGAGAGGGAAAAATAATGCCCATAGGATATGGCAATGAAGGCGGATTTGTTTATGGCCTAGGCGGTAATGGCGGAGGCAGTACAGGATATACTCCACCCGGAGATAGAGCAAGCATTGGTGGGGGCGACGATTCGGATGATTATTACAGTGGAGACAGGGGATTGGGTGGTGGATATGTTCCAGACAATGGTGGGGGATATACTCCACCCGGAGATGGGACTTCGCTACTGGATTGGGTAAAACATAAAAGAGATATTGATTACGGATATAATCCTAATGATGATACCACTGGACAGAGCTTTTTAGACCAAGTGGTCAAGAACGGCTTTTCAGGTGGCAGTAAGAGAGATTATGATGTATATAAAGAAGGTCAGAATACAGGTGGTAATGGTGGCGATGATGATGCTGGGAATGGTAGCGATGATGACGACTTTAGAACTCTCCCAGTGGTAGGCAATGGTGGTGGAAGCGGCGCTGAAGAGCTTGCTGAATGGTTTCTTCAGCAACAAACCAATGGGAATGGGAATGGCGCAGGCGGAGGTACGGGCAATCGCCTAACTGACGAGACGAGCGATGATGATGACAAGACTACACATGATGATAAGAGCGACGCTGGTAATTGGTGGGACATCTACGGTGCTGATTCGGATTTCATGTCATGGCTAACATACAATAAGGGAATGCAGTTTGGTGCAGGGTTTTCATTTGAGAATGAAAGCCAAGCGGATTGGGATTCCTATTATGCAGAATATAAGGCTTCCCTAGGGGGTGAATCCGATGGTGACACCGGAGGGGGAGGCGATGGAGAAGGAGATACCGGAGAAGGAGATACCGGGGAAGGAGATACCGGGGATGATAATTGGTGGAATATATATGCTACTGACAACGATTTTCATACATGGCTAAAGCAGAATAAAGGGATGCAGTTCGGTGCAGGATTTAATTTTGCTAACGAAAACAAGGATGTGTGGGATACCTATTGGAGCGAATATCAGCAGTTTCTCGATGAGGGCCCACCTATAGATGATACCGTGGATGCGGATGATGATGATGATTATGTAGACACATGGAAGAAAGGGGGTACCAAACGCGCTCCTTTGGATTTATCTGGTTATTTAGAATGGATGAGTCAGCAGCCGGGCTATAATCCACTTGGCGGTGGAGTGTTGAAGAGCCTAGGTCAAAGCGTTGGGGATATTCACCGTGATGTAGACATGCCTTGGACTCGTCCTACGGCTGGTATTACTACGTCAGATGTTTCAGACCCGGCAGAGATTAACCTTGAAGGCTTATTGTCTGGTTGGGAAGGTTATTCACCAAGAAGAAGACGCGGTGGTGTCATGCCTTTCTATTCTCAAGGCTCTATGCAAGATTTACTCAGGCAATTGTCTGCTGGGCGTCGTCGTTAATGCCTACCGACAAGAAGGGTAACATCTCTCCTGTTGAGCTTCTCAACTTGGGAATTCAACTCAAAGACCTATTTGGGAAGAAACAAGCATACGATTATGCTGTACCTGAGGGTACTAGTGTTGATTATAATATTATGAAACCCTTGGCAAAGCATCTACAAGACATAAAAAAGCTTGACCAAATAAGACCTGTGTGGCGTGAAACTCCGGGGCAGGAAGTTCCTGAGTCTGTATTGTTACAGAGCATTGAAGTAGATGGTCGATACTATGCTACTCCCACTATATTTCCCAAAGACCCAAGCAAGCCATCTTCTGATTATAAGAACTGGGATACAAAGATAGGGATGTATGGATTTGAAGAAGCAAAAAGCAGAGACGAGTTATTTGAATTTGATACATCAGAGGAGGCTGAAAGGTTTGCACTTGAAGCATCAACATTGTTGCCACGTAAGCCAAAGTAGTAATGCCACAAGATAAACAAGGTAACATCTCTCCTGTTGAACTTCTCAACTTGGGGATTCAACTCAAAGACCTATTCGGTAACAAGCAGGCGTACTCCTACGCCGACGCAGATAAAACTACAGTGGCAGATAATGCCTTTAGTCTTTTGAACGGGCTCCAAGGCAATGGTTATGAATCCACCGAACAGCCAGAGGGTGGCACATTTAAGGCTCTGGATTTGCTCACAAGCATGGGTAGTTATAGCCCCATGCAAAGAGCTAGAGAAGAAGGTGGAGTGGGGGGATATGTAAAACAACTTCCCTTTTTTCTTATGTCAGCAGGACTTGGTTCGACAAAATTGAAGCCAAGTCGTAAGGTAAAGAAAACTGTAGAAGAAATTGCAAGGAAGGCATATGCTGAGAGACCTTTTCAGCTTGATTTTTTTGAGCCACCTAATAAAAGTTCATTTATTATTAAGGGTGAAATTGCTAGGAGAGCGAAATACTGGACAGACATGATAGAAAGTGGTTACGAAGGAGGAAGACTTTTAGATGTTGCATTAGCAAAGTATGGAAAAAAGGCTCACGCATTAATGCGAAGTTTACTTGATGAAAATAAAGCTATCGCCCTAGACCATCCTGAACGTGCACATTATGTAGTCAGGGGAATGGAGAAAATGGCAAGAACGGTTGAAAAAGACCCAAAAAAAGCAAAAAGGTTAATTGATTTAATGTGGAGAGAAGATTATAAGGATACTGTTGCACCTCTGATGGAAAGAGTAATTTATTATTTAAATAAGCCGCATCGGATGAAATAATGCCACAAGATAAACAGGATATGCTTTCTCCTGTGGAGTTTCTTAATATCGGAATGCAGCTCCAAGATTTGTTTGGTCAAAAACAAGCATACAGCTATGCCCAACCAGATGTATCTGGTGTTGCACTAGGCGATATGGAGCAACCATCTGAGCCGGGAATATATCCCACACCTAAAAAATCTATCGGTAGTCGTGCTCTTGACTTAGCTGAATTTATTACAGCTCCGGTTACTACTGAAGGATACAATCCAATACGTAGCATGCGGGAGTCTGAGACTGCCCTACAGGGACTTGGGCATTTACCGGGAGCTTTAATCAGTTTAGGAGCGTCTGGATTTGGTGCGAAGAAACTTGCTGGTGCCACTGGAAGAAAGGCATTAGGTGAGTTGGCAACGAGGGCAATAAGACCTTATCGTTTTTCAACCAAATCAAAAGAAGTGATTAAAGCTATTCGCAATCCATCTTCTCTTAAAACCTTATCCACAAGAAGAGACCAATGGAGCAAATATCCTCATCATGTAGACGTCAATACCCATCTTGGAAGAATGTTTGCCTATCGCAAAGCTTTTAATCTGAAGCCACCGAAAGAGTCTCTAGACATGTTTACGAGAGAAGGTAAAAAACAATATTCTCTTAACCTGAGAAATGACAAATCGCGCCAGTTGGGACTGGATATACTGTCAAGAGAGGGTGTGCAGGGAACACATCCAGTATTTGGACACTATACTAGAAGCTTTAAGCCTACAATAGTAAAGGGAAAGCCTACTTTTGAGACTAGCTATAAAGATGTATGGGATTGGGCTTTTAATAAGGGAGAAATTGCCTCAACCTTCAAAGATATGATGCGTGCTCCAAATCTGTATAAAGACATGGGTAATCCTCTTTCTTTATTTCTTCAAAGAGGTGTGGCAAGTTCTCTCTCAAAGCCAATTACATTTAAGGGGACTATTTCTGGTAAAGATTATATGAATTTACTAGGACTTCCGAAGTCATTGTCTTCTACGGGAACAACTCAGGCAAGTCTTGCTTTGGAGCGTTATTTAGAACACATAAAACATACATTATTAGATGGTACTGGCATGGTAAAAAAACCATCTAAGGCGTGGTGGAAATCACATGATAATATGATTGAACGTCTTTTAAAGAATAAACGCTTTCAAATGGAGGCGGAGAGTCAGATTGGTGCGAGGGCAACCACTCGCGCAGGCCTCGAAATTGATATGAATCCATTCTTCAGGTATTATGTAAACGCACTTTATGGTCTGCCAAAAGGTACTAAAAATGCAGCAGGACAGGTTATTAGATAATGCCACAGGGTACCCAACAACAACCTATTGAACTGCCTGCTGTTACAGCTTATGGTGAACAGCCGGAGCGTTCTCTCTTACAGCAACTTGTAGCCCAATTCATACAGAGGGCGAATGAACCTAAAGACCCTTTTGCAATTCAGCCGTATAATGTAATTGCACGAAATGACCCCGCACTGCTAGAAAGTCTAAGAGGGTTAGTTCGGTTGCCCGGAGAGGTTAAAAGGCGCATGGGAAAAAGTGTATTTCATTTACCTCATCATCAAGAAGTAATGCAACAAAAACAAAGAGAAGCAGAGAATGTTTCCAATTGGATGAAGACTTGGTTTCGGAGTCCCATTACAAGAGAGCGTTTAGCAGAAGGTGGTAGGTCGCCACAAGACGTAGAAGCTCTAGCATCAAAAGCTGAGAATTTGCAATTTGAGATTGGCATGCCTGATATACCTGAAGGCTTACGAAGACTAGGTAGAATACCTAAAGAGCATCTGACTCTTGGTGTATATGATGTAGAAGAGGATAAGTCGTATATTAAACCATATACTACAATTGGAGATTTTGGTGGCGAGTATGCTGGCATTCCTTACTTCAGGTCTAAACCATTTTTTGAGCAAACAGCGGCCCATGAATTAATGCATCAAATGACGATAGATAAAATGACCGATAAGGAAGCGAAGTTGATAAGCGAGGGTGTTTATGATTACAAAAAAGTGATGGATATGGCGTCCAAGCAAAAGGGTGCGTGGAGGGCTTTTGGGTATAAACATGAACCATACATGAAGGGTGGTCGTGGGGGTGACCCCGCTACTCTGAAGAATTATTTTTATTATGCTAAACCAGAAGAAATATACGCAAGAATTATGAGTGTTAGAAGGTCGCTTGGTTTGTTGCCGGGACAGTCGGTTGCTAAAAAAATGCTAGAAACCATTAAGAACTCCCCGGCTATGAATGACCTTCTTAGGTATATGCCAATGAAGCATGTTCAAAAACTTATGAATACACTGGCAGTTAAAGAAGAAGATACTCCCACTGAGGTTTTTGTATAATGCCACACGGTTTTCCACATACACAGACTGCTGAAGCTGACCAGACTGTTGTCAGGCTCGGAGATTTAATGCTTGACATGCCGGAGGATACCACTCCGCAGGAAAAATCTGCATTGTCTTCTTTTCTTATGTCTATGCTGGAGCCTGCTCCCGGCTTTAATCCCATTCAAGACATTATACAGTCTCCCACACCTGTTAGGGAGGCAATTCGTCAGGCTCCTTTCCTGCCTATGGCTGCCGCTATGGCAGTAGGTGGCGGTAGTGGTAAGAAGAAGGTTGTTCAGGCTGGTGCTAGGCGTATACAATCTAAGAAAACAGTGGATAAGTTAGTAGAAACGCTAAAAAGAAATGAAGAAGGGCTTTGGGATGAGTTTAAGATGTCCGGTAGCACCGAGGGCACACTCCATGGCACGGGAATTGTTGGGAAAGGTGATATTAAAAAAACCAATTATTCGATACGGTCTGATAGGGCGATGGATGAAATGCGACACCATATTTCAGTTAATAAGCCTGAAGGCATGGCTTCTGTAGACTTTGCAAAGCAAGGTGATGAAATATTCATTGGCACGCTTGAGTCGTTTGGTACGAAGTTACCGGAGAAGATAACGAAAAGTCAGCGCCATCAGTGGAAGCCCCTGCGTAAGCGTCATAGCATACAGAGGCAGTCTGCTCTACAGGAATTACTTGGAGCGGTTGCAGAGTATGCCAATAAAGGAGATGTTATTCATCCGGGAAGCCTTACATCAGATTCGTTTACAATGATAACCAATGCTTTAAGGAATCCTAATTTAGGATTCATAAGGGGTGGGCTGAAAGAGAAATTTAAAATTGTAACCGCAGAAGACCTTAAGGCTATGGCTCAAAAGGGAAGCCGACCAGAGGGATGGACTGCGGAAAAAGCACGTGAAATGCTTGAGTATTCAAAGCTTATTGGAACCAGAAGACTCTCCACGGGAGGTGACCTTGGATATGCCGATGCTTTTGGGGCGGTTGGTAGAAAAAAGAAAGAATTGGGGACTGCAATGATGAGGATATTTGCTCCAAATAAGGCTTCGTTGGGTGGGATGGAAAAGCTTCTTAAAGACATTCAAGGAGTGCAGAGGCAAGCCTACAAGGTTGCAAGGAGAGCACCAAGCAATATAGATGCAGATATTAGTGACGAGTTTCTAGCCCAATTAAATAAAAGTAAAAGTGCAATTAAAAAACTTCAGGATGCGTATTGGCATTCTGCCGAACGTGCACATGGCAAGAGGGGAGCAAGGAAACTAAATGAGGCCCAAAGCAATGATATATGGAATTTCCTAATGGAACACCGTGCGGTTTCAGAGCAGGCAGAGGATTCCATTCTTGACCTTCTCGATACCAAAAATGTGTTTACCTATAAACCATTCGCTATTATAAAAAAATAATGCCTAACACTATAGCATATAGAAAAAAAATAACGCCTAACACTAGCAAAGTACATTCAGCTCTAGATTATCTTATAAAACTCGCTGAAATGGCAACCGAACCACTCTTTGGTGAGCGGGCGCAGAGATATGGTTATGGGGCAAGGAAAGGTTTTGATGTTGCTGATATTATAGACGTACCATCGCGTGCCGTAAAAGGTGCTGTCGCTCCTATGTTGTCAGTGGCAAGGAAACCCCTTTCATCTATGGTGGATTTGGCTGACCTTTTACCACAATTAGCTGGAGACCCATATACCTCAGAAACTATTAGTCAGGCATTGGAAAAAGCAGGCGTGACGAAATCACCAAATATTGTATTTACAGAGGGTGGCTCCTCTCGCTATAGTCCTACTGGAAGCTGGATGTATCCGTTTGCGGATGTTTTAGAGCTGGGCATGGGGAGACATAGTAAATTAGGTAGAGAACTTCTTGGGAGAAAGAAAGGAGCGGAGCCAGTTACAGTTTTTGAAGAATTATCACACGCAAGGCCGGGCAAGTTCGGACACGATATTCAATCACTTATGGAAAAAGGTATAGAAAAAGGTGGTATACCGGAGCATCTGTCAAGGCTTTTAGAAGAAACGAGAGCAAAGGGTGTGTCTGCAAAAAATGTGTTTACGAAAGAGGGAATGGTAGAGGGTCTATTGTCTTTACCAGCGCTCTTAACAACCCTTGCAAGTTATGCTATTCCCCGTCCAGAGCATCTTAAAGACCCTGCGTCAAGACGTAGTATGCGATGGTATCAAGATGCGAAGAATATGGTACTTAATTATAATGACCCTAGTGGTCAGTATGCTATAAACAGGGGTCAAGAAATGCTTGGTCAGACACGCGCACTACGCAAGGGATACTGGGAAAATCCTATAAGTCAGGGTTACATGAGAGCCGCAATGGCACAGAGTGCTAATCCATTAAACCAGTTAGCAGCATATTTTGGGATACAACCGTTAGGAAGATAAATAAGAGCCGCCAGCACGACGCACAGGGAAAGGAGTTAAACCTGCATACTTCGACCTGTCGTGCCAGCGACCTTTAAAGGCTTACTTCCTCTCAAAGAAGTGAGAGTGTATGCCCCACGTTAACATTAGTATCACCAATCCAAAGTATAACCATTCCATATCTACATTCTCCTTACTGGTATTGTTTTCTTCATTTGAGCTTGCCATCTTCTTGTTTCCGCTTTATCCATTTTAAGTGGACATTTAGGAAGGCTTGATACTCTTAAGTCCCAAGCAGCTGGCGCAGCCCCACAAAAAAGTCTTTCTTTGCCATCGTGCTCTCCGGTCTTGGGATTGAACGTGGATGACCCGCACATCGCACAACCTTTATTGTTGTTTAAAGGGCACTCTAAGAAGATTTTTGTTGAGTCGGTACTTACCCTCACACTAGGGGTAAAAACTTCGTTAGAGCCTACGCTAGACCCCTTATTTGGTGCATTGTACCCCTTATCTGTCATAGAGTTAGCTTGATTACGGGGACTAAGACCATCTGGCTCTGATTATTGTCCCCACCAGACACGTCTCTGGAAGTTCCAAGGTACTGGCTTATGATGTCCCTAAGCTTGCAAGTCTGTATAAGAATACAGACTTCTTCGTTGATGAATAATGCCCACCACTTTGCTTTTGTGGAAGTTATTCCTGAAGGCTCACCACTGCAGGCGTACTCAATTGCTACATTTCCCGTGTCACCTGTCTTGAAGTCCCGCTTAACCTCAACCGTTGCAAGTATGGATGCCAACTTATTTTCGGATAACTTTCCCTCAGCCAAGTTAAGGTCAAACCGCTTATCTGCTTTACCGTTCTTTCTGGCTTGTAACAATAAACTGGTGAACTGTTCCTCTGTAATATCAATATTCATCTTCATCATGTATTACCTTTATTACTTTTTCTTGACATATCGGACACTCTTTCTTTTTAAGTCCTAGGCTGGGGAAATCACCATAGACGTGCATTTTTGATGTATCGTCAACTTCATACTGCCAAGCGTATTGGTGTTCTTTACACCATAAAGGCGTTGAAACCCTTGGCTTACTTCCCCTGCAGGGCCAGTAATTATCATCCAGATAAGTCCTAACAGCCTCCCAAATGCTGTCTTGTGTTTTTATTTCATTCATTGGCTTACTCCTTTTCTAGTCTTGCTGTTGTAAATAATGCTGATGCACTCTCTGCGGCAAATAAAAGCTCCTGTATGACTTGTCTCTCGTCGCCATCGCTATCCTCGTTATTTTCGAGAGTGGTACGTCTCAGTAAATCCAATGCTTTAATGAGAGTATCAATCTCTCTCTGGCTCTTGGGAACAATTACTGGTACTTTTGCTATTCTCATCGGTACGTCCTTTGTATTTGATTTGCAGTAACTCAAGAAAAACTTCAAGTGGTATGGCTATCTGCGGTTCTTGCCTGTCTTCACGAAAGATTACACCGTCTTCCTGCTTCTCTGGCTTGACCCAAACTGGCACAGCCTTACGACGTTTACATCCATAGAACCTACCCTCTATTTCAACGTCACCCATCTCGTGTTGGGCACCACCCCTGTCTCGATTGTGTGCATCAAGAAGGTGAGCTTTTGCCATTCGCACAGACTCACGCTGTAGTTCAGCCCCGCGCTGCCGGTTACGCCTACCCCTTGTTGAATGATTACTCATTTGATTTTCTCAACGTAATTGTCATTTGTATCTTCTCCGTTCACAGCTTCAAAATGCTAAAATCGTCAGAATTATTAGAGCCACTTTTTTTGACTCTGTCTTTTGAGCTTCTTTCTTCTTATCTGAGCTGGAGTTCTGCCGTGCTTGGCAAGGTACTCATTTTTTTCTAGTCTTTCCTGCTTTCTGCGTTTGGCTTTTTTGTTTGGCATTTTTTGCTCCCAGTTTGAGTGTTTCGTCTAAAATATTAAAGAGTTTCTTAACATCTCTCTCAAGTTTGTCTATGCGATGCTCGTGTTCGATTGCTCTTGTCATTCTGATTCCTCTCTTATGATGTCTATGTTGTAATTGTCACGATAGTCGTTATCGTAATCATCAAGACTTGGTCTACGTACGGGTAAGATATAGGTTGATTCATCGTCTTTGCAACAGATACAACCCCCTATCCTGCCGGGAATGGATATGTTGCGTCCACATACACTACATTCATTCATTAAGTTCACCTGCTTTTTTCGCTCTTTCAATGGCTATATCCTGTGTTTCGGTAAGAAGACATCCGTCTCCGTAAAATCCCATTTCTGCGTATCCAGCTTCGCCGTATCTGTTCTTGTCAACAAGGAGACGAATATCATACTTTCCATATTCACCGTTGGGATGGTGGTCTCGATAGAGATATTTCCAAGGGTAGTAGACAAAGATTACGGACTCCGCATCAGTTTCAATTGAGCCTGATTCGCTAAGGTGCGACAGCCTTGGTCGCTTGTCACGTCCACGCTCAACTTCCCTGTTTAATTGTGATAAAAGTATGGCAGAGCAATTTAGAGACTTAGCCATCCATTTATAGTGTTGCATAATCTCCACCACTTGCAATCTCTTGTCCTCAATTCCGGGCACGTTTACCATTTGAATATAATCGTCCACTACCACGTCAGGAGCAAACCTATTGACGTGCCTAACCCCAGACCTTAGGTCTTTAATATCATCGAACATAATAAGATTGCGATATTTGGATGAAATCTTTTCCTTAACAGCCTCTATTGACTGGTTATCGTGCTCAGTTAATTGCATCATTCTTAGCCTTCGATATGATATATCACCAGCCTCAAGAATAAATATCTTTTTCATCATCTCTACGTTGGTCATTTCTCTATTGAATACAATGACCTTCTTGCCGTGGTCTATTAGGTTCTTTACAATGTTTATCATTACAGTGCTCTTACCCATAGACGGTCGACCTGCAATAACTGTTATCTCCCCCCTTGTCATGCCCCCGGTTATCTTATCAATGACTCCATACCCTGTCTTGATTAGATTTTTTTCATCGTAAATTCTTTCTACTGTCCTATCGAGTAGCTCATCAAGATTGAACTTTTTTGTTGGTCGGAGATGAAGAGCCTTGGTAACGGTACTGTTAAGGTCTTCCAGCGCTTTGTGGGCATCTGCGTTACTTCCAAATGCTGCTCTTTGTATCTGGCTTGCCTCAGTCACCACTTTTCTTAATAGCCACTTCTCATAAATAAGCTTTGCATAGCTTAAAGCATTAGCGGTACTGGCTATATTGTCAATGAGACCAGATACGAAATAGTTTGATATGTATTTCTTTTGAGTTTCTGGAATATTGTCAATGACAGTGGCGAGGTTTATATCGTTATCATTTGACCGCATCGATTGGAGCGTTTTCCAGATAGTTCTGTTATGGGTATTATAAAATACCTCAGGCTCTGGAATGAACTCTGTTACCTTGGAAATATTGTCAGGGTCAAGTATTAACTGCCCCAACAGGGTTTCTTCTGCCTCTTTATTGTGAGGCATTGTCTGGTCGTCTATAGACATTATTGTCTCCTTTTAAATTTTTGTGGGGACTCAACGCGCATCAAGCCCCCACTGTCTAGACTATACGATTCTAAAGTAGAGTTACTGGCCTAGAACGGTATCTCTTCAGACGCCGACAGCTTGTTGCCGTCGCCCCAGCTGTACAGGAGACTTGCTTCAACCGACGTTCTTAGCTCTCCATTCAGTTCGTACTGCTTATGTCGGACACGAATCATTACGGGGTATCCGTAAATGTCTTCTCTTGCTACGGCAGGAAGAGAGAAAGATGATTCTCCGCTGTTGGGGTCTTTATGCTCTTTAATGGGTACTTTGCACACGTCCAGAAATTGCTTATACGAGCGATTACCAACTGTGCTGTCCCTTTTATCGCCAGAGCCGGGAGGTGTACTTTTATGCCTAAAAATGCCACCGCTTTTGACAACTCTGCCGACGTGGTTTCCAGACTCTTCCGCAATCTTGTAAACAGGCTTATATATATCAGCCTTGTTCCCAGTCTTGCGAATCGTTATGTCGTTAACGATATTGAGGTCTGTTATGTGGGCAGGGTATGTACCTTCAGCGACTTGTTCGTAGTCATCATCGCTTGGAATGTAATAAGCCCCACCGTCTGATGATTGTGACAGTATGTCATCTATGTCTGCCATTATGTCACCTCCTGTGCTTTGCTATGTTCAATCCACTTAAGCGTAGTACGGAAGTTCGTGGCGTTTATTTTGCCATCTTCCAACCCCTGCTCAACTGTCTTGAGTACTTCAGGGTCGTCAACTGTTGATGCACCGGATAGCAATGCTGTCTTTTGCTCGTCGCTGACATTGTAGGACTTCCGATATACGTCGTCTGCTATGTTACATAGGCGGTTAACAGCAACTTTAAAAGCATCAGAGTTGGCAGCTTTAGTAGAGTTGCCAATGTCTGAATACTCATTCGAGTCACGTTTCTTATGTATCCTGTGTCCCGCTATGGAATCATAGCATCTTGGTACGCTGTTGTCTACGACCTCAAGGCGACCATGTACTATAACATACTGGTCACCAACGAACTCGTATCTCTCGACCTTCCAAGACCATATCGGGTATCTTTCGTTAAGAAGATTACGCATATAACCTTCTTCAACATAATCAAACCCGTCTGGCCTTCGTTTAACGTGGTGCTGTGGAGTCTCTTCCGATGATACCTCCCTATGCTTTGAACGAAGTTCGTCCTCAGCTTGGGTGAGGGTCTCATTGGGCGTATGAGTCGCCAGTACACCGTTTGGTTCTGTCATGATTAGTCTCCAAGGAGTTCGGGACGCATTCCGCCACCGCAGGCATTGAAATAACTGCAGTATTTCGGATTACATTCCCATCCCTGCATTGGGGCATTTCCCAATTCTACCTCTGGTATGCCATCTTTGAACTGTGATTTGAGGTCGAGCCAGTATTGCTTGGCTTCATCAACAATAGTTCTCTTATACTCCACCTCGCGCATTTTGGAGGTGTCTTTGTTGTAATATACAAGAGACATACCATCGAGTGTTCCATACTCCTGCTCAACCCAAATCCCGTATGTTCCAAGTTGCAGGGAATAGTTAGAACCAGCGGTAGGGTCACTGTCACGTCCAAACAGCTTTCGCCATTTGAAACTGTTACATGTTTTGATGTCGTAAAGGTGAGAATGGTCTAAGAGAGAGAAATCAAAAAAGCCTCGAACATTAAGTTCCGGCAGTTGAATCTCCCTCTCTATGAGTATTCGAGCACCTGTTGAGTCTGCATATTTTCGGAGAGCATCCTGAATGTCACCATGCACAACGTCTCCGAGCCTGAACAGGCGTAGCGTGTCAAAATCCTTTGGAGCAGGCTTTTCTTTTGCAATGCTCTCAAAGTATATCTTACGCTTACACATTCCAGCGGCACTAGCATGGAACCAGTGTTCCTGACCAGAATAGCGGTTAAGCTGATTTGCCCTGTTAAGGTCGGCTATGTGTGAGTCATAAATCTCACTTATGTTTGGTCGTTTCGCCATATCCCTTCTCTTTGAAAAAGCGTGGAAGTTCAGACTTTACATAGTCAGAGATGAGCTTTCCAGCCAACTCTTCCATTTTTTCGCTTTTAAGACTACATAGAGCCTTAAACTCAGAGAAGGTATCTTTATCAACTGATGCCCTCAACCGTTTTGTTTCTTGTTCAACCATTTTTCATTTTCCTATATTAGATAATTACTTCCTAATGTCAACTTGAATTTACTACCCTTAGGGGTGGTAAACAAGGCAATCCCAAAAGAAAAAAAGATTCTTTGCCCAAAAAGTAGAGTTGTACCAAAGATGAAAACCATCCATCAGGGGAATAATTTATTTATTACCATGACTACTATATATATATATATGTATATAGTATAGATTAATAAATAAATAGATGGTGTAGATGATTATATCTTGGTAGTTGGTACTATCAGTCTAATCCCCATCGATAAGCCCATGAATGACTTCTTCAAGCAGGAGATAGTCATGCTTAACAGGCTCAATCAATTTTTTAAGAATCTTATGGCACTCATCACACAATTGAGTGGCAGTCTCTCTGTGGTAATCGTCCATATCATACGGTTCTTCTAACCATGGTTCACTCATTCTGATTCCTCCAGTATAGCACACAGGCATATTGATGTACAATCTTCTTCAATCAGCAAATGCTCATATTGACTAAGAGCATCAGCTATGTCGTGCAGACGGACATAACGATAACTTCTATGGTTATTTTCCTCGTCGTTATGTGTCCAACTCAGTAGGTATTTCATTTAGCCCCCCTAAATTGACGTTCTCCATTCTTATATCTCTCTTCTAAGATGCGTAGTCTTTTGACTGATGCACCATTTATGCTTATTCTACCTTTGTCTAATAGCATGCGATAGAGTACCAAAGCACCCCATATTGATATAGTGGAATCATCCATTTTCTAGTCTCCTATGTACTATTATTTACTCTGACCAAAGTTAATTTTATATGCCTAAAATTGTTTAACCCATCTTAAATTTTGAATAGCTATACGAAAAGCGTATATTCGCATAGAAATAACGCCTATGTAGGGCGTATAGTAGTTAAGGGGGCTATACATTGAGCGTACCGCAGCACATTTGCTGCTGGATTACCCTGTCAATCGGAAGTATTGTCATTATACTCACGTTGGGCATGCGTTACGAGACTGTCGAAATCCAAGTCAGTCATAGTTTTACCACCGTTGAACCACCTCATTATTCGATTCATAAGTAATCGACATTTGTAATCGTAATGTATGTCGCTATCTGATAACTCCAGAGTACGACCTTCATGTGTTATAGTCATTTATACTTCCTCGGTTTGGCCCATATGCCTTTATCCTGCACTTCCTGAGTTACATCCTCAACTTGTTTATACATTGGGAACAACTCATCACGCAGGAGTGTCATATCTGCCACGTTACTGGGTTCTTGCTCTCGCATAGGACGAGACTCTATTTCTTTAATCGCTAGACTGAGAGCCTGCCCTAGTATGTAGTGACCCCTTAAGGAATCTAATAACTGCATAGCACGTTCTCTTGGTGTATCTGGTTTTACCATCGCTACTCCTTTCTGTGTAAGTTCTGACAGTTGTTAAGTTACGGGAATGTTACAATCCATTACTTTATCTTGTTTTTCAACAAAATGTATGTCTGTAGAGTCGAAAAATATGTCCAATAACTGGTTAATTTTATCAACTTTATCATTCATATGAAACTCAACACAGAACATCTTTGTTGTCAATAAAGACTTTACAATAATGTCTTTTTCTTCCTGTGTAATTTCCTTTGCCATTACCATATATCAAATCCTCCGCTATTTACACAGAACTCTGCGAACTCAGCTACCTCTTCAACTGATGTGGAATAGTATGTATCAAAGGGTCTGTTCTTTCCCCTTCCATCGCATACGTTACACTTACCCTGTACGAACTTATCATCTCTGGTGCCTGTTCCGTCACACCAAGTACAGATTTCATCAGCCATCTCTTCGAGTTGCTTTTGTTCTGCTTTGATTGTATTAGCAATTTCACCATTGTCAATGGCTTTCTGCAGGCATTTAGCCATACGTATTGCCTTTGACTTGGCGATTCTATGACCACGATTACCTCCGCCCGATATAGCATCTTTAACTGTCAAGATATGAGAACACGTCTCAACAGTCAGACCCCATAACGGTCGCCAACCCCAGACATTCTGGCGAAAGTATGTTCCTACTTTCCCATCAACATCTACGGGGTCGACTCCATATAGGACGAATCCCATTGTATTTACTCCTTATTTTGTTCTTTCCACTCATAAGCTTTAAGCCTAAGAAACGGAACTTTACCATCATACTTATATGCCTTGAGAAAATGTTTCTTTCCATTGATGGTAATATTCCCACTGAAAGAGCCATCATAGCCCTTCTTCAGAAAGACTACACCGGTATTATCATACTCAGTATTATCCTTTTTTGACTGCTTCAAGGCTAATAATCTCCGTTATGAGTTCTTTCGTTCCATACACTCTTTCTCTGTAGTCAAGAACATTATCGTGGAACGATTTCTCAATATCCCATATCTCATCTATTTCATCAGCATTGAGATGCTCTGGATTACGATAATCATGCGTTTCGCAACAATCTCCGCATATGGCATACGAACCAATCAGGACTCCGCCCATGGTATCTTCTCCCTCATTGCAGAAATCACAAATGACAACCAGACCATGATTAGTCTGACTGACATGAACTCCTAAGCTCATTTTATTTTCTCCTTATCTTTGTCTTTGAATCCCATTTCCCATTTTACTCCCCTGACGGGAAAATGTAAGGGTCGTCCTCATCGATGGAAAACTCTTTTTCCATGCAATCACCACAGTATAATGCAGCGTCGCCCATAAAAACCACTGGAAATCCTTCTGTGCCACATCCCCACTGGCACTGTCGATGTTCTGGTACTTTCTCAATCTCGCGTTTCTGTTCGTTCGCCGTCATCTTACTACTCCTCTGTTAACCTTCTTCTTCCATGAAGAAATCTTCATAAAAATTTATTCGCATCAATTCCTCAACATCATCTTCCGATAGGAACTTACAAAAGGCTAAAATGACATAGTCTTTGTCAAACCATCCTTCTTCAACTGCCTCAAGCAATTTGTTAGTAAATTCTCTTGCCATTACTACTCTCCTTATCTGACAGCTTTTGCAGCATTAATAAAATCATACGAATTTCCACACTTAAATGCCTCACCTCGAAAACCATACCTTCGCCAGTGTGCCAGTACATCTGTCGACAAACGAGCGTAATCAGGCATATCTTCTTTAGCATCCCAATATTGTTTTTTATCAGGGTCAAAATGATGAGAGTTAGTCCCATAGTAACACGAGAGACCTTCATCATGCATAAAAGCATATATCTTCATACGTTCAGAAGCCCGCTCTACAGCCAACTGCCCATCAAAATCACCAAAAAAGATGGCGGTTCGACCTTGCCATCTTTCAGACCAACCATCATACGAAGGGTCTTTTTGAAGTCTATAATAATGTGCATCCTCCGTATCGTATGCCTCGTCGGCGGATGAGAAAAAACTCTGCCATTTTCCTTCTCTCCTGTCGTAAAAAACTGTCGGAAACGCATTAGGTGCTTTAATCAGCTCCACATCACCCCTGTCAACAAGAGAAGACACCATTCTTGCATAGAATCTTGCCATATAACTACAGGATGGACTAGTATCAATGATAAATAGTATACTCTCACGCTCTCTCTCCATCCTACAGGATTTTAATGGTACCTTAGAAAGTCTGCGATACATTAATCTATCCATATCCCATTCATCGTCCCCATCTTGGGGGTACCCTGTTAAATCTTCAGCCACTTTAGAAATGATTAAACTTGCTATAGATGCTATATGTCGTTCCCTGTCACCATCAAGGCTTACCACGCTTTCAGCTTTATTATGATTTAACCCTGAACCACCAGCTTGAATACGCATCCTATTCTCATATGTAGCACACGCCTCATCCCATTGAGCCTGTGATGTCTTCTGTACCACGCACCTTGCTGGCACTTGCTTAAAAGATTTGGCTGGAGTGGGGACAGCAGTAGGCTTCTTATGCGAAGTAGGAGGAGCATCACTACTATTACTGTCATCCCACGGTCTCCAGCCTTTAGATATAATCGGCATCTAACTAATTATCACCGTTCTGGATGGTAATGTTACGAGGACGCCATCCCAAATGTATATGCTTTCTGTACACCCATCCATAACGTCTTTTATACTCAATCTCATCTGCTTTTTTCCAATGACATGCCTTGTCAATCTTACTCATACCTGCTAACATCCATCCATTGCTAGTCCCCTCCGCAGAAGAATACTTATCTGCTCCAACGAATGCGTAAAATGCACTCTGATGTTTCAAGTTGACAATGACTTCAAGCTTTCCCATTCCACCGCTTACACCTTTGGTTCGTGTCCATCTCATATGTAAGCGATTACGGACTCTTCCGATGATTTCGGAACGTGAAAACTTAGTGATTTCCAGAGACATGGATTCCTGCAAAGCTTTAACTATCATCCAGTGCACGCCATCTTCTACAAAACATATCTCACCATCATGTTGCCACAGGCGTTGCAATCTATATGCCTCACGAAGGGGAATGGGTTTACGAATAAGCAGGTACTTTTTACTGACGAGTGTAAACTTGTCAAGGGATGCTGCCCGAGACATTGGAACATCTGCAAGGTCGTGCACAAATGCGTCATACGACTTCTTGCTGTACTTTATGAGGCCAAATATTTTATTTCCCTGAGATTCAATGTTGTCAGGAGCTTGGTGCATAACAAATTGCTTTTGCATACCCCTTATCTTTGGTAATGCTGGCAACGCTACAGATGCCGTGTCAGACTCTGGGACAGACGCATCTTCTGACGAATACTTGTCTGCGCTCAAAGAAGATACACCACTTCCTCGCCAGACCTCAGGTAATCTGTCCTCTTCGTGTTCTTTCAGTATCTGATGATTCTCTGGCGTTTTCGTGATATACTCATATACCAGAGTATTCCAGTCCGCATCCTTACCGAGGACTTTGATGGCATCAAGCAACTGCCTCATTTCCTGTATTGTTACTGGCTTTTTGATACCACTGACAACGCATCGCTTATACAGGGTAACAACCGCCTCAACCATAGCATTGTCTGGATGGGACATCTCTAATGCGTCCTTAACCAGCTCAGGATGGGGCATACTAAAGTTAATCATTGGTAATCGCCTGAGTAATGGCTCTGACAAATGCCTCTCGTCATTCATTGTTATGAACACGATTAAGTTGTCCAGATTAGCCCTGACCTCTACATTGGGAAAGGATATTCTCCCTGTTTGTAAGAAGTCAAGCAGAAAAGCGTCAGCACTATGCCGTGATTTGTCCCATTCGTCAAGGACAAGCATAGCCTTACGCCCCTCTGATGTTATCTTCGCAACTTCTACGAGTTTACCATCATACAGTGATATACCACTAATGGTAGACTCATTCGGTAGCATCTTCTGAACAAGGTCATCTTCCCGTGTTCCCGGACATATCTGATAGAAGCAGTACTCCATATCAAGTATGTTATTAAGGACTTCGGGCAGATAGGTCTTGCCTGAACCTGCCGAGCCAAAAAGAAATGCACCACCGACAGGCTTCTGGTGCAACGCAGAATATATCTGGGCTGCCAGCTCCTCTCGGTGAATGTATCCTTCTCCCTTAAGGCGACTGCTCAATGATTTAAGCGATAAGTGATTATTCGCCATCACAGTCTCCTATCATGATAAATTGTTGGATGGTTAGCCCCTTACTCCGCAAACAGAGTATTAACCGTGTATGTTTATAGTCTAACACTTAATGGGACTCTAGATTCATTACGGCAACAACCCATTAGAGGTGTCCAGCATTTTTACCAAATGATAAGAACTCACGACTCGCGTTCAAAACATAAGTCCTATCTTCTGGCTCATCGGTGACCATCCAAATCTTTCTCATAAAATTTTTGGGGCTGACAACACATTACACTGTAATCGTGGGTAATCAGCGAGGTAGGGTGATACTGCCAGCCCCTGTTCATTCAATCATATTCCCTATCATCCGAGTCGTCATCCATTGAATCAAGTATCTGTTTCAGGACGTGCTTTGGCAGGCCGGAAAGTGCCATCTGAAGAATTTCATCCTTCTCCAGATGTCCCTTGACCGGTTCAACACCTCTGGCAAGTTTCTCCACCTGCATAGTATTGTTCAGTTCAGAGGCATCCTTGCCTGTGCTTTTTTCTACATACGTCTGATAACGGACTTTGATATTGAAAGCAACAGCCAGAACCGCCATCAACCTATTGGCAAGCTGTGACACTTCTTCACATTCTTCCTCGGTGTCGGCATCATGCATCAACATTCCAAGTGCGTCTTCCATATTAATTTCCATAATACAGTCAGACAGCTCAAGAATGTAAGTAATGGCGTGCAGTGGTTCGTCATTGAACACATCACGCATCACTTCGCTTGCAGCATGGTGGCTTTGCTTCAGAATCTCACGCCCGCCCTCAGTGACGAGTCCGCCATCCGGAACGTCAAGTGGGGGTTTCGATTTCATTCTATACTCCTCTGTTGGTTATTATCATTAACTTCGCATACGAAATTTATCATAAGAAAAGAAATAGCATAACATAGCAAGATACCGCATATATTGCTAATGCTAACGCTAAAGTCCTGATGATTCTGTTCATTATTACTCCAGTACTTACTGCTTGAGCCACCTGATTAGATTGTGAAATCTGGCAGACAGCGGTGGGCATACCCACACACCAAATGCTATGACTGCTATCACCTGAAAGAACTCGATAACATTAGACCAGTTCATCGTACAATTTTTCGGCTACATTTAGAAGTGCCAAAGACAGCCTCGATGCTTCTTCCAGTTGTTTCACACATTCTTCTTTCTTATCTGCCTCGATTGCTTTCAGAGCGTTCCTCGTTGCCAGAGCCAACGCCTTAGCATTACGCTTGGCCTGTTTGCCCGTAGCAATGATTTCATTTACTTCCATTGATATTACTCCCTGTTTATTTTAATGAGCTTCTGTCCTATGCCAAGCCCGACTCTACCATTCTGCATCATCCAGTGTCCCTTGCACATATATGCCCAAGAGCCACCAAATGAAGTACTGGCGTCATACTCAGCATCTTTGTCGCAGAATTGACACTTAGGTATGTTAAAAACCTCAGCTTCTGTGCCTGACGGCTTAGTACCATAAGATTTAGCCATTATCATATACTCTAACAATGTTAGAAATGTCTACCTGCTCAACTTCTTTATACCATATTGCAAGCAACTGCAATTTAGTAAGTTTTTCGACTGAAGATTTAGACCATTTTTTGTGCTTAACAGCCCAATCCACCAGTTCATATTTTCTCTTGTATGGACATTCGTTCACAGGACGCATTCTACATTACTCCTTATCCCTGACGCTATCACAATGTCTAAAATGTTCTGTTTCTTTTCTACAAGAACCGCATATGCCATACTTACTTTTAATCCAGACCATAGTCCCGTCTGGTAAGTCACTGTCATATTCATACAGGTCATCAGGAGTGGTCATATTATCACACTCCTCACATTTGACTTTACGCATTTAACTACCTCATGTTAATCAAACGCACCATCTTTCTTTCTCTAATGATGCGAAGTGTTCTGCCAGACGTCGAGCATCTTCAGCTCTCTCTGGCTCGTTCCGTATGTCTACTCGCATACGATGTAGAAAGTCGTAGTAATGATACTCTACCCTATCCAGATGTGGGTTGTCTATGACCTGCATCTCGTCTGGAGTATATCGTGGGTAGTCATTCTTCTTAGGTCGCCTGTCAATCACGGGGCAGACAGAACTGTCGGGCATAAACTCACGCTCGTATGTAGTTATCGAGTCCCTGATACGCCTGACCGACTGTACCCCTGCTATGAGGCATTTAATTGTGCCTGATATATTACGCTTACGCATATTACGTTCTATGCTCTTAAGTGTAGCATATAAAATCTTACGACTGGAGATAATAATCGGGTCAGCCATCTTGTTCGATGTTACAACAATTAGCACATATCCACGTTTAGATGGCATACGCTTGGCTACAATATGTTTGGTCATTCCGCTTATGTTATTATTAGTTGTCATTGTCAAGTTTCATCATTTAGGTCAAATTTAAGGCTGGGTTTGAAGTCCCCAGCCGATTACGTCAGGCAGAGTCTATTCTGTTACCTTCTCTACAGGAACCCATTTTTCCCCAGACCACTTTTTACCATGTCTGGTGATACCTAAGTCCCAAGTACCGTCATCCATCTCCCAGATTCCCGTCTGGAGAGCACCTGATGCAGATTTGACCTGTTTTACCCCATCAGACTTGAGGGAGTCAATAAACGCCTGTCTGGCGTTAGTTAGGGCAACATCAACAGGTTTTGTTGTTCTGGTACCTTTGGTTTTGTACTGAGTATCAATTGACTCAGATACCTTAGCTCTGAAACTGTCAACAGCTTCGAAGTCATTAGGGTCAAGTAGACCAGAGTCGATAGCGACCCCGACTTGAAGGTCGACTGTTGTCATTTTGTCGTCGACCGACAATGCCGTTGCCTTAACAGCTCCGACCACTAAGGCAGAACAGGTTAACAGTAACTGCAGAGAATTGTTCTCTGTTAGGAATTCAATAATCATTGTAATTACCTCACTGATTATTTTCAATTGCTCACGGTTAGGTGAGATTGACAGACCAACTGTCAATTCTGGTTACCTCTGCCAAACTGTCAAAAAGCGTCTGCCCCATACGAGAGGGGTGATACTTAAATATAGCACCCTTGGGAGGATTAGACAAGGCTGTATCTCTCTATATTAGTGGACTTAGAGAGATATTCAATTAGAGCCCTCTCTCGGGAGCCTATCCAAGGCTCGGATGGCTACCGCTTGGCTACCATTTGGCTACCATTCCTGCCAATTTGTCATAAATTTGGGCTTAATGCTTTCCAACGTAAATGGCGACGGGAGCGAAAACCCGAGCGGGGGGGTCGACGGGGGGAAGAGAGACACACACATAGTGACCCTATTTTTTTGATTTCAAGTGTACTTTTCGGTTTTTCAACCTTTTTTGCTTACAAGGCCTAAATTTGCACAGAAAATCGCTTTTTTGCAAGGCCCCTATATAGTATATATATATATATAGTATATGTAGTAGATAATAGATGTTAATAGATAATAGATAATAGTAGATAATAAATAAATAATAATAATAGATAAGTATAGATAGTAGATATAGGAACGGAGCTTTTTTCCTTGTCTAGCTCTTGCCTTGTTTCCTATTCCACGCTTTCGTATATTAGGGCATGGTAATACACGGCGATTGCTTGGAAGAGCTTGCAAGGATGGAAGAGGATTCGGTTGACTTGGTGGTCACTGACCCTCCCTACAACATCGGTAAGGACTACGGAAACGACTCAGACCGCCAAGGTGAGGAAGAATACGTAGAGTGGCTTACCAAGGTAGGAACAGAGGTGATGAGGGTAGCAAAGCCTACGGCTTGGGTATTGGTGTTTAACGGGGTAGATAGGATAAAAACTACGATTGAGGCGTTTGGTGAGGAAAACCACGTCTGGGTATCGTGCTGGTATGCCCCTAATAAGCGTTCTAAGAGCCTCTACGGCTACAATCTGTGGCAACCCCTTATCATGTTTCGAGGTGAGGGTAGAAAGTGGCTTAAATTGCGAGATTTCTATTCCTTCACTACCGGGCAAGAGAAGTATGGGCACCCTACTCCTAAACCTCAAAAGCTAATTGAAAAGCTAATAGTGGACTTTTCGGAAGAAGGAGACCTCGTGCTAGACCCTTTCCTAGGCTCGGGTACTACTTCGGCTGCATCTGAGTTACTTGATAGGAGACATGTGGGTATTGAGTGTAATCAGGAATATGTAGAGATAGCTCGCTCTAGGCTTGAAATGGTCAAATCTCAAATAAAATTACCATTTTGACTTGACATAAGTGGTTTTTATGCTTATATTAGGGAAGTGCTATGGCAAAAGAAACGATTTTAGCTAAACAACATTGTGCAAACTTTGGTAAAGGAAAGGATTCTGGGGTGTGTTCGGGCGTTATGATAGCTAGGAATGGGCAATTGTGGGTACATAAGGACTACCAAGGCAAAAAATGCTTTGTGGAGCAGGGATGCGATTATTTTAAGACAATAGTTATGCCGGGAATATCAAATGACAAGACGAAAAGGCGGTAGATTCATTAATATTGCAGGGAGATGGTATACATATGGACAATACAAGCGACTGGAAAAGAAATCAATCGAAATCGTCCACGAAATGCAGGGACAAAGTGCCAACAGTGGCAGTAGGGGACGCTCCGTTCGTCCGGGCTTCGACGGAGGAATCCCACACCGCGAGTAAAAGTAACAATGCAGTAGTCATGGCTCTTATTAGACAGCGGTTAAATGAGGGGAATCGTAAGTTTGGTCGAGAAATGCCGCTTGATGGCACATATCGCCTACAGGATGCCCTTGAAGAGGCGTTAGACCTCTCAATTTATCTGTCAGCTAAAATAATAGAGCTAAAGACCGAGGAGATGAAGTATGTCAATAGAAATCGAAAATCTTGATAAGGAACCAGTAGTTGTCAAGGCGGGTAGCTTTTTCCATCTGTGGTGTTGTGATTGCAGATTAAGACACATTGTGTTCGTTGACAAGGTAGGAAGTGACAATATTAAGCTTGGTCTTGTCCGTGACGATATAGCAACAAAGAATGCTCGAAAGCTTAATAACGTGGTAGTATATGAGAAAACAGGCAAAAAGAGGGTGAATGCGCCAAAAAAGAGCCGTAGTAGTTCCTGACCTGCATTTTCCTCTACATGACCAACCTGCGGTCAATTGTGCACTAAAGGCGATTCGTCTTGTAAAGCCGGACGTGTTTATTTGCCTTGGGGACATAGGAGAGTGGGAAACAGTCTCTTCGTGGAAATACAAACGAAGAAAGCGTCCACCCTTGGAGTATATGCTTCCTGAAGTGGATGAAGAGATAAAATCGGTTAACAAAGGGCTTGACCAGTTTGATAAGGTATTGGATGCGATAAAGTGCGAAGAACGACATATGATAGAGGGAAACCACGACGACTGGTTAAATCAGTTCGTTTTGGAGCATCCCTACCTCAAAGACAGGTATTCCTTTCAAAATGCGGTGCAATTGAAGGAAAGGGGGTATAAGTACCATCCTTATGGAAAATACCTTCGCATTGGGAAATTGTACTTTTATCACGGTGGGCACTATTCTACTGGGTACCATACTAAGCAACACGCTCTTAATCTTGGCAAGAACGTAGTATATGCCCATATGCACGATGTTCAGCGTCATAGTGTTACTCACGTTGATGGAACACATGCAGCCTTTAGCCTTGGTTGCCTGAAAGAGATGTCGAGCGAGTCAAACTTGTGGATGAAGGGAAGGCGTAATAATTGGAGTCATGCCATTGGAGTCGTTGATTGGAACACCAGTGGAGACTTTAGGCTTGATGTGGTGGACATTACAAAGGGAAAAACTTTTTTGTGGGGGAAGGAACTAGATGGAAGAACTTAATCTTGGCGATACAATAGCACTATTAAAGGTATTCAAGTGGCAGCATGATGCAACCAAGGAGCTTGAGGCTGAAGCTGCCAAGGAAGTGCGGTCAGAATTGATGAAGAGCATTCTAGAAACCATTGATTTGCTAGAGGTTCCACAATTAGTACCAGATTTACATGAGCATTAAAACAAGCATATGTCTTAGGAAGGGATGGAGAAAGGTGATAAAGTAATGAATGGTCGGGATAGGGGCTTTGCTTGTACTCTCGCAAGATAAAGAATAAACAACATTTCGTATATGATGACGAAAAAGAGTTTAGACTGCAATCAAGTGAGAGTTTAATTGACGACTGGCGAAATGCCAACACGAAGGAATGGACGAAGAGTGACGATGGAAAGGTTCTACAGGTGCTTAAGAGGGGTGTATTTACTAATCATTCAGGCCAGAAGGTCGAATATGTAAGAACGCTTCTCGGAACGTACACAGTCCGAAAGAAGGATAGGATGGCGGGAGACCCGCCTAAGAACATTTATTCCTTCTCTCGTGATAAGACTTCTTACGATATACAGACCTCAAAGCGGAAAGCGACCTCTGGGGAGGTTCTTTTTGCACAATATGTCGTAAGGGGGGTTGAACCGACGGAAGCCTATATTAAGGCTTTTCCAACAAACAAGAGGAGATGGGCGCAATCAGCGTCCCAGTCCTTGTTAAGGCAGGAGAGGATAGTAAATTTGATTTCAAAAGAAGTAAAGAATGCACTGGAGGAGGTAGGGATTCACCATGAGGATATACTTGCAAAGGTATGGAGCATTGCTAACGATGATGACCAGACTTCCAGTTCAAGAGTTAGGTGTCTTGAGTTGCTTGCTAAGATTTCTGATATGATGCCCAACTCGGAAAAGCGGTCAGAATCTTTGACTGTCTTTCAGGGATTCACCCCTGAGCAGCTCGCTTCTCTGTCTTCTGGAGATACGCAAATGATAGGACAAATGGAGGAACCCATTGAAGAGGGTGGAGACTGAATATATCATTAAGGAACTTAGCTTTTCTGCGCCTGACTATGATACTGTTTGTCATGCATGCGATTGCTCGGTAAATGTTAATTTTGATATTGCAGTTGATGATTCCTTTGGGGAGTTCTATGGATGGAATTGTCCCTTTTGTAATACTCTTTATAACTGGAGAAACGAAATAGTAGAGCTTGGAGATTTTGGAGAGGTTGAACGAGGAGAAGCATAAAGAGACGCCAATAGAAGATTTTGAGAGTATCACCTTGTCGCAAAAGGGTGATATACTCCAGAAGGCTTATGATGACCTTCTTTTCTTTGGTAGGGCATTTCTTCCGGGGGATTTCCTTAGAAAGAGTGAGTCTCCCACTTTTCACTATGATATAGGGCAAAAGCTTACTACTACTAAGCCCGGTGCTAGAATTTGTAATATATTGCCACGCGGATTTGGCAAGTCGGTTTTAGCAAAAGCTGCCATCCTTCATAAGATTTGCTTTGCCCCCAAGGGAGAGCGTCAATTCATTGCTTGGGTAGCTGAAGAGCAGGGTCAAGCCATTGACCATCTTAAGTACGTTAAGACACATCTTGAGGCGAATAAGTATATTCATTACTATTTTGGTAATCTTGCCGGAGATTCAGTTGGTAATCGATGGACTGAGAAAGATATTGTTACGGCAAAGGGTGACAGGTTAATAGCAAAGGGGACTACACAGCGTCTTCGTGGTCGTGCAGAGATTGATAGGCGTTATACTGGAGTGGTGCTTGACGACTTTGAGTCCGAGTTAAATACTAAGACCCCGGAAAGACGTTCCGAAATTAAGAAGTGGATTGTATCTACAGTCTATCCAGCTCTGGAAGAGACACCCGGCAATGAGGGATGGATATGGTTACTGGGGACAATAGTTCATTACGACTCATTTCTTCAGAATGTGCTTGATGGCTTTAACGAGGCGAAGGAGGCAGGAAGGTTACATTCTTGGGATGTTACGTTCTATCGTGCTATACAGGACGGAAAGTCCATATGGAACACTCAATTCTCCATTGAAAAGCTTGAAGCGAAGCGAAAGGAGTTTACTGAGGCTGGCCTTGTTAATAAGTTTTCTCAGGAGTATCTTAACGATGCTAGAGATATAACTAATGCTGCATTTAAGATTGACAGGGTACAGTACTATACAGGACATTTTGAGAGTAAGGATGGATTTGCCTATCTTGTCACAAGGGATGACGCTATTCCAATCAATGTCTATGTTGGAGTGGACGTTGCCCATACTGCAACTTCTTCCTCTGACTATCAAGTAATACTTGTTCTTGGGATTGATGCGGATAAGAACAGATATGTGATTGAGTATTTTCGTGAGAGGATTCCCACTTTTGATATTCCTGAAAAGATTATAGACATTGCGAAGAAGTATCAGCCGCTTCGCAGGGTCACCATTGAGACTGTTGCAGCTCAGGAGATGGTGAGAGACATGGCTGACAGGCTTTCGGTTAAGGAGAGACGCCTTGCGCCCGGACTGTTTAAGGGCATTAAGCCACCTAGGGGAATTAAGAAAGAAGATAGGCTTGAGACAGCATTGGGGCCGATAGTTAACAGTAAGAAATTATTTATTCAGCGTGAGATGACAGAGATTGTTGATGAGCTTTTTGAGCATCCAAAATCTAAGAATGACGATATTCTAGATGCTATGTACTATGCGAATTACTTCGCTTGGCAGAGGCCTCCCAAGAGTGGACGGCTTACATTGGATGCTTTTCATAACGTCAATAATACACAAAAGAGCAGAAACTCTGCAAAAAAGGCATATAATTGGATTACCGGCTCAAGAATTTGAGCAAAAGACTTGACAAAATGGCATTTTTGACTTATATTATATATACATGGCATTAGAAACCGATTCCAAAGCTGAAATGAATCAACACATGTTTCGCCGCTGGCGAGATGCGCGTGCTGATTGGGATGTGCAAGCCCGTGAGGATTTGGACTTTTTTCTTGGTAATCACTTTACAAAGGAAGAGTCAGATGAGTTGTCTTCTCGCAATCAGGCAGATGTGCCGATGGATAGGATTTCTCCTGCGATAGATAAACTTAAAAGCGTACTCACAGCCAAGCCTCCTGTCTTCACAGTACTTCCTAGAGAAGATTCTGATGCCAAGGTCTCTTCCGTATGGCGAACCATCCTTGGTTATGTCTGGGATATTTCCGATGGAGATACTCAGATGAAACAAGCCATCACGGACTATGCTGTTACAGGACTTGGCTACTTGTACGCCTATATTGACCAAGAATCAGATTTTGGTAGAGGTGACGTCAAGTTTACTTATGTCAACCCGTTTCGTGTTTACGTTCCACCTGACTGCAGGGATAGGTGGTTTACTGATGCCGAGGGCATCATTCTTTCTACTATACTGACAGGTGAGCAGGTCGTTAACCTCTACCCGCAATTGGGAGACCAGATAGATGCTGAGACCGGAGAGGTAATTCCGGGAATGATTAATGATATTGAATCTTATATCGAAGAGGATTTTCCTGCAGCTCAGAATGCTAATTCGATGCGTGTGTTTACACCATATGAGGCAAAAGATAAGGATTTTGGCGTTCAGAAGTATCAGATTCTTGAAAGGTTCTATCCGACAAAGATTCCGTTCTTTCGCGTGGTGGATTCCAAGACAGCACAGGAGACAGTTTTGGATGAAGAAGCATTTACGACTCTTATTGAGGACAATCCCGGTGCTATTGAGCGGGGATTATTGGAGTTTGAGGAGATTCTTCAGACTCGTATAGCGGTGAGTGCTTGTATTGGCGGTACGATGCTTTACGAGGCCGTTCTTAATACAGACGCTTATCCAATTATTCCTCTTCCCAATATTTATACTGGCACTCCTTATCCAAAGTCAGATATTTCTCGTTCTAAGCCGATGCAAAAATTACTTAATAGGCTCTGGTCACTTGCTTTGAGCCATGCTCAGGCTTCTGCAGGATTAAAGTTGATTGTCCCTATTGGCTCTGTTGATAATATGGAAGACCTTGAAAGGGATTGGGCAAATCCCAATGCTGTTATTGAGGTCGATACGAGTCAGGGTGAGCCTCATTATCCTGCTCCACAGCCGTTGGCTTCTGAGTTTTATAGGCTTATACAGCAGGCTGAGTTTTATATAGATTTTATTTTTGGCGTTCCTGAGATGATGCATGGATTTCCGGGGAAATCACCAGAGACCGCTAAGGGTACGGAGCGTATGGTTGCGCTAGGAAGCGATAGGCCGAAGTCCAAACTCAGGGATATTGAGTTTAGCATCAATCGCCTTGGAAGAGTACTGTATTGCTTTGCTAAGGGACATTATACATTTCCGAAAATGTTTACCCTTTCTCAGGCTAATAATGACCTTACTGATGTTATGGTCAATATGTATGATGATGTTAGTGGAGCTGTAAATGATATTCAAAGGGATAGACTAAATATAGGACAGCATGACATAAGAATACAGCCCGGTTCGACTTTGCCTGAGAGCAAATGGGCTATCTATGGGGTTTACCTTGAAGCATTTCAGCTTGGTTTAGTTGACAGAAGAGAGGTGCTTAAGAAAAATCCTGAGATATTCGACAAGGAAGGGGTATTACAAAGAATGGACGAAGTAGCACAGTTAAAACAATATGTTGGCCAATTAGAAGAAAAAATTAAGAATCTTTCTGGAGACCTGCAGACAGCAACTCGTGAGTCGATTTCAAGTCGTAAGCAGACTGCTGTTGAAAAGACAAAACGCAATCTCGCTGAGATTGAGGCTATGATGCAGGCGGACAGGAAAGTTAAGGCAGCCAAGCTTGACGCTGCCGTAAAGATTGGGGAGCGTGAATTAAAAAACATTGTCTCCTCAGAAAAAGGTCAGGCGTGAACATAGGTGAAGTTCCGACTTGGAGATTTGATAAAAGTCTAGCCATAAAGTTCGGAAACATCGAAGGAGATACGACATGACAGCAAGCACAGAAGATAGAGTGGTTGAAGAATCATCCGACCCGTTTGTGGACGCCGTTGATAGCATGGGGGAGGACTCTGACATTGTTGAAGATATGGCAGGGGCCTATGCAGAGGATGCGGTTGGGGACGAGCCTTTAGGAGAGGACTGGGAAACAGAAGCAAAGAAGTTTCAATCAATGAAGGACAAGGCAGAGGCCAAGCTTCAGGATTGGGAACGATATGCTCCCTTAGTCAGCCTACTAGAGAGCCGTCCAGATTTAGTTGGTTTAATCCAGAATAATCTTAATCCAGAAATGGCTCCTGCGAATGGTGCTCAAGCGAGTAACCCGCAGGAAGAGTTCAGTGAAGAAGAGTTCAACCCTTGGGACGCTTTTTTTCGTCCAGACTCCGAGTCCTATCGCCATCGCGAGGCAATAGAACAGAATAGAGTAGATGAAACAATGCAGCGTCATTTTGGTGCATTACAAGAGCAAGTATTTATGAATAACTTGGTAGGTGAACTTAAAGGCACTTACAATATGTCTGAGGAAGAAGCTACGAAATTTATTGATTTCTATGCCCAACCCAAAGACCAGTTGTCTGTAGATACTTTAGTTGATGTGTTTCAGCGAAACAATAAGAAGGAAGGGTCGAAGCCTTCTTCTTCGTTGGACGCAGTGAGAGCGTCCAAGTCAGCCCCTAGGACAGCAGGTGCAGTCAGCAGCTCAGGTTCCATTCCACGGAACGAGACTGACAAGGTATTTGATAATATCGTAGCGGCAGACAATAAAGGACGTGTTTTTTAAGGGGAATATAAAATGGCTATTACAACTGGTGTAAAAAAATCAAGTGACATAACTGCTGCTACAAAAGATGCTAGCGTAGGACAACGCCCCGACCTTCGTCGACTATTTAGTTTCGGCGATAGAGTCGCAGAGCTTGCCCCGGAGGAATCTCCGTTTTTTGTCTACTTGAGCAAAGTTGCAAAAGTCCCTACTGATGACCCTGTTTTCCGATTCCTTGAGAATCGGTCTAAAATCGACTGGACAAGCAGAGAGTTCTTCGTTGACGGTGTCGTTGGTACTGTTGCCGCTGGCTCTGACTATTCCTTTACGGTAGAAAGTGCTACTGGTAGCTCAGATTCTGCCGGACGGGTTGGTTGGCTTGTTAAAGGTATGGTATTTAGTGTAAATACTGTAGACGATAGTTCTGATGGTTGGGCATTGTCCCAATTTCGTGTAATTTCGTCTCCTGTTGCAAATACTGCTGACACTTCGTTCAGCGCTACGTGCATTAGCACTTCAAACCAATCTGGTTCTACAACAGTCTCAGATGAAGACCGCTGTCAAGTAATTGGTACATCTTTCGCAGAAGGCACAGGTGCTCCTGATGCTTGGTCTAGCGAGATTGAAGATGACTTTGGCTATACTCAGATTTTTAAGACAGCCGCTGAGATGTCGAATACCGCTGTTGCTACCCGCTATCGTGGGTATGCTGACGAGTGGTCTCGTATCTGGGCTCTTAAACTTCGTGAGCATAAGGTAGATATTGAAAGAGCGATGCTGTTCGGTCAACGGGCACGTCAGAACTCTATTCAGTACACTGAAGGCCTAGTCGGAAATATCATTAAGAATGGTACAGCTCAAATGACGGATGCTACGGCGTTAAGTTACTCTTCTGGAGTTCCTTATTATCGCTCAGTGGCAAATATGTCATATGACGTCATTCTTGGGGATATGGAAGTCTTGTTTGACCCTGCCCGTGGTGGCAGTGCTGATAAGCTCGTGCTTGCTTCATTACCTGCAATTACAATCTTTAACAAGCTTGGTAGTGCCGGGTTTGTTGATACGTCAATTGGTAATGAACACAGGTACAACTTCTCATCTAGCAAAGGCGCATTCGGTCACAACATTATGAAGATTGAAACCGTTCACGGTAGTCTTCATATGGTGAAAGAGCCTCTGTTTAGAGGTGTTGCTTCAGGGTGTTTGCTGATTGCCGATATGGGCAAATTAGCTTACAGACCTCTTGTTGGTAATGGTGTTAATCGTGATACGGCTGTTGAGACTAACGTGCAGGCTCCGGATGAAGACTTGCGTAAGGATATGATTCTTACGGAAGCTGGTCTGGAAATTACACTGCCAGAAGCTCATATGTTGTATAACATGGAGGACGCATAACATGAGTTATTTATCACAGATAAATGACAGTTCTGGTTCTCTTGGCGATTTTAGCGCGATTAGAAGGCCAGTAGAGGCTGTTACTAATGCGTCAGCAGTGACTCGTACGTTGCATGAGGAAGAATCGGGTACGCTTTTTTATCTGGACTTATCAGCAGTTGATAACGATATTGCATTTACTTTACCAGAAGTATCAAATGCTAAGGGTGTTTTCTATGATTTTACTTATATAGTAAACTCAGATGACGATGCTGACTTTTCGTTAACTACTGGGGATAACAGTGTAGATATATATGGGTACATGGTTGCTGGTGCTGCTAACAGTACGGTTGACGATGTTGATGGTCTATCTAAGATAACCATAGATGGTTCAGTCTCTCAGGCTACTAAAGGCTTGAGAATGTCTGTTGTGTCTGATGGAACAAGCTGGCATTTAAGCGGTTACGTTCCAGTAGCAATTGGTACGGTTGTCGTGGTAGAGTCTGCTTCAGCGTAGTCCTAATGAATAGGGATTAACAGTTTTGTTCACTGTGGGGCAGGTCGTATAAAGGGCTTGCCCCTAAAGAACAAGGTGGCTAGAGGGTCATACTTCTTTCCACCACTAGGTGATAAGTTTATTAGGGATAATATTGGTAATTTTGTTCATGTTATACCATTTGGGAAGTCGTCCTAAGTGGTACGAGACTAGAGGTAAAGAATGAAAATTGCAGGCATATGTAGGTCTCACGGTTATTATAAGGGACGGGATTGTCCCAAGTGTAAGGCTGTGCCAAAGAAAGAATCTCCATATTTCTTCATGCGGAGCGAGATTGGGAATAGAACAGACATTGAGTCAACACCAATAACGCTCGATGAGAGTGTTGATATTATGAGAGGTCAACAATATGTTTAAAGTTAATCAGTTAAGCAAGAGGAGGTAGTTATGCCATACGGCCCCGGAACTTACGGTAAGCAGGTTGGAAGGCCTAAAAAGAAGGTAAAGGCACTCAAGAAGAGGAAGCTCAAGCCAGCGAAAGGCAAGCGCATGCAGAGGAAGAAATAATGGCTAACGAATTAAGAATTGAAGCTCAACTGGAATACAGTAAGAGTGGAGTTAAGGAGAGTATGCATACCTCTGCTTTTGTGGATGTGTCAGGAGATTCGTTTAGCAAGGTAATACAAGAAATACCCACAAGCGGTAGGGAACAGATTTCTGTACTAGCGGATTTAAGTACTTATGGGTATGTGTTTATAAAAAATATTGACCCAACTAATTATGTTCAAATTGCAGATGAAGATGATACTAACTACTTTTGCAAGTTGAAAGCTGGTGAGTTTGCTTTGTTTCGTGCCGCTGATAGTGATTATTTTGCAATAGCAGATACAGATGCTGTTGATTTAGAAATTATGGTGATTGAAGATTAATGGCATCGTTTCAAGTTCAGATTGAAGACATGGTTGGGATTGTAGGAAGTTCGGCAGATACTACAAGTGATACCACTGCTATAACTTCTTGGCTTACAGATGGAGCTAAGGAAATTATTAATGCAATGTCACCAAATTTACTTGCATTGTGCGCGACGGAACAAACACTTACGCCAAGGGCAGTAGGAAGCGAAAGTTCTGCGGCGACTCTTAAGACAGGAAGAGTTTTTAATGTAAGGCGTAACGATGGTACGATTGACCAGCCTTGTAGGCTTGTCTCTTCAAGAGTTAAGGGACGAGTATCTGACCCGGATGAGATGGATTATGCTACAGCAACAGACCCGGTATACTATATTGAGAGCAATTATCTCAATATTCTTCCATCTTCTTCTAGCGCAGTAGGAAAATATTCAGAGGTTCAGTACCCTTCGGTAACTTACGATATTGATGCAATATCTACTTTTCCTGACGAAGCTGAATATTTGGTAGTATTATATGCTGCTATGAAAGCATCAGAAAGAATTGTTAGTGATAATATACGTGTTGATGAGGATATTGAGCTTGCAAACGCAAGGAAAGACCAGTATACTTGGCTTCAGAATCAGTACGCAACAGGATTAAAGGCAATATCGGTATGACATTTAAAGAAATTTTATCGCGTGTAAGGCAGGTTCACGGAGAAGCAGGAGAAACCTATTGCAAGGCTCTTGCTAACGATGCGCTTATGGAGCTTAGAAAGTATAAGGTCTCTCGTAAGCGTTCAAAGATTAGTACAGTTGCAGACCAGCGTTGGTATAATATTGGAGATAAGAACTCAGATTTAAAGATTGATAAAATTTATTCGGTATATTACAAGGATGGAGATGGGGATTATCGTAAAATTCCTCGCCTTGTAGATGCAGCATATTTAGTTAACATGGACGAAAAATAATGGCTTATACTTATCCAGAAGATTATTTGGCTTGGTACATATCGGGAGATAAGATTGCCCTCGTAACAAGAAAGAATACTTCTAGTAAGAATGTATATGAATCTATTGATGAGTCTCAGGGTGATGGATTGCTTATAGAATATAGCGCGGAGCCTCGCAAGATTGAGAATATTTCAGATGTGCCAGATTGTGACAATACGTTACATACAGCAATTGTTAACTATTTAAAATGGAAATTATTTGAGGACGGAAACGATGAGGGTTCTATTATGGGGGCAAGGCGATATGGCGGTCTTTGGAATAGGGCAGTTAAGGAGCATGCCACCAGAGACAAGGTGGGCGGCTCCAGACAGGTCATTCCGTTTTCGTTCAGGTAAAGATATGCCCATGTCAGTATTCTCGGGCGGAAAGGCATACAACTTAAAAGGAGATTAAATTATGGCGTATCCAGAATATTCGGTAGTAGATTCTCAGAATATAACACTAGGTCAGAAGGGTGCAATTTTTGTAACAGGTACAACGGCAGTCACAAGCTCTAGTGGGATTTTTTGTGCGATTCAATTCATAGAAGATACAGTTTTTGATTCTGGCACTGCTGGCCTCATAGCGGAGAGTACTCAAAAATGGCCAGACTCTACGGGAACGGGCACTGCGATTGATTCTGATGGTGGTGCTGCAATAGATGGTGAAACCTTTCCTCAGGGGATGACTATATTTGGCAGATGGACAGGCTTTACACTTGCGTCTGGCGCATGTGTAGCCTATGTTGGATAATGTTAAAATTAGGATTAAGCTTAGGGACGATGGTTACCCAAACTGCACGTCTTGCGCGTAACTTATGGGCAAGGATTAGTGATGTATGGGAATTAGAAGAACGTAGCTGGGAAAAGATTGTTTAAATATCGCAACCATGTCAAAAGTTTCGGGCGGAAAGTTGCGAATCATACAAGGAAACTACAAGGAGATTAAATTATGGGTTTAACAGCACCAAGCAGTACATTAACTGGACAGGCTGTTGCAGACAGTTATGACCAGTTACTGTTTCTTGACGCAGCTGCAGGCGTTACAGAGGCGACGTTAAAGGTTGTTTCGGGAACTGCAGGAAAGACGGCTCTTCAAGTATCCGATGAGCATGTATTAATTAAGGGGGTTGATACTAGTAATGCGGCAGCATTTGCTGTTCAGCAAACAGGTGGTACTGTTGTATTTTCAGTTAATGCTTCAACTCCGGGCGTTACCATTGGTGCCGATGCTGATGGCACCGATAGAAGTATTACTTGGGGGCATTCTACCCTTAAGACAATTATGGGCATTGACGATAGTGCTGATGTATTTGCAATTAATACTGATGATGCTTTTGAGTCAGGAAATGATTTGGAGATTGATGCAAGTGGAAATGTCATTATTGGTAATGGTACTTTAAAGCCTGCTGGAGATGGCACTCAAGACTTAGGTGCTTCGGGTGCTCAGTGGCAAAATGTATATACCTCTGATTTGAATTTAAACAATACAAGTAGGGATGGTAATGAGGTTGATGGAACTACTGGTCATTGGGTCATTCAAGAGGGTGACGAAAACCTGTTTTTACTTAATCGTCAAAATGGGAAACAATACAAATTTAATTTAGAGGAGATAGGATAATGGCTTTTATACAAAGCGCAAGCACCTTTGATGATTTATGGGGAACTGGTGTGGTTGGCACTTCAGACGATGTTGACTATGGTAGTGATTCGATAGTATCAGGTAATTTTGGAAATTGGGGAGCAAGTGCAACTCAGACTCCTACTTCCGGTGTGATTGTTCGAGCTACAGGAACTTTTGAGAATACAGGAGCTATATTGAATGTTGGACTACAAACCGCTAAGGACAGAAATTCTGCTTTAACTGATACGGTTGGCGCACCCGGTGTTCCCATTGGTGCTATTGTGTCGGCAATTGGTGGTATTTTACCAGTCCCTTGGAATGAAGGTGGTGATGAAGCAAGTAAATGTGGCGGTACGCTTCAAATTCTTGCAAAGGGTAATGTAACTATCGGTGCGGCAATAAACGCTAATGCATCGGCGGCCGGTTCCGGCAAGGGTGGCCAGAGTGGTGGTCTCGTAGTTGTTGTTTCTGGTGGAACAATATCAGGAAGTTCCGCAATTAGTGTTGCGGGCGTTGCAGGTCATGCTACAGCAGGTGCTAAGGGTGGTGGCGGTGGCTATTCGGGCGAACCCGGAGGCCATGCTGGTTTAGGTGGCTCTGGTGGTGGTGCATGCAAGGGTGCCGCCGTAGGCGCGGCAGGTGCAGGCTATATAGCAGGACAGGCTGGTGGAGAAGCCGACACAGACCAAGGTGGTGGCGGTGGTGGTGCTTTGGGAGCCGCAGGGTCTAATTCTGGCGGTGTTAATGGCGGAGCTGGTGGCGACAATGATGCTATAAGAATATCCAATCTTCCCCCATCAGCCGATGGGGCAGACGGAGCGGCTGGCAACCAAGCCGGAGGCGCAGGTGGGACGTATGGAGGCGGCGGCGGCGGTGGCGGTCATCATGACGGTGGCGGTTCTACTGGCGGAGCTGGAGCCGCTGGTGGCGGTGCAGGCTCAGGTGGTGGCGGAGGCGGAGAAGGTGGCTCTGGAGGTTCTAGAGGAGTCGGAGGTGCTGGCGGAGTTGGAAGTCTTTATGTATTATCTTCTTCTTCTCCATATGCTGGCAAATCTGGCGGTCAAGGTGGCGGTGGAGGCGGTGGGTCTACTGCTGGCGGTGGAGGCGCAGGAAACGCAGGTGCCGGTGTTGCAAGTTCTGGTTTCGGAGATGGAGCAGGAGGAGCCGGAGCGGCAGGTAGTGCACGCAGTGGTGATGCTGGTGGTGCTGGCGGTCAAGGTGGCAATGGTGGCGGAGCGGCAGGTCTTGTTTTGCTGATTGGGGATGTTGTGAGCTTCACTGGTCCAGTGACTGGAAATCTTGTTATTATGGAAGGTGCAGATGCACATGAATTTATTAGGGGATATTGGACTTAATTAGGGGCTTGGTTTTTAGGCTTACGTTCCACCACCACGCTTGAAGGCCAAGACTCCCTACAATTGTGAGGACTAAGAGTTAAGATGGTATTAACACTTGGCGAGATAGATAAGCGACTTGCAGAGATTCCTAAACAGATAGCAGACATCACTGCTGAACAACATCAGTTGATGGGATATAAAAAGGCATTGCAAGATGTAGAGGCTGAGGCCACACCTAAGAACGGTGAGGTAATGCCTTCTCCAGATAAGGAGCGAAAAGCCAAAGTTGCTAAAGGCGTTTAAATGGTTGCTTCCGCTTATACTGTTCGGATGTCAATTAGACCCAGAGATAGTATATGTTCCTGAGATATTTGAAATCACAGATACTCTCTATGTCCAGATACATGACACTTCCTACGTGGAGAATGAAGCGTCCTTCGGATTATCAACCAATGCTACAATATACTTGGTTGGAATTGACTCTCTGGAAATCGCTTACTGGTACGCTCTCACGAAACTGGATTCGGCTGTGGTTGATTCTGTTTTTCTTACTGGCTACCTCATTGAGTGGAACGATTCAAAGACTTACGGAACTCTCATGAATAAGACTCTTCATGTTCCTTGGCCTAACAATGCAAGAGATTGGACTTATCCATGGAGTTATGGACATGGAGAATTTTATGCGGATACGCTGTTGGCTATAAGTGATTGGCCCGAAGACCAGCAAGTATCATATTCAATACAATTAGAGTACAAATGAAATTAGGACATGAGTAGTGATAGATGTTTTTGCTGAATATGGAGCCATAGGTGTTATTATTGCACTCTTTGTAGGGCAATTAGTATGGATGCAAAAGACTTTGACAAAAAAAGTAGATGACGTGATGAATATATGCGTTAAGCTGATAGATAGATGGAATAGGTCAGATGAGATTACAGCACGACATAGAGAAGATATTGTCAAAGAAATGAATGACGTGTCAGATGGGATTTCGTTTTTAAAAGGAAGGATTAATGGTAGTGCAAGATGACAAAAGACCCTGTACTTGCGGGTGCGATTGCAGTTGCGGGTGCGATGATAATGTCAGCGATAAGACCAGTGTATCCACACATATTTTGGGGAGTGCTCATAACTCTATTAATTTATGGGTGTCAACTCCTACTAAAACAAAGTGGCTTTTCGTGGAAGAAGAAGAAGTAAAAGATGAACGGACAAGAGCTGACTGATTGGAGAGAAAGCTTAAAAACTGACTTGGCAGAGGTCAAAACTGATGTCAAATGGATTAAGGGCTATATTAGAGGATTGGATGAGCGTCAATCTGAACTTACGAAGCAGGTATCGTGGCTTAAAGGGATGGGTTCGTTTGTTGGTGTTATTCTTGGGAGCATTCTTGCTCTGGTTAGCAGCGTAGTATTTGGAGTAGAGAAATAATGGATGCTGAATCTGTATTAGGATTAATGGAGCAATATGGTCTCCCCGTTATTCTTTTGGGGGCGGCAATATATGCACTGTATCGGTTCATAGTATTCAGCCTTTATGAGGTAAAGAATGAATTTGGCAGGAGACACGAAGATAACGCAAAGGCTATGTCAGAAGTAAAGGTTGCTTTGGGTGAGATTAAATCCGACCTCAGACTGTTGGTTGGGATAATGACGAAGTCATAATGAAGCTACCGCAAGCAAAATGGGAGAAGGAACTGGCAGATTGGAATCAGAATTTAGGTAATATGTTTGGTGGATTTTTGGGCATGTTCTTGGTGTTTGCTATTTGCATGTTTTTTTATGAAGGCTGTAGTTGGAGAAGTGTAAATGGGCCAGATAATATTGTTACCCCAGAAGAAGAAGAAACGGCTCCAGACCCAAGTTTTAACGCCTCAGATTGGATACTATTTAGGGAGTAGAAGGTATGTGGGAATCGGTCTTTATAGCAAGCATGTGGGCGTATTGGTTAAGCGAAGGATGCACGGAGGGGTACACGTTTGCAAATCCAGACAGGAGAAAAGAAAATAAACTTATTTGTGAACATAAAGGCAAGGGCGAGGGGGTACTAGATTATCATGCTTGGCGACTTGGAGAGAATATTGGCACAGTGGGTGCTGTTGCCAGTGCATATATGGCCTCATCGGAGCCACTAAATTTTGCCATGATATTAACGGGGTCGTGGCTTACTGGAACGTGGATATATGAAAGAGCATTGAACTATGTTTTTTCTAACGAACTATTTCCACAAAAAGGCCCGTATCATTTAATGGGGATTGCAATTCCCCGAAACCAGCTTGTTGAAGGTGTGCTTACAGCTGGAGTTGGAACAGTATTAATTATGGGAGGTCTATAATGGACTGGGCAATGCAAAATTGGGAATACGTGATGCTTGGTGTCATGGTCGTTGACAAGGTAGTTGCTATGTCGCCAAGTAAGATGGATGATTTAATCTGGGTATCTATGAAGAAAGTTTTGATGGGCATGAGAGTACTGAAGAAAAAATAATGCCGTTCTATAGGGAAATAAAGAAAGTTGTTGAGAGGGAGGGTGGCTATGTAAATGACCCTGATGACCCCGGCGGTGAGACTAAGTACGGTATCTCTAAAAAGGCATATCCGAAAGTTGATATAAAACATCTTACATTGGATGATGCTGTAGAGATATATAAAAATGACTATTGGTTGCCTGCAAAGGTTGAACAACTTCCTGAAGGCTTGCAAGGTCAGTATTTTGATATGGTAGTCAATCAGGGAAAGGTCAAATCTGCCAGAATCTTACAACGTGCCTGCAATGGAAAAAATAAGAATAAAATTGCAGTAGACGGTCAAGTTGGGCCAAAAACAATTAAAGCAACTGCGAAGTTAGAGCCTGAGAGGCTAATGGCTTATAGGCTTATGGAATATGCTAGGTTGGCACTCACTCGACCAGAGTTAGAAAAGTATTATTATGGCTGGGTAAAGCGAGCAATGCATGCCTAAAACTTTTTACTATTTAAAAAACTTTGAAGGGGGTCTGGTTGATGCTTTCAATCCAAGGGATTTAAACAATAATGAACTTAGTGCGGCTCAAAATGTCATACTTGATGAGCGTAAGACTATTAGGACTCTTGGTGGGGATGCGACCCATGATGATATTAATGCAAGTCATGCTGCCAAAATTACTGGCGGGGCTGGGGTATTTGTATTTGGCTCTGACCATTTAAAGGGTGCCGCTGCTAATGATTATGGAGAAAACTGGCTTGCAATATGTGATGCCCCAAATTCTGCAATAGATTTATTTGATTTAAGTAGTGGTGCCTTTACTGTTGATGCGATTGATTTAGGTACTCCACAGAATGTGACCGTTAATAGTAGTTCTAATAATGTTACTATTGCAAATTCTACTAATACATCTACAGCTACCGCAGCTAGTAGTGCAAGTTTTGATGACACCATTAAGCCGGGAGATATAGTCCATATAGCTGGATTTTCTGGTGGTCTCGTGACAAGCAATTTAAATGGTGCATTTGTAAATTCTGTTAGCGATACGGTTATAACATTTAATAAAACATTTCCCGCTGTGGGTACTCAATCATCAGGAAATGTAATTTTTACTGTCCTGACTAAGGCTATATATTATTTTGTTGACGAGGCCTTAAGGGTGTCGGATGCATCTTTCTCTACCGGAACTAAGAATAAGTGGTATGGCTATATTAAAAGAAAGCATTTTCAGGATTTAACTCCCGGTGGCAGTGCAGATTCTTATGATAACTGGTTTTCTAATGATAATGACCTTGCTGCCCCAACCGAGGGTGCCTCCTCTGCTACTTCCAATCTTGTGGGCACTGGGTATCCCGAAGCGGGATATGGATATAATATAAATGTTTCTTCAGCGGATACGGGAACATGGGATGGTTCAGAGTATCAAATAGGTGTTTCCCATATCTATGATGGGAATCAAGAGTCGCTTCTTTATGTTCCGACTGCGAATAATACTATTACGCCGACTGCCAATCAGAATCTTACAATTAATCTATTGGCAACTTCTCCTTTTGATGAGAGAAAAACTGGCGGAAGGATTTATATCAAAAAAACAGGTACAGACTATCCTTGGTCTCTTCTTGTGGATATTGATTTAACACGTGGCGCACGTACCAAGATGGATTCAGATTATAAGGCTTGGGTTATAAATTCTGGAGCACAGGTAAAGGTCTTAGCTCTTGAGCTTGACGGTGAAAACGTGGAGACCTACGAGATTCTTAACGGATACACTCCCGACGAGTTTGCAAATAGTATTGGTGGTTCCGGAGAGGGCTATAAAACCGCAGTAATAGCCAATAGGCGGTGCTTTGTAGCAAACGTGAAGTTGACTAACGCCGAAGACAAGGGAACGACTACAATCCAAATGCGTGATAGAATTATGTATACGCCAGTCGGCAGATTTGATACGTTTCCACGAAGTTTCTTTATTGATGTTGTGCAGGGCGACCCTGAAGAATGGATTCATCTTGAAGGGTTTGGTGATAGGTTGTTAGGTTTCAAGCAAAGAAAGCTTTACATATTAAATGTATCTTCTCCAACGTCCGGGGGATGGTTCCTAGAGGATGTGAAAGACTTTGCTGGTGTGCAACATTCGGCAGCCGTTGTGAAGACAGAGTTTGGTGTGATGTGGGCAAATGCGAATGGATGCTATCTATATGATGGTCGTGGGGTTCGCAATTTAATTCTGAATAAGATTAAAGAAACCAGCTGGGAAAATTTTATTAAGCCGACCAGTATTATGGGATATGTTCCCAAGCAATATTATGCTTATGTTTTAAAAGATTGCTTTGCCGACGATGGTGATGCTTATGTATATGATTTTCGCACAGGTGCTTGGGTTAGTGGCCAGTCTGTGTTTGCTGATGATTATAACAGGTCAAATAATGTAGTTGATTGGAATAATAACATGGTAAGTGTTTACCAATCTAAGAATGATGCTGCCGAGTATTGGGAAAATATTGGTGATAAATTCAATAGCATGACAGACGACTGGGAACAGCTTGATTCAAGTACGCCGCCTGTTAATGTGAAGCAATGGGGTGATGATGCTGTTGGAAAAAATGTTAATACGATTGATATTAAAACTAAGGATATTGACTTTGAGGAGCCTGCATATACCAAAAGACTGTACTCGGTTCTGTGTACATATAAGAGCAGTTCTCCCCAGACCAATCCTATTCTGTATGCCACAGATGGTGGGACTACGTTCACTGCACTTACGGGAGACTTTTCCAGAACGTCAGACTGGAAGACTTTAAGGGCGACTCTTGCAAGGCCTGTGAATTGCCAGAGTGTAAGATTGCAGGTTACAAATTCTACAAATGTTGGAACGCTTGAGGTTAATGATATTAGTCTTGAGTTTAGACCAGTAAAGAAAAGGATTGCTACTTCGTAATGTCGATGACCAGAGAAGAAAGGCGTATGCGACATCTAAAGCAGGACGCTGTACGCTTTACAGATAAGGCACCGTCTATGGGTGAAATGACTGAGGGCGAGATAAGATTTTCTCTCTCGATGGGGAATAATTTAACAATGTATGTCAGAAAGGGAAATAAATTATGGTTCTCAGAGCTGACGCAAGTATCTGAGGGAACTGATTTAAGATGGGGGAGTTTTTGAGATGGCGAATTATAATATACAGGCCTTGCTAAGAGACCTAGGACAGCAGCAGTCCTCTTTGTTTGAAATGGCAGGTGCTTCTGCTGGCATGCACGGAATAAGAGATGAGAGTGCACTGCAGAAATGGAGGCGAAGCGTCGGCGAGCAACAACTTTCCGAATCTGATAGGCGACAGGGTAGGGTAGCCAAGCAACAAAAAAGCGGGCTTAGAGGTGCCGCAGCGGGGTATGGTCTAGGTGAAGTGATTAAGTTTGGTGTAAAAAAGTTGTTTCCACAGTTAGAGGTTGCTGATGTGCTTTGGAAAGCCTTTAAGGCTTATACGACCTATAAGGGCTACCAACGAGGTGCTAAAGATGTTCCCTATAATTATAGAGGCATCTCTAAAGAGGGGCCACGAACTACATTTGGCAAGCCAGCATTTAAAGATATTGCAAGCGACATTGAAAGAATTAATATTCAAGGCGGTACAATGGAGGCTTTACATTCGGCCGCCGGAGAAGAGATGGCACAAAAACTTGGAATGATGTTAATGCCTTGGGGTGATATTGGGGAAGTGGCTACATCCGTGCTGCCCGGAGGTCAGACATTTACCAATGTTTATGACATGCTACAAGAAGGAAGGCAGGTTTATAATCCGTACGACCCGAATGCAGCATCGGGATGGGATAAATATTTTGATACATTTATTAGACAAAGGCCCGGATAAATGGCAACTTATACACAAGAACAAATAGACGCAGCAGACTTAGCAGGCATTGACCTTACCAACCTAGGCATTGGTGGGTATGAAGGTATGGACTATACCGGGATACCTGAAGATGTTAGTGGTCTTGTTTCAGGTACGGGCCTTGAAAAGTATGAAGATATATTTGCTCCTGACTTGTCTACGCCCGCAGGTATTGAGGCATATAAGCTTCAGCTTGGGACAATGTTTCCAGACCTTGCAGACTCAGAAGGCAGAGTTAGAGAGGATTTACTTCCGTATTTACCTGAATTTCCCGGAGAGCAGTATTCATCTATTCTTGATGCCCTAAGGGCTAAGAGAGAAAGAGAGTCGGGCTTGATTGGTGAGGAATATGGGTTGGGAGTGGGTGAGTTACGAAGGGGGCTTGGGACTGCAACTTCAGCATTTGGGTCTACTACTAGAGATATACAGCGAAGAGCAGATTTAGCACAAGAGGGCTACTTGGAAGGGGCAAAAGGAGTTGAGAGGCAGTATGGTATAGCTGGTGCTGGCATTGAGCTTGGAAGGTCACGTGATGTTGCCTCATCTAGAAGAAAATTTGCAGAGGGCAGAACACAACTTCGCGGTTCGTTGCTGGGACAAGCTGGGGGACTCAGACAGTTCGGTGCACAAACAGGATTTAAAGGAACGGGTGTTCAGGAAGGTGGCAAGACTGCTCTTTTTCGTAGGAGCGCAGAGGAATTGGCTGGCCTTTCTGGTGGATACGCAGACCAGCAGAGACGTATCGCAGAAGATGCTGCGCTTGCCACTCGAGGCATTACAGAAGAGCGTCGTGGTGGATTGCGAAGATTGCAGTTAGGAAGAAAGGAGTCTTTGGGTTCTCTTGCAAGGGAAGGTACTCAGGCTACGCAACGGTATCGTGATTTGGTTGGACAGACAAGAACAAAATCTTCTATACTAGGACTTGAACGGGGTAGAAAAGAAAGTCTATTACAGGAAGCTATTGAATCTGGTATACTGGGAGCAAGAGGGCAGGCGCGTTCATTTGTTTCAGGGCTTTCAGGAACGGCTCTTAATCTTGCAAGGCTTGGGGCCGAGAAAGGTCAAGGATGGAAACAGCATCCAACCGACTCTGAGAGGTATTTTAATCCTATTACTGGAGAAGAAGGATATTGGGATACCGAAACTGGAGAATGGGTTTTGACGGGGAAGAAAGGCCCTGTTTAGAAAATTGGAGACATAAATGGCAACACCATATAGCGTACCATCTATAAACGATATTATTTACTCTCGGAGTAGGGTGCCGAGCATGGAGCAGATTACTTTTAATAATCTTCTGACTGCTATTCAAAAGGTGCAGGATGCTGGAGAGACAAAGAAAGAGAGAGAGTTTGTCCTTGAGAGAGACAGGCTTGCAAACGAAGCTGCAGCTGATAGAGACCGTCGCCAGACGGAAGTGCAGAAAGCACGGGACTTGGCTAGTGATAAATGGAGGAGAGGACAAGCAAAAGAATCTTCTCGTAGGAGAACTGAAGACTTACATCGTGCGGATATGAATGAATCTTTTAATGTGCTAGAGAGTCTTTTAGATGATGGAAACCTTCCGGCATCTAAATCGGCCATAAATAAGATTCGGTCGAAACCCGGATATAATGAGGAGAGTTGGGGAGACAGACTTACTTTATATGAAGAAGATTTAGCATTTAAACAGGTAGAACAAGCCAAGGTCGATGGGGCTAGGAAAACCCTGAGAGACTTTTTTAATAACCAGCTTCCTTGGGAGGATGTATTAACGTCAGATTTTATGCTGAATGCCACAGAGGCCCAATT
>Ga0208180_1000260_pt1 | contig 50043 bp, 42 predicted proteins | sample MalvireepMed_s16_FD_184241 | JGI IMG/M metagenome (GOLD analysis project Ga0208180, IMG submission 184241) | Marine viral communities from the Global Malaspina Expedition - Malaspina viral metaG DeepMed_s16 (SPAdes) (version 2) | ecosystem: Environmental > Aquatic > Marine > Oceanic | place...
ACAATTACCACAGGCCTCACAGCTACAACGGCGGGATCGCCCCTGCGGTGGCCGAAGAAAAACCTAAATCACTGTCCGGTATTAGTTGACCACTACAGTTCACAATAAGTGCGTCGGGGAAGTCGGCGCTTTTTTCTTCCACCGACCTTCACCGCCTGCGCTTTTTTATAGTCATTGATGAATGTGGACCCAGTGTATCCCCCCGAAGTCCGTTTTGCGAAGAACGACTCGCGCGTCTCAAAATCCGTTATATTCGGCGTAGCTCATATCGTCGGTTAGGCGTGGCTTTGGGTAGCAGGGAAATAGAGGGTAAACGTGGTTCTAGTTGGGGAGGAGGCCGCTTCCGCCTGACCACCATGAACCTCGACGATTGATCTTACAATAGCCAAGCCGAGCCCCGCACCTTCGCTTTGGCGGGTCCTCGAAGGATCGGCACGGTAAAAGCGGTCAAAAATGTTGGGCAAATGCTCGGAGGGAATCTCCGGTCCAGGGTTCAGCACACTCAGAGAAACGCGACGATCCGAGAGCCGGACCAGCCGTACCAGTACTGTTTGACCCGACGGTGTGTAGCGAATGGCGTTGGACAAAAGGTTGGAAATTGCCTGTCGCAGCATAGCGCGGTCGCCCAGTATCGTCGGTGCCTGACCTTCCAGTGTCAGGCTGATACGCTTCTCTTCCGCCAGTGCCTCGAAAAAATCGAACAGCGCATGCACCTCTCTCGCTAAATCCAATGGTGTCTGTACCGGCTTGAGCAGGCCATGGTCGCTTTTGGCCAGCCACAGCATGTCATTGACCATCTTGGCCAGTCGTTCCTGCTCTTCCAGATTGGAGTACAGAAGCTCACGATACTCCTCGGAGGCTCTGGCCTTTCCCAGCCCAACCTGGGTCTGGGTGATAAGATTGGTGAGCGGTGTCCGCAATTCGTGTGCGATGTCGGCCGAGAAATGCGATAGGCGAGTAAAGCTGTCTTCCAGCCGCCCGATCATGTGATTGAACGAGATTACCAGGCCCTGTAATTCCGATGGCACCGAGGCGGGGTCGAAGCGCACATGGAGTCGGTCGGCCTGGATGTCTCCCATCCTGTCGGATAGCCTGCGCAGGGGAGCATGGGCCTGATGAATGCCATACCAGGCGGCCAGAAGGGTAATAGCACCGGCTAGGGTCATGATAAGCCACAAAGCACGGCGAAAGCTTCGCAGAAACTCCAGGTGGAAGCCCATGTCAATCGCCGTAGTGATTGAGTAGCTTCGGCCCCCGACTTCAACGTCAGAGACTACACCCCGGAAGGTCTTATCGCCGTCCTGCCAGGTTTGCACGTTTTCTACGTTAATTTCGGAGGTGGGGGCGAGCGTGTCGGTTACTTGAGTCAGGTTGGCTCCTGGCATGCTGTAGATAATGTCGCCTTGCGCCTTTCGAACCTGGAAAAAGACACCGTGATGTCCGGATATGGCGTTGGCCAGGGCATCACTCTGTTGTGCGGAATCGTTGCCACCGTTCAGCAAGGTTTTGGCGACGGCTTGGGTCATCACCGCTAGTTCACCGGCATCCTGTTCGGCAAAGTGACGCTCAACGGCACTGAGGAGCAGACTTCCGATCAAGATGAGGCTGAGCCCAATCGCCAGTCCCACAAATATCATGACCCGGGCGGCCAGCGACAGTGGTGGCCGGTCAGTGATCTTCATCGTCGGTTTCCACGTCAAGCTTGTACCCCATGCCGCGCACTGTGTGAATCAGTCTGGGCTCGAAATCATCGTCAATTTTGGCCCTCAGCCGACGAATGGCCACATCGATCACGTTGGTGTCGGAATCGAAGTTCATGTCCCATACCTGGGAAGCAATGAGCGAACGAGGCAACACCTCACCACGCCGACGGACCAAAAGCTCCAGAAGGCAAAATTCTTTGTGGCTGAGATTGATCCTCTTTCCGGCGCGGGTAACGCGGTGTTTTGGTAGATCAAGGGACAGGTCGGCGATTTCCAGCTGTTCCGATAGGGTCGGTGTGGACGGCCGGCGCAGCAAGGTGCGTATTCGGGCCAGAAGTTCCGTAAAGGCAAACGGTTTTACGAGGTAATCGTCCGCTCCCAGCTCCAGGCCCTTAACACGATCATCTACCGCGTCGCGGGCGGTGAGAAACAGCACCGGCGTCTGGCGGCCAGCTTCGCGCAATGACTGCACGATGCGCCATCCGTCCACATCTGGCAGCATGACGTCCAGAACGATCAGCTCGAATGACTCCGTCATCGCCAAGTGGTGGCCGTCGAGCCCGTTGCGCGCCAGCTCGACCATAAAGCCGGCTTCGGTCAAGCCTTGGCGCAGATAGTCACCTGTCTTTACTTCGTCCTCTACCACCAGCAGTCGCATGAAGCACCTCTTCTGATCCGTATCGCGCGAGTGTAGCTGACTGTGTCCAACGACAAGGTTACACGAACATTACAAAAATGTAATGTTCGAGTCATCTGGCAGACAGGGCCTGTTTGTTAGTCTGAGACTCAGTTGCTGAAAAAACTGAATTGCCGTTCACCTTCGTTGTACTTGAGGAGTTACCCCATGACACACAAACCACTACTTTGGTTGACCACCCTGCCGGCGCTTCTGTTGGCCCTGTCAGTGCAGGCGCATGAACCTTCGGAGCATATGGAGGGGGACGAAAAACCGAACTGCTCGGAAATGAAGGAAATGGACCACTCCGAAATGGATATGGATGATCCGGTCATGCAGGCCATGATGAAGAAGTGCAAGCACCACATGGATAAGAGTGATGCCGACTCGAAGGAGTCCCAGCACAAGCACTCCGAGTCCGATGATGACGCGCCGCGTAAGTCCAATCACGACCACTAGAGCATGAAGGAGGGCACATGGCGGCCCCTGGGTTTTTGTCTTGCACCAAGTGCCTGGTCCTTGCACTCGTTTTCGCCATAGCGGCGGGCGGGGCGCTCATCTACTCGGGCTTGTATCCCGTCGGTGCGGATGATCGGCACACCCCTCTGACCTACTGGGCGCTGGAGACGCTGCGCGAGCGCTCGGTTGACCGGGCGTCGGACGAGATCGAGGTGCCAGCGGATCTGGATACGTCCGACCGCCTACTGGCGGGGGGTGCCGACTACAACGACATGTGTGCCGGTTGCCATCTCAAGCCGGGTAAGGCTCAGAGTGACTTCGCACTGGGCCTCAACCCCCAGCCACCGAATCTGACGCAACAGCATCAAGATGAAGAGGCCCTTGAGTCGCAGGCCCGAAAACGCTTTTGGGTTATTAAGCACGGTATCAAGGCATCGGGCATGCCGGCCTGGGGGCCGAACCATGATGACGAACGGATTTGGGATATGGTGGCCTTCTTGCGGCGTCTACCCGAGCTGTCGCCCGAGCAGTACCAAATCTTGACCACCCGGGGAGCCGATGACGCCAATCATCATTGACTTGGGTAATTGCGCCACGCTGGTCGCCGAAGTCAGAAGTTTTTTGCGAGAGACAAGCAGGTAACGAGATTAGAGGTTACATGATGGAAAAACCAGTAGAAGCGGGCCGTCGACGGTTTATCAAATCAGCGCTCGGGGCGGCATCGGCCCTCGCCATGGCGAGGATGGCACCGACCTGGGCGTCTCCTCTGGGGCGAAGCTATAGCGATGTCGTCAATGCGAATCCAGCGGTTGATCTGCATATTCGCCGGGCGGATATGAACATTGGTGGAAAGGTCGGCAGACCGATCACCATCAACGGCAGCATGCCCGGGCCGTTGATCAGGTTGAAAGAAGGACAGAGAGCTCGCCTGAACGTTACCAACTCGCTTGCTGATGACACCTCAATTCATTGGCACGGCATCATTCTGCCCGAGAACATGGATGGTGTGCCCGGCGTGAGCTTTCCCGGTATCAAGCCAGGAGAAACCTTTCAGTACGAATACGACGTTCAACAAAATGGAACCTATTGGTATCACAGCCACTCGGGACTGCAGGAGCAGTTGGGGCACCTGGGGCCACTGGTGATTGATCCGGCCGACGGCGATATAGGCGCGGACCGGGAGCATGTGATCATCCTGAGCGACTGGACTTTTGAAGACCCTCACGAGGTATTCCGCAACCTGACCGTCGCGGAGGGCTACTACAATTACCAGCAGCGAACCTTGGGGGACACTTTTGCCGATATCCGCCGTCAAGGGCTGGCGAAAACCTTGGAACAGCGGTCCATGTGGAACACAATGCGCATGAGCTCCCGGGATTTGCTGGATGTGACCGGATCCACCTATACCTATCTGATGAATGGCCGTGATAATGCAACAAACTGGACAGCGCTGTACAAGCCCGGCGAAAAGGTCCGGTTGAGAATCATCAATGGATCGGCCATGTCGTTTTTTGATTTTCGCATTCCGGGCCTTGAGATGGTGGTGGTCTCCGCCGACGGTCAACCGATCAAGCCAGTCACAGTCGATGAATTCCGTATCGGCGTGGCGGAAACCTACGATGTCATCGTGACGCCGAAAAGCGACCGGCCCTATACGCTGTTCGCGGAGAGTATGGACCGCAGCGGTTATGTCCGGGGCACGCTCGCAACGGAGGTGGGGCAGCAAGCACAGGTGCCCGATTTGCGGCCGGTGCCCGAGCGGGGTATGGCGGCCATGGGAATGAGCCACGATATGGATGGCATGGATATGTCGTCTTCCAAGGGCGATGAATCCGGTATGGGGGGCCAGCATGAGATGCACGGTGACCATGGCGGGGGTATGGCGGCATCTCAACAACGGCCTTCGGCCCCGGATCTTGGCATCGAGCACGCACCGGGTGGCCATGGTCCCGCCGCAGCGATGATTGCTCGCAATCCGGTCAGCCGGCTAAACGAGCCTGGCGTTGGCCTTGAGGATGTGGATCATCGCGTTCTGGTCTATGGCGATCTGATCGGCGCTCATCCCTGGCCAGACGAAAGGGAGCCGGAACGGGACATTGAGCTTCACCTCACCGGCAACATGGAGAAATACATGTGGTCCTTTGATGGGGTGAAGTTTACCGAAGTCGATGGTCCCGTAGAGTTCAACCATGGAGAGCGTCTGCGTCTGATCATGGTGAATGACACCATGATGGATCACCCCATCCATTTGCATGGCATGTGGATGGAGCTTGAAAACGGCCAATACCCCCGTCCTCGAAAACACACTATCAGCCTTAAACCCAGTGAGGTGGTCTCGTTGCAAATCAGCGCTGATGCGCCCGGCAGCTGGGCTTTTCACTGCCATCTGCTGTATCACATGAAGGCAGGCATGTTCCGCGTCGTCAACGTCAGCTAAGGAGGAATTATGAGAAAATTGGAGATCGTTGTGTCTCTGGTGCTGGCTGGAGTGAGCGGCCCGGTGTGGGCGGGCCACGCCGAAGACGACTGGCCCGAGCCCGTTAAATCCTATCGAACCGGCCAGATTCTGTTTGACCGACTGGAAGTCACCCGGACCGATAACGACGAAGACGTGCTCGTCTGGGATATGCTGGCCTGGTACGGTAGCGACAGAAATCGAATCTATTTCAAGAGCGAAGGCGAAAACCAGAAGGATGATGGCGAGCCCACTGAGCTGGAGAGCGCGGAGGTGCTGGCCAGTCGTCTGATTGCCCCGTTCTGGGAGCTACAGGGGGGTATTGGTACCCGGGGGTCGTTGGCGTCGGGGGCGGAGCGCGAGAACTACCTGGTGTTCAGCCTGTTCGGTTTGGCCCCCTATCGGTTTGAGATGGATAACTCCATTACGGTGAATGAGGATGGCGACATCGCCGCGACCATTGAGGCCGAATACGACCTGCGCCTGACCCAGGTGTCCTACCTGCAGCCGCGTTTGGAAGTTGCCGCCGCATTGACCGATGCTGAAGCGTACGATCGCCCCACCGGATTGAATGATATTCGTGTGGGATTACGCTATCGGTACGAACTGTCCAGAGAATTTGCTCCCTACATTGGTGCCTATTGGAGCCGCTCTCTGGGGGACAAGGCTGACCAGATACGTGCCGGAGGCGGAGACGACTCCGAAACCGGCCTCGTCATTGGCGCCCGCATTTGGTTCTGATTTCATAGAGTAGATAAACCAACTTAACAGCCCGGAGGCTTTATGGCTAAGGACGATGATAGAACAACGCGTTATCAGGAAGGAAGTTTGACATTATCGGGTACGGTCATGCTGGGTACCGGTGTCATGATTGGCGCCGGTATCTTTGCGCTTACCGGGCAGATGGCGCAGATGACCGGCGTCCTTTTCCCGTTGGCGTTCCTGGCCGCCGCCGTCATCGTCAGCTTCAGCGCCTATTCGTACATCAAGATTTCCAATGCCTACCCGTCCGCCGGTGGCATTGGCATGTATTTGCACAAGGCCTATGGCAATCGCTTGCCAACAGCGTTCAACGCTCTGCTGATGTATTTTTCCATGGTGATTGCCCAGAGTTTTCTCGCCCGCACTTTCGGCTCTTACACCATGCAGCTCTTCGGTGGCGACCAGAGCGGCATAATGGTGCCTGTTCTCGGTGTGTCCCTCATCATCGCCGCCTTTCTGGTCAATCTTTCAAGTAATCGGTTGATCCAGGGCGTGGCCTCATTTATCGGTATTTTGAAAATTGCGGGCATTATCATTTTCGGGCTGGTCGGAATCTGGGTCGCGGACAGTCTTTCAGTGGACTTCTCAAGCCCCGGAGAGGCGGGAACCGTAGGCAACTTCCTGGGGGCTACGGCTCTGGGGATATTGGCGTTTAAAGGCTTTACGACCATTACCAATAGCGGCTCTGAGGTGAAAAATCCTAAGCGTAATGTCGGTCGTGCCATTGTGATTTCTATCGCTGCTTGCGTCGTGATCTACACACTCGTTGGTTTCGCTGTTGCGAGCAACCTTTCATTGGCCGAAATCATCGAGACGCGGGATTATTCCCTGGCCGCTGCCGCGCGCCCAGCACTGGGAAACTATGGGGTCTGGTTCACGGTGGCCATTGCAATGATGGCTACTGCGGGCGGCATTCTAGCCAGCATTTTTGCGGTCTCACGAATGCTGGCCATGCTGACTGAAATGAAGCTGGTCCCACACAATCATTTTGGTATGCCTGGGAGTATCCAGAAGCACACTCTGGTCTATACTGTCGTTTTGGGCTTGTTTCTGACCGCATTTTTTGATCTGTCTCGGATTGCCGCTCTGGGAATTGTGTTCTACTTGATAATGGATATCGCCATTCACTGGGGCGTGCTTCGCTACTTGCGTGAGGACATCAAGGCCAAAGCGTGGGTACCCGTTACAGCCATTGCTCTCGATTTACTGGCGCTCGGAGGTTTTGTCTGGGTCAAACTGAATACGGATCCGTTCGTGATCGGCGTGGCCGTAGTGGCGATGGTCCTAATTGCGGTTGGCGAGCAGGTATTTCTTAAAAAAACGTCGGGGGTAGAGCCGCCGACTGGAGAGCACACTCATTCTCATCACCACTGAATTAACCAATTGAAATGGAGCTTCGAATATGATTGAAGGTAACATGTTAGGAAACACCATGGGCGCGGGCCACTGGTTATGGATGCTGGTTGTTGCCATTATTGTTGTGATACCGACGTGGCGTATTTGCCAGCGTGTTGGGTATCCGGGAATTTTGGGCGTTTTGATATTGATTCCACTCGTTAATCTTGCCTTTCTCTATTTTCTGGCGTTTGCGGATTGGCCATGTAACAAACGTGGCGACTGAGTTTTGAAGAGGCGTAGAAAATAGAAGTGTGTACCGTTTTTGACTGCAGTTTAGCTTCGAATGTTTAACTACTGGAAGAAGGGATGATCTGAGTTGCTCGTCGCTCAATTTCCTTAATGTAGTGGAGTTATGATGAATACGAAATTTTGCAAAGTAACGGCAATATTTTCCTCGTTAGAACTTGAAAAAGTCGAGGGCGCGCTGAAAGCAATTGGCGTGTCCGGCTTGACGGTTTCCAAGGTACGCGGTTTCGGCGAGTACCGGAACTACTATGCAGAGGACACTATGGCTGACTGGGTTCGCGCCGAGATATTCGAGGAAGCGGGTCGGGCGGAAAAAATAGTGAAAACCATTGCCCGGACGGTCCACAAGGGGCTCGACAGCGACGGGTTTGTGGCCGTTCTCCCGGTAGAAGATCTGTTGCATATTCGCGACTTCAAGGACGTGCCGTAGTCGAATCTACTTGTTAAAACTCAGTAGAAGGCGGAGGTTCTGACCGCGTGAGTAGAGGGATAGTTTGCGCTTCCGGCAAGGGTGTCTAGACTTGAAACTGATCTTCGTCGAACCATTCGTTGAACGGGGTTCCATATTTTTTGTGCAATAGAGAGTTAGATCTCACGAACCTGTGCCAGAGTAAACTTGAGAAGTTAGACGTTATGAGCGCTACACAACAATACTCATTGCTGCTGGGGTTAGCCCTGGGTGTCCTGGGTACGGTGTTGAGCCTTTATGGCTTGGCTCGTAGTTTGGGGGCGACACGGCAGGAGCCGGGAAAGGATGTGCCGGCGAGTGCGGGGGTGCTGTCACGCGATCCGGTCTGGGGACGTTATCATGCGCGCTATTACGGTTATGCGTTGCTGTTCTTGGCGTTCGATATGGAGATGGCCTACATGTACCCTTGGGCGGTTGTGTTCAAGGAGGTAGGGCTGGTTGCTTTACTTGATATGGGCGTGTTTCTTGCGATTCTCTTTCTCGGGCTGCTTTACGGATGGAGCCAGGGCGCTCTGAGGCGGCAGTGATGTCTGAGGCCGCAACGACACTTGCCGGCGCACGCAAAGGGCGTCCATCTATCCTGCGAAGGTGGGTTGGGCAGGCTCTGGCGCGCAATTTGAGCTGCCTGGTAGTCCCTGGGCCGGAAGTGGCCCTGGCGCATGGGCTGGACCTGGCGGCCGCAGACATGCGCATCGCCGCCACGCCGCGCGATGCCACTGTGCTTCTGATTGTCGGTGAGCTATCTCAGAAGTTGGATGAGGCCACAGCAGTGCTCTATGCCCAGATGCCTAGGCCGCGAGCTATTCTAGTGCTCGGTGGGTCAGCACCTTCGTCTTTACCTCAAGCTGACGTTTCTGCGGATCTCTCACAAACCGAACTGATGGAGGCGGCCACTCGGCTGCAGCGGTTGCTGGCCGAAGGCGCCTTCGCCGCCTCGCCCGACGATTTTGACTCATCAATCCTGCAAACCAAAACCGAATACGTCTGCCCCATGCACCCAGAAGTGGTGGAAGACGAACCAGGTAGCTGTCCCAAATGCGGCATGGACTTGGTGGCGCGCGAAGCCGGCGGCGACTCTGATGCCGGGGAACACGACGAGAACCGCGGCCACGAGCACCACGAACATCATCATGATCATAAGCATGAGAGCGAGGGACACGATCATCACCATGCTCACCACAATGATCATGGACAGAGTCATGAGCGCCATCACGGCCATCACCAGAATCATAAACACGCTCATGACCACGAACAGCATCAGGGCGACGACGATCACGAGCATGCTCATTGCCATGAGCATGAGGATCATCAGGGCCAGGATCACGGTCACCAACAGGAACCGGCTCAAGAACAATCCGGCACTGAATATATCTGTCCCATGCATCCAGAAGTAGTCAGAAGCGAGCCGGGCAGGTGCCCCAAATGCGGCATGGATCTAGAACCGCATAAGCCCGGAGAAGACGAGAGCGTGAAGGAAGATGTGTCGGAGCACGATCACGAGCACCACCATGACCATTCCGGGCACGACCATGACGGGCATGATCATTCTGACCACGACCACGACCACGACCACGACCACGACCACGACCACGACAGTTCCGGATTCATGTCCATGGTCGAGGTTACCAAAGACCTGCCCCGCAGTGCCGATGGTTTGGCAATGGACTGGCTTGAGGTGCCCTTCGGCCCCTGCTTTCCCGGTTTGCCGGGCGGATTGAAGCTAACCTTGACGCTCGACGGCGATGGGGTGACCGAGGGCCAAGCAACATCTCTGGTAGCTATGAACACGTCATCTGAAGAGGTGGCGGTCGAAACCTTCATCGAGCGCCTGGCGGCGGCTATGCCGTTGGCACCGGTAAGTTATCGCCTCTTGGCCTGTCGCGCTATCGAGCAGGCGGCCGGTCTGGAGCCAGATCCGGCCGTCGAGCGGGGCCGGGCGGCCGCTCTTGAGCGCGAGCGCATCGCCAGCCACCTGGGCTGGCTGGCTCAGTTGGGGCGCCAGCTCAGCTTTGTCTGGTTAACGCGTCGTGCGGCGGCTTTGCAATTGGAAACCCAGCGCGCCGACCGGGAGCAGCTTGTCGCCCTGCGACCGGCGCTGCAGTCGCTCATTGCACGGCTCGAGCATACGCCCCTCCTCAAAGCGCGCTTGAAAGGCATCGGAGCTTTGCCCCACGGCTCCCAGGATCTACGAGGCACGGTGGCCCGCGCCTCCGGCCGAACCGAAGACGCCCGCCAGGCGGATGCAATGTATCGCGAGCTGGGTTTCGAAATGCGCGCTGAGAGCGCCGGGGACGCCTGGGCGCGTCTCCGGCAGCGGCATGTTGAGATCATGACCAGTCTCGACCTCGTGGAGGTGGCCGGAGACCCTGAGCTCCCCAAGCTGCGCGCCATCGACAACCCTTCCGGAACGGGAGAGGCGACCGTGGAAACGCCGCGTGGCCGCGCCACATTGCGACTAACGCAGGAGCGAGGGCAGGTGGTATCGGTCGAGCTGGATAGCGCCTGCAGCCAACATATCGGCTTGGTCGCCGATTTGGTCGAGGGCCAGGAGCTGGGCGATGCCCTGGTGGCGGTCGGGTCACTGGATCTCTCGCCCTGGGAGGTGACCTCATGACTGTCGCCTTAGTGTTGCTCACCTTGCTGGTTGGCGCTTGGTTACTGGCTGTGATTGAGGCCTGGCTAACGACCGGCCGCCTGCGACCGGTTGCGCCGCTGCTGGCGGGCCTGTCGCACCTGGGCCGGGAGTCCATCCTGGCGCGCAAACCCGACCGGTTGTTTTTCGAGACCGCGCCAGTGTTGTTGCTGGTGGTAGCGGTGCTCGGTGCTGCCGTGCTTCCGCTGGCGCCGGATCTGGTCATCGCTGATCTGGCCACCGGCGCCTTGTTTCTTAACGCGGTGCTTGCCTATGTGTTGGTATCGCTGATTATGGCGGGTTGGGGCCCGAATGGCGCCTACGCGATGGTCGGTGGCTGGCGCTTTCTCGGCCAGCTTATCGCCTACTCCATGCTTATCGTCATGCCCATTACGGCGACCGCCATGCGCGCTGAGTCCCTGCTAAACAGTGCCATCGTCGAGTCTCAGGCCGGTTTATGGAACATAGTTTACCAACCGCTGGGCTTTGTGTTGTTTTTCATCGCCGCTATCGCGTTGGCGTTCCGCTCACCCTTCGACCTGCCTACCGCACCCGGTGAGTTGGCCGGCGGGGTCGACGCCGAATACACCGGCGTGCGCCTGGCAGTGTTGCGGCTGGCACGGTTGGTGATGGTAATCACCCTGTCTGCCGCGACCACGGTGTTTTTTCTCGGTGGCTGGCAGGGGCCGCTTTTGCCGCCCTGGGCCTGGAGCCTGATCAAGACTCTGGCGGTAGCCGTATCGATGTTGTTGGTCGGCTTTTATTTACCTCGTATTCGCGAGGCGGATCTGCTGGGCTGGTGCTGGAAGCTCGGGATCCCTCTGGCATTGCTCAATATCTTGATAGTCGGATTGCTCATCCTGGTGGTGCCTTAATGGTTGTTCAGGCTTTTTTTGTCGGCGTATTCGGGCTGGCAGCGATTGGTTTCGGTGTGGCGGTGTTCCGTACTGCGTCTATGGTGCGTTCTGCATTGGCGCTGCTGTTTTCGCAGGCCGCCGTGGGCTGCATGTTTCTGGCCATGCAGGCCGAATTCCTGGGCGTGCTGCAGATTATGATGATGGCCACCGAAATGAGCATCATGGCCATCTTCATGGTGATGTTCATGATGGACCCCGGTGGGCTTGGCGGGATGGATATGAGCCACCAGAAGCGCTTTTCGATTGGTGCTGGAGCCATTGCCGCCACCACCGCCTTCTCGGTAGCGCTGTTCTCTGATTGGGGGCCGATATTCGCCGAGGCGCCGGATGCTGCAATGCAAACGCGGGAGCTCGGTTTTGAAATGTTGGATCGCTCTATGCTGATTTTCGAGACCGCCGCTATCACCATCCTGACCGCAATGATCGCGGCTACGGCAGTAGCGATTCCGGTGCGCCAGCCCGGCGTCGACACAGGAAAGCTCGACAAGGAAAACGGTGATAAAGAACAGGAGGCTTCAAAATGACTCCGGTACTGATCCTGGCACTTCTGACCGGCGCCATTCTCTTTGGTGTCGGTATCTATGGCGCGCTCTCGCAGACTAACCTGGTCATGATAATGATGGGAGTGGAGCTGATTCTGGCGGGCGCGCTGGTGAACCTGGTGGCCTTTTGGCGCTTTCTGCATCCGGAGGTCTACGCCGGACAGATGTTTGTGCTGGTGGTAATGACGGTTATGGCAGTGGAGATGGCCGTCGGTTTCGGCGTCGCAATTGCACGCTTCCGGGCCAAGGGCTCGGTCGAGATGGAAGAGGCCGGAGACCTGCAGGGATGAGTGACCTGGTCTTGCCCATAGTGTTCCCTTTGCTTGCGGCCGCTGCCATTCTGCTGCTGCGCCGGGGAGCGGCTATTTTGGCGCTGGTCGGGGTCGCACTTAGTTTGGCGGCAAGCCTTAAGCTTTTGGGGGCGGTCGCCAGTGGTGACTCCGCAACCCTGCTGCTGCCAGGCTTGCCGGATCTACCCTTGCGGTTGACCGCCGAGCCGTTAACCGCGTTGCTCAGTGTAGTGGTTGCCGCCGTGGCGACTTGCGTGTTGATTTATTCGGTAGGCTATATGAAGCGGGAGTCCGGCCTACCCCGCTTTTTTGCCGTTATGTCCTTGTTTGTTGCCGCCATGCAGGCCCTGGTTCTGGCCGGCGACTGGGTTCTGGTGCTCGCCGCCTGGGAGCTGATTGGCTTGTGCAGTTACCTGCTGATCGGTTTCTGGTTTCAGCGGCCCGAAGCGGCGAACGCCGCGAGCCGTGCCTTTCTCTACACCCGCAGTGCCGATCTTGGTCTGTACATCGCGATATTCACCCTCATGGGGGCGGCGGGCACCAGCGAGATCGCCGCCACCCTGAATGTCGACGGAGACACCGCCGTGGCGGCCGGGCTTTTGTTGCTGCTCGCTATCATGGGCAAGTCTGCCCAGATCCCCCTCCAGGACTGGCTTATGCGTGCCATGGCGGGGCCCACACCGGTGTCGGCGTTGTTGCACTCGGCGACACTGGTGGCAGCAGGTGCCATTTTACTGATCCGTGTAGCGCCGCTGCTGACGCCGGAAGTTTTGCTCGCTATTGGGCTGGTGGGCGGTATTACTACCGTGGCGGCAGGTCTGATTGCGCTTGCCGAACGTGACCTCAAGCGCCTGCTGGCGGCCTCAACCGCCAGTCAGTATGGTCTGATGCTGATTGCGGTCGGCGCCGGGGTGCCGCTGGCGGCGTTGTTGCATCTGCTTGCCCATGCCGCCATCAAGAGTGGCCTGTTTTTAGCAGCCGGTGAATTTCAGCATGCGCGCGGCGGCACGGCTCTGGAGCGCTTGCGTGGTGTAGGGCGCGTCCGGCCCTGGACTTTCTTCGGCTTCGCATTGGCAGCGCTGGCCCTAGTGGGTGCTCCACCGCTGAGCGGCTTCTTCTCAAAGGACGCGGTGATCGCCGCCGCACTGTCCGCGCCAAGTGTCGCCTGGCTCGCTCCCCTGGCACTGGCGGGCACACTGCTGACCGGTGCCTACTTGGCTCGCGCGCTGCGGCTGCTATGGCACGAGCGCGAGGAGGGTGAAAACGAAAACCGTTCGGTGGCCGGCGCCCGCTGGATGGGGCTGGGAGTATGGGCCCTGGTAATCCCAGCCGTCTTCCTGGGTCTGACCTTCGGTCCCATTGAAGCCTTGTTGGGTTTGCCCGGCCCTGGAGACCATGGCACTACCGCCATGCTGTTCGGGCTTCTCGCGGCAGCGGCCGGTCTGGCGCTGGGCTGGCTGGTACCGGCATCTCGCTTGCTTGGCCCTTTCCACCCCTGGGCACAATCGGGGCTGGTCATCGCCGGAGGGCTCTCCTTCTGGATCGGCCGACCAGCCATGGCCATTGCCTACGGCTGCCAGCGCCTGGAGCGTGGCCTATACGCGACCGTCCTGAGTGTCGGCCGCGGAGGCTTCTTCATTGCTCGAGGTTGCGGGCGCGTGGAACGAGGTTTGTATGCGGTGGTGTTGGGTACTGGCCGTGCCAGCTTGGCCGTGGCGCACTTGGTTCGGGTAGGAGATGAGCGCCGAATCGACGGCCTGATCTTCGCCCTGGTGGCCAGCGTACGAGGCTGGGGAGACCGCGCCCGCGTCCTGCAAAGCGGTTGGATTCACCACAGTCTGGCTATCAGCGCCGTGGTTACCGCCGTAACACTGATCATACTGCTTTCAGCCTCGTTGAGTTTCTAGAGGATAGCCATACTCATGCTACCAATTGTATCCCTTACTCTGTTTTTGCCGCTCGCCGGTGCCGCCCTGATTCTGGCCCTTCCGGGGCCGACGGCGCGAACCGTACACAGCATTGGTATTGGCACCGCCAGTTTAACTCTGGTCGGGGCGCTGGCCATGTGGCTGGAGGGAGTGAGCGGCGCGGGCTTTTCCCAAGTCGAAGAGCTCGAATGGATTCCGGCTATCGGTGCCGCCTACCGGGTCGGTGTGGACGGCATCAGCCTGCCCCTGGTGCTGCTGAGTGCTATGCTGTTTTTGGGGGCATTCATCTATGCTTCGTCGCTGCGCGAGCGCCCGCGCGCCTACGTGGCTTTGGTTCTGCTTCTAGAAACTGCAGCAATCGGCACCTTTGCCGCCCTCGACGGAATTCTGTTCTATGTGTTCTTCGAAGTCTCCCTGGTGTCGATGTATTTCATGATTGCCGGTTGGGGCCATGAGGACCGGCAGCGGGCGGCTCTGATGTTTTTTATCTACACGCTTCTGGGCAGCCTGCCGTTATTGCTCGCCATCCTGGGGCTTTACCTCGGCAGTCCCGATCCCAGCTTCGACATGCGCGCCTGGATCGCTAATCCACCGCTGGAAGGGGCTGCGGCCATGTGGGCGCTGGTCGCCATGCTGGTTACTTTTGCGGTCAAGATCCCCGCCGTACCGTTGCACACTTGGTTACCTGCCGCCCACGTCCAGGCGCCGACTGTCGGCAGTGTCATCCTGGCCGGCATCATGCTGAAATTTGGAACCTACGGGCTGGTTCGCTTCGCCCTACAAATGACTCCCGAGGCGTTCCACGAAGCCGGCGTCGTTGTCCTGGTGTTCGGTGTCATCGGCGCGCTCTATGGCGCCTTCGCCGCTCTGGCGCAGACCGATCTCAAGCGTCTGGTGGCCTATACGTCGATTAACCACATGGGCTATGTGATCATCGGCGTCGCCGTGGCTGCACTGGCTCTGGACCCTTCAGTGCGTGCCACCGCACTCGATGGCGCCGTCCTGCAGATGTTCAGTCACGGTTTGGTTACCGGTGCATTGTTCTTCCTGGTGGGGATGATTCAGGAGCGCGCACATACTCGCGAGATGGGCGAATTTGGCGGCCTACTAAAAACGGTTCCGCTGTTGGGCTGGTCCTTTATGTTGGCGGCCTTTGCGTCGCTGGGCCTGCCTGGTCTGGCGCACTTTCCAGGGGAGTTCCAGATATTTCTGGGTACGCTTGGTAGTGTGCCCGCCGCCGTCGTGTCGATACTGGGCCTTGCTATCATTGCGGGTACCTTTCTCAAAGCGATTCGCGAAACCTTTCTTGGCGAGCCTCAGTCACGTTGGCATAGCATGCCCGACCTGAGTTTGCGCGAAGTGCTCGCGCTGGCGCCATTACTGGTTCTCACCGTAGCTACCGGGGTGGCACCATCCTGGGTGCTGGACACCATTCACCGGACTGCCTCGGCGTTGGTGCTATAATGGGGCGTGATCTGGCATTGTTAATTCCCGAGATCGCTGTGCTGCTAGCCGCAGTCAGCGCGCTGATTGCAGAAATACTGCGCAGGCCTCGAGCTTCGCTGGCTCTCGCCATGCTGGGCCTGTTCGTCGCCACGGGACTGACCATACGTTTGGTGGGTACAGACACCACCGTATTCGGTGGCAGTTTTCGGATAGACGCGCTCAGCATCTGGGCAAAGCTGATTTTATTGCCGGCGACGATGCTGTCTTTGCTGCTGGCGAGCGCGGAAGTGCGCGGCACCGTGCGTGAGGGCACGGTCTACAGTTTATTATGTTTAGCTACCGTTGGTGCTCTTATTCTAGCCGGCGCCGGCGATATGATGTTTCTGGTTCTGGGCCTGTTGCTCACCAGTTTGGCGACCTTTGCTCTGGTGGCCTACCCGGACGACGATCCTGCCACCGAAGCCGCCATGAAATACTTTGTGTTTGGTTCGGTGGCTGGCGCGGTGATGATCTTTGGTCTCACGTACTGGTTCGGTGCCGCCGGCTCCACAATGATTGCCGACCTTGAGGGTACGGAGGCCATCCCTTTGGCTGTCATATTCGGTTTGGTGGCGGTTATTGTCGGTCTTGGCTATAAAGCATCTCTGGTTCCATTTCATTTTTGGGTGCCGGATGCCTATGAAGGTGGGCCCTTATCGGTTGCAGCCTTCCTGTCTGTGGTGCCCAAGGTGGGCGCGTTGTTTGCGCTAACTCAAGTGTTTCGTGACCTGCCTTCCGAAAGCGGTGGGCCCGCTGTTATCGCGGGACTAGCCGTACTGAGTATGACCTACGGTTACCTTGCCGCGTTGGTGCAGGATAATGTTGTTCGACTGCTGGCTTACTCATCTATTGCCCAGTCCGGGTACTTCCTCCTGGGTATTGTGGCGCTGGGCGAAAGTTCTTTTGCTTTGCCATCAATCATTTTTTTCGCTGCCGCGTACGCCGCTATGAATCTGGGGGCTTTCGCCGTTATCGCTGCGGTTGGGCGTACGCTAAACGATTTCAACGGCCTGGGGCGCGCTCAACCACTGGTGGGAGTCGCCATGGTACTTTTCCTGCTCTCGCTGGTAGGCATTCCGCCACTCGCTGGTTTCGTTGGCAAATTCCTGCTCTTTGCCGCTGCTATCCATGCGCAGTTTACCTGGTTGGCTGTAGTGGCGATTCTCAACAGTGTGCTCGCTCTCGCAGTATATATGCGTATTATCGTGCCTATGTATAGGCAAGAAGAGGTGCCTCATGACGCTGCTAGTATTTGGATCGATATCGTGACGCTAACGGCGCTGTTAGCCACGGTTACTATTGGACTGGCCGCCCAGTTCTTCTTTGTGAAGTCGATGGCATAGCGCATTCTCGGCGTCGTTCCTAGACAGATACTTGTTGTGTTTACCGTTACTTCTGATATCTCGCTCATCATCTTTCCCAGAGAAGTCAGAAGCTTCAATGTTATTTGCTGCCGCTATGCCGGCGGCGGGGGCGAGAAAGTATGGATTCGATAACGCAGGCGGCCCTGGGGGGCGCCCTGGGCGGGGCGGTGCTGGGGCACCGGTTCGGGCGCGCCGCGGTGGTCGCCGGCGCGCTGCTCGGCACTCTGCCGGACATGGACGTGCTGATCGACTATGGCGATGCGGTGGCCAACTTTTCCCAGCACCGTGGTTTCAGCCATTCGCTGTTGGTGCTGGTGCCCCTGGCGGTGGTGCTGGCGGCGCTACTCAGTCGTTGGCAGCGCAGCGTATCGTTCCGCCGCTGGCTGACCTTCACCGGCGCCATCCTGATCACGCACCCGTTGCTGGACGCCTTCACCACCTACGGCACCCAACTGCTCTGGCCGCTGGGGCCGCCGGTGGCCTGGCACACCATTTTTATCATCGACCCGCTCTACACGCTGCCGCTGCTGGTGGCGGTGATCATCGCTCTGGTCCGGCCGCCGGCGATCCGCGCGCTGACGGTGGGGCTGGTGCTGTCGAGCCTGTACCTGGCCTGGAGCCTGGCCGCGCAGCAGTGGGTGGACCACCGGGTGCACCAGGCGCTGGCGGGTACGGACTACCAGACGGCGCCGCGCATGGTGCAGCCGATGCCGTTTTCCACCCTGCTGTGGCGGGCCACGGTGCTGCACCGCGAAGAGCGCTTGGAGATCGTCACCGGGCTGCTGGACGGTGATGTGCCGCTGCATATCGAGGGCTTTCCGCGGGACGCCAATCTGGTCGCCTCGGCCAAGCAGCTGGATGACGGCCGCCGTCTGGAGTGGTTCACCGGCGGCTTTCTGGATTATCGGTTGGAGGACGGGCGGCTGGTGGCCACCGACATCCGCCTCGGCGTGCCCGGCGCCCACCCCTTCCAGTTCGTGATCGCCGAGGCCCAGGGCGGGCCCGACAACCTGGCCTGGCAGGCGGTGCGCAGCACGCGACTGGGCCGGCCGATGGTCAACGAAGACGCCTGGCCGGCCCTGTTTCGCCGCACTCTGGCGCTCAGCCCGGTGCTGTGCCTGCATGAACTCAAGCTGGCGTCGTCGGGCGCCGCCTGCGAGGGGACGCTGCCGCCGTTGGGCTCGCAGTGAGCCGGGTTACTCCCAGCCGGCCAGCACCAGCTTGCCGATGGTCTTGCCGGACTCGATGCGCCGGTGGGCCTCTTTCAGGTTGGCGGCGTTGATCGGCCCCAGGGACTCCGAAAGGGTGGTCTGCAGCACCCCTTCTTCCATCAGCCGGGCGGCGGCGCGCAGGATCTCGCCCTGGCGCTCCATGTCGACGCCGAACAGGGCGCGGGTGAACATGAATTCCCAGGCGAAGCGGGCGCTTTTCGGTTTCAGCGGGTTCACGTCCAGGGGGCCACGGGCGTCGACAATGGTGACAATGCCGCCCAGCGGCGCCACCAGTTCGCAGGCGTCGCTCCAGTAGGCGTCCGGTTCCTGGGCCAGCAGGATCGCGTCCACCTGGTCGATACCCAGCCCTTTCATGGGCTCGCGCAGGCCGTTGCGATAGTCGATGGTGTGGGTGGCGCCCATGGCGGTGCACCAGTCCGCGGAGGTCTGGCGTCCGGCGGTGGCGATCACCGTCATGCCGAAGTGGCGGGCGGCCAGCTGGGTGGCGATGGAGCCGACACCGCCGGCGCCCCCCACCATCAGCAGGGTCTTGCCGGCGGCGTTTTCAGGCGTCAGGCCGAGCTGGTCGGTGAGGCTTTCCCAGGCGGTAAGCACGGTCAGCGGCAGGGCGGCGGCCTCCTGCATGCCGGTGCCTTCGGGCATTTTCGCCACCAGGCGCTCGTCCACGCACTGGTACTGGGCGTTGCTGCCCTGGCGCTGCATGGCGCCCGCGTACCAGACCCGGTCGCCGGGCAGAAAGTCGCGGACCTCGGCGCCTACCGCTTCCACCCGACCGGCGGCATCATAGCCGAGTACTTTATGGCCCTTCTCCGCCAGGGGGCGTTGGCGTACCTTGGTGTCCACCGGATTGACCGATACCGCCTCCACCGCCACCAGCAGGTCGCGGGGGCCTGGTTTGGGCTGTTCCAGCTGGATGTCTTCCAGGGCGTGGACGTCTTCGATGGCGCGGGGTTGGTTAAAGCCGACGGCCTTCATAGGGTCTCCGTGGGAATACGAATGTCACTGGGGTTTTAAATAATAAGGATACCATCATGCGTTTTGACGAATACCGCAATCTCGACGGCGTGGCGCTGGCCAAACTGGTGGCGGACGGGGAAGTCACCGCCGCCGAACTGCTGGAGCTGGCCATCGCCCGTGCCGAGGCGGTGAACCCGGCCCTCAACGGCCTGATCATTCCGCTTTACGACCAGGCCCGGGAGCAGGCGGCGGGCGCCTTGAGCGGCCCCCTGGCCGGGGTGCCCATGCTCACCAAGGACCTGTTCCAGGAGATTGGCGGCGCGCCCAACTATCAGGGTAACAAGGCCCTCAAGCGGGCCGGCCATAAGGCGCCGGTGGATTCCGAGCTGGTGCGCCGCTGGAAGGCGGCCGGGGTGGTGCTGTTCGGGCGCACCAACACGCCGGAATTCGGCGCCAAGGGCATCACCGAGCCGGAGGCGTTCGGCGCCACCCGCAACCCCTGGAACACCGACCACACGCCGGGTGGCTCCTCCGGCGGTTCCGCGGCCCTGGTGGCGGCGGGCGTGGTGCCGTTCGCCGGCGCCAACGACGGCGGCGGCAGCATCCGCATTCCCGCCGGCTGCTGTGGCCTGTTCGGTCTCAAGCCGGGGCGCGGGCGCACGCCCTGGGGCCCCAACTTCAGCGAAGCCATGCACGGCATTTCCATGAATCACGTGGTGACCCGCTCGGTGCGCGATTCGGCGCTGCTGCTGGACGCCACCCAGGGCGAGGAAGTGGGCAGCCTGTTCCGCATCGCGCCGCCGGAGCGCAGCTACCTGAGCGAGCTGGAGAGCGACCCCAAGCCGCTGCGTATTGCATTCTCCACCACCTCGCCGATCGGCACCGAGGTGGACCCGGAAGCGGTGGCCGCGGTGGAGGACGCCGCCCGCCTGCTGGAGTCCCTGGGCCACAAGGTGGAGCAGGCGTCGCCGAAAATGGACATGCTGGCGATGAGCATGGACTGGCTCTCCATGTGGTTCGCCAACTGCGCCGCCAGCGTGGACTGGGTGCGCGAAGAAACCGGCTGCGGCAACGACGGCTTCGAGCTGGACACCCTGGCGATGGCGGCGTTCGGCCACGCCACCTCGGCGCCGGACTACGTGCGTGGTTACCAGCGCTGGCAGGGGTATTCCCGGGCGCTGGCGGAATTCCACCAGCAGTACGATCTGTGGCTGACGCCCACCCTGGCGTTGCAGCCGGCGCGCATCGGCGCCTCGGAAACGCCGGCCTGGCAGCAGCGCATGCTCAAGGTGATTCTCAAAGTGGGCGCCGAAAAGCTGGTGATGAAAACCGGCCTGGTGGAGCAGATGGTGAAGGAGAACCTGAAGTACGTGCCTTTCACCCAGCTCGCCAACGTCACCGGGGTGCCGGCCATGTCGGTGCCGCTGCACTGGTGCGAAAGCGGCCTGCCGCTGGGGGTGCAGCTGGTCGGCGATCACGGCAGCGAGGGCCTGCTGTTCAAACTGGCCGGTCAGCTGGAGCGGGCGCGGCCCTGGTTCAACCGTATGCCGGATCTGTAACCGGGCTCAGGCCCCTTCGCCCTGGGGCAGAGGGGGCCACCAGGCCTGGATGCGGTGTTCGGACACCGCCGCCAGGTCGCCGAACTGCAGCAGCACGAACTCGCTCTGCGTGGGGCGGAAGAACAGCTGATCGCCGGGCACCAGCTCGGAGGCCGGCGAGCCGTTGTACATCATCTGGTTGGTGCTGGCGCCGTACAGGTCGTTGCGGCGTATGCCTGGCGGTGACACCGGCTCCGCTTTCCAGTAACCGCCGTAGATGAAATAAGTGCGTCGCCGGTTGGGGTCCCACAGGGCCCAGGCGTCGCCCAACGGCAGCGGGCCGGGCAGGGTGAGTCCGTCCAGCGTCTTGAGCACCGGCGCGGCGATAAAGGCGGCGGGCTCGAAATCCTTCAGGCTGGGCACGTCGAAATCCGACGGCTTGACCAGGCAGGAGCCGGCCGCCAGCTCGTTGAGCGGCGTCTCGTCGCCGTGCAGCGTGAGGGTGGGGCTGCCGGCACCGTTGAAGGTGAGCGGCTGCTCGCGCAGTTCCGGGGCCACCTGGTAGAGCCGGTCGATAAAACTCTGATAGACCGCCTGGGCCTTGCGCAGGCTGGTGTCGCGGCTTTCCACCAGGTCCGGCAGTTTGCCCACGTGGGCGTCGTAGCCCATGAAGCCGGCGAACGCCAGATGGCGCGGGTGGGCGGCGATGCGCTCAAGCAGTGCGTCCAGTTGCCCGGGCTCGGTGAGCCCGCCGCGGTGCAGACCCACGTCGATTTCCACATTGATGCGCAGCCGGCGGTCCAGCCGCCGGGCCAGTTCCAGGTACTCCTTCAGCCGCGCGTCGCTGTCGATCAGCCATTGCAACTGGCGGTCCGGATCGAAGCCGGCGTCCTCCGGCAGTTCCTCATAGAAGCGGGCGGCGGCCCGCACCGGCATGGGTTTGCCGAGCAGCAGGTCGCAGCCCGGCTCCGCCTCGGCCATGGCGTTGATGAACGGCTGGTGGAACACCATCACCCGGTCGGTACCGGTCTGCGCCATGACTTCGCGGATCAGCGGCACGCTGGGCAATGATTTGGCGACGATGCGGTAGGCGCGGCCCGGCGGCAGCGCCTGCTGCAGGCGGCGGCAGTTGGCCGCCAGCCGTTGCCGGTCGATGAACAGCAGCGGCCGCCCCGGCCCGCTGTCGCGGAACAGGGTGTTGTAGGGCTGGAAGTAGGCGCCGTGGGGGCCGCCCTGGTCGCCGGGTTTCAGCCACCAGGCGGCGGCCAGGCCGCCGCCCAGGGCGAGCAGGAAGGTGCGCCTTTTCATGCCGGTTGCCCCTTGGCGTCGATGCCGAACAGGTGTCTCAGGTGATCATTGAGCAAGCGTCCGCGCGGGTCCAGCTCTTGGCGCAACGCAAGGAAGTCGTCGAAGCGCGGATAGAGTTCGCGCAATTCGTCGGCGCCCAGGCTGTGCAGCTTGCCCCAGTGCGGACGGCCCCGGTGCCGGCGCAGCACCGGCTCGGTGGCGCGGAACAGCGGCGTGGCGTCCTGCTTGAAATACTGATGGATGGACAGGCTGGCCCCGGCGCGGCCGCTGAACATGGACAGCAGGGTGTCGTCGGCGGCGCTGTAGCGGAACTCAATCGGGAAGAACACATTGATGTCCTGCTCGCGGATCACCTCGCAGACTTCCTGCAGGCACTCGATGCCTTTCTCCGCCGGCACCGTGTATTCCATTTCGTTGAAGCGCACCGTGCGGCGGTTGGCGTAGATCTTGTGGGCCGGTCCCCGGCGACGGTTTTCCTCGACGAAAAAGGTCACCAGCTTCTGCAGGGTGGAGGTCAGCCAGCCGGCGCGCATGCTCAGCTCGCAGACCGTCTCCAGCAGGTCGTTGCTGTCGTCCTGGGCCAGGTCGTCCTCTGGATTGTCGGTGAGCGACATGGTTTTGACGATGGCGGTGCCGCCGAGAGGAAAGGCGAAAAACTCGATGTTGCGGAAGTTGTCCTTCTCCCGCTCCACGAAATCCATGGCTTCGTCCAGCGGCAGCGTCCAGGTGTGCTCTTCCAGCCGGTAGGCCGGGGCGCTGTCCAGGGTCACGGCGGTGATCAGACCCAGGGCGCCCAGGCCGCAGCGGGCCGCCTGGAAGCGGTCGCCGTCGTTGTGGTCGAGCCGGTGCAGGGTGCCTTCGGTGTCCATCAGTTCCAGGCCCACCACCTGGTCGGACAGGCACGGCAGGCCCAGGCCGGTGCCGTGGGTGCCGGTGGCGATGGCGCCGGCCATCGACTGCAGGTTGATGTCCGGTTCGTTGATCAGGCTGCGGCCTTCGCCCCAGGCCTCGCGGCTGGCCTGGGCGATGCGGGTGCCGGCGCCGAAACGCAGAGCGCCGGCGTCGACGCTGCGCAGCCCGTTGATGGCCTCCAGGGACACCAGGGTGTCGCCGGTGGGCACCACGGCGCTGAACGAGTGGCTGCCGCCGAACGGCCGCACCGTGCCCTCGGTGTTGGCGAGCAGCCGGGCCAGGGCGGCTTCGTCCGCCGGGTAAGCCAGGTTGCGCGGCCGCGCGGTCTGGTTGCCGGACCAGTTCTGCCAGCTGGCGCGTTCGTCCTGTGCCGCGCCGCCGGTTTGCCCGGCGCCGGCCAGGGTCGGCACGGTGGCGGCGCCGGCGGACGCGGCCAGTGCTTTGAGGAAGGCGCGGCGGGGAAGTCGTTGCAACATGACGGCGGAATCCTTTCGGCTATTGTTGTACTCGGCGCCGACCTGCGGCGCCTTATACCTTAATGGTACTGTCGTACCAGAAAAGTGCAATAGTCTATCGTGCGTCCCGTGCACGGGTCGTCAATGCCCGGGGCCGGCGCCTAGTCCAGCCCCAGTTCGCTCCACATCTCGTCGACCCGGGCTTTGACATCGTCGTCCATGCTGATCGCCCGGCCCCACTCGCGGTTGGTTTCGCCGGGCCATTTGCTCGTCGCGTCGAGGCCCATCTTGGAGCCCAGACCGGCCACCGGCGAGGCGAAGTCGAGATAGTCGATGGGGGTGTTCTCCACCATTACGGTGTCCCGGGCCGGGTCCATGCGGGTGGTGATGGCCCAGATCACGTCCTTCCAGTCGCGCGCGTTAACGTCGTCGTCGCAGACGATCACGAACTTGGTGTACATGAACTGGCGCAGGAACGACCACACCCCCATCATTACGCGCTTGGCGTGGCCCGCGTACTGCTTCTTCATGGTCACCACCGCCATGCGGTAAGAGCAGCCCTCCGGCGGCAGATAGAAATCGACAATCTCCGGGAACTGCTTCTTCAGGATCGGCACGAAGATTTCGTTCATCGCCACGCCCAGCACCGCCGGTTCGTCCGGCGGCCGGCCGGTGTAGGTGCTGTGGTAGATCGGGTCGCGGCGGTGGGTGATGCGGTCCACGGTGAACACCGGGAAGCGCTCCACCTCATTGTAGTAGCCGGTGTGATCGCCGAACGGCCCTTCGTCGGCGTACTCGCCGGGTTGCAGATGACCTTCCAGCACGAACTCGGCGCTGGATGGGACCTGCAGGTCCGAGCCCAGGCATTTCACCAGCTCGGTGCGCGAGCCGCGCAGCAAACCGGCGAAGCCGTACTCGCTGAGCGTATCCGGCACCGGCGTCACCGCGCCCAGAATGGTGGCCGGATCCGCGCCCAGCGCCACCGCCACCGGGAACGGCTCGCCCGGGTGGGCTTCCTGCCATTCCTGGAAATCGAGCGCGCCGCCACGGTGGCCGAGCCAACGCATAATCAGCTTGTTGCGGCCGATCAGCTGCTGGCGATAGATGCCCAGGTTCTGACGTTCCTTATTGGGCCCGCGGGTAATCACCAGCGGCCAGGTCACCAGCGGGCCGGCGTCGCCTGGCCAGCAGGTCTGAATCGGCAGCTGGGTGAGGTCCACGTCGTCGCCTTCGATGACGTGTTCCTGGCAGGGCCCCGAGCCGCCCACCTTGGGGTTCATGCTCAGCACCTTGCGGAAGATCGGCAGCTTCTCCCAGGCGTCGCGGAATCCCTTGGGCGGCTCAGGCTCCTTCAGGAAGGCCAGCAGCTCGCCGAGTTCGCGCAGCTCTTCCACCGACTCCCGGCCCATGCCCAGCGCCACGCGCCGCTCGGTGCCGAACAGATTCCCCAGCACCGGGATCGACGACCCCTTGGGGTTCTCAAACAAAATCGCCGGCCCGCCCGCCTTCAGCGTGCGGTCGCAGATCTCGGTCATCTCCAGGCGCGGGTCCACCTCGCGGGTCACCCGTTTCAGTTCGCCCAGCTTTTCCAGTTGCTGAATAAAGTCGCGCAGGTCGCGGTATTTCATCAATCCAATCTCGCCGGCTGCAAGGTGGCGGCAGTATAGCAGCCGACCCACCGTCTCCGGGGCTGCCCGCATGGACAGTATGATTGGCATCGGCAAACAAAGCGGTCACGCGAGCGGGTACGGGCCGCAAAACGATAGGTTTGTAACTTTATGAAATATCTGATTTATTCGGCTCTATATAAAAACCAGAGGTTGGGATGGGGCGAAGACGTGTTCATTGGATACTTGAGCCGGCGTCCTAGTACCTGTTAGTAATTTCGAAAGGTGATTGAGTGAAAGATGAGCTCGTAGCTTTAGTACCTTTTATCGGTATTCTTGGTGTGGTAGTTGGTGCTTTGCTACAAGGCTTCTTCAACCGGAAGAATCAGGTAGCAAGCAGTCTCTCTGAGCTGCAAAACAAAGCCTATTCTGATTTTCTAAATTCTGTATCGAAAATAGCTGTGGCTCAGCGTAAAGATCAACGAACTGCAGTAACCGGGGAGCTTTCAAACTTAGCTGACGCTAAATCGCGAATTTGTGTATACGGCCATGCAAGTGTGGTTCATCACCTAGCCGATTTCCTGAGAGCTGGGGGTACGCTGCAAACCGAACAAGAAATTCTATCATTCACAAGGTTATGTCTCCAGATTCGTGGGTCTGTAGGTATGCACGATAAGGAGCTTTACTCTTCGGACATCTCCCAACTTCTGTTTAGTATTGATGTCAAAGATGTCAAAACACCAGGCGCCTAATGATAACAAATGCATCAAATTCGTTCCGGCCCTATGGGCCCCCACCGGGCGCCCTAGTCGGACACCGTTTATGCAAGCGTTATCTGTAAAGTAGACACCGAAGATGATTGTAGACCGACCAGCTCCTAAAGACTTCGAACGTCAAAGTATTCAGTACTTAATCCAGTCTATAGATCTAATTACCTCAAACGATCATAAAGATGAGGATATCGAAGATTATGAAGTGGATATGGCAGAGTGCTGGAAATATCATCAAGGAATTTTAAATAATTCTTTAACTTTACTATTTTTAAGTCTAGAAAACTTAATCAAGAAAGAGATATGCAAAATCTCTCCTCTTATGCTTCTTGCGGACGAGCCCAAAAAGTGGGGAGGTCGCACATCTTCGAAGAAATTTAGTGAGCTTTTCATACTTCAATTTGATGATCTCTTAGCTCTCTATCAAGAACTAGGTTTGGGGAAAATATCAGATCAAACAGCTAGCAAACTCGAAGATCTCAGGAAAAAGAGAAATCAGATTACGCATGGAGTTATTGAAGATAACATCACTCCTCAATATATATTGGATATATTTTATACGCTTATGGTTCACATATGGGGTCCTGGTATATGGTGGACTCAACTTAAGGAACATATATTTAATGAACCATTGTTTGGGATCTACGACTCAGACCATGAAAAAGCCAGCGTTACTACATATATTGAATTTTTTGTTTCTTATTTAGGAAATAAACGTACGGGAGAAATGCTGGGTCACAACCTCAAGCAGAGAAACTATTTCTGCCCTGAATGTCATTACTGGCTTAATCACGAATGGGATGTAACAGATTCAAAGTATGCAATCCTTTCTCCAAATACACCTAGCTCGGAAACTTTATTCTGTGTCGTTTGTAGTGCATCACATAATGTCGAGCGAAAGAAGTGCCAAGAAGACGATTGCAAAGGAAACGTAATATGTATGGAGGGACGATGTTTGACATGCTTCTCCGAGCAAGATTACAGATAACAAATCGATTAACTGCGCGCCTGCGGCGCCGGACGCAGCAGAGCTGCGCCGGTTATTGAGGCGTTATCCAATAAAAAATAGGATTTAGGATTAAATGAGAACCAGAGAAATATTTACACCTGGACGATTCCCAACATGGACTTATGTCGATGATCACTTGAAGGACAAGGAAGATCAGCTGAGGGACACCATTGAAGATGGCTCAATGCTGGTATCAATATCTGGTCCCTCTAAATCAGGGAAGACAGTCTTCGTTGAGAACGTATTGGGAAGGGAGAATTTAATTCAGGTAACCGGGGCTGGCGTGAAAACGCCCTCTGATCTATGGCTGCGAGTTTTCGACATCATAGGGACCCCTATTGAAAGGAGCTCCAATACTAGCTCAACGAAGTCGGGAACAATCGGTGGTAAGGTTGGAGGCGAAGGCGGAATTCTGGTCGCTAAAGCGAAGGGAGAAGCGTCGGCTTCGGCAAGTTATGAAAGTGGCCAAGTTGAGTTGGAAACGGCTGCGATTGATTTCTTGCAGCTACTAATCAGAGAATTGGCGGACACAGATTTCGTAGTCTTCATTGACGACTTTCACTACATAGAGCATTCAATCCAATCTGATTTGGCTGAGCAAATTAAAGAAGCGATCAGGCAAGGTGTAAAGTTTATCTGTGCTTCTGTGCCATACCATTCTGACGACGTCATTCGCAGCAATCCTGATTTGAGGGGCCGCTTTTTCTCAATAGACTTTGACTACTGGAATAGCGATTTTCTTAAGAAAATTGCTTACAAGGGGTTCGATAAAGCAAATATAGTCTATAGAAATGGCCTTGTAGATCGTCTTGCCGAGGAAGCAGCTGGTTCGCCCCAGTTAATGCAATACCTATGTTTAAACGCTTGTCTTGAAAAAGGGATAAGGGACGTCCCAGATAGCCCTACCGACTTAATATACGAAAAGGAATTCTTCGACGAAATCTGCCGCAGGACTGTCGCCTCGACAGACTATAGTTCGATAGCTGAGAAAATGTTAGATGGACCTAAAACACGAGGTTCAGATAGGAAAATCTATATATCAAAATTTGGGTGGCAAGGAGATGTGTATCGGTTTCTCCTTAAAGCATTATCGGTCGACCCTCCTCGGCTAAATTTTAGGTATCAGCCACTGGTCGACAGGATTGGTTCGCTATGTGACGGTGTTTCTCCCAGTGGTTCCAGCATCACAAATGCCTGCTTCCATACAGCTAATATTGCAAACGATTCCGCTAACGACAATGTGGTCGAATGGGATGGGGAAAACGACGTTTTCGATATTCGGGACCCCTATCTGTTGTTCTACCTTCGGTGGTCGGAGATTGCGGATGGCTAACCAGGGGCTGCAGCCGACCGGTGCAGTTCCCCCAGTACAGTAGACACTGCTGGCCTATGATTGAAGCTGGGAGGAACGCCGTGAACAGCCAACGTTACACCCCGGAGTCCAAGGACGAGGCGGTTCGGGAGGTGCTGCAGCGGAAAAGCCATGATGCCGGCTGCTCATACAAGAACCAATGATGCCGCCTCGAGCAATCAGGAAGATGTGGCTGAAAATATGGCCTAAATTGGTGGTAAAGCTTAATGGAGTGTTCCGGGGGCGTGATGAAGCTTTGGCGGAGACGGATAGTTGGTGTTCTTACTCTTGGTGGAGGATCAATCGGCGTTACCGCTGCACTTCCTCTGCTTCTGGCTCGGAGCAATCCTATTGAGTGGCTATTTTGTACCGGGTTTATCGTCATCTATGCATGGGGTGTCTGGTGCGGAGTTCGATTGCTTGAGAATCGGCCTGGCGCCGAGCGATCCGCCGCCAAGTATTGGCTGATCCAGATCCCTGCGTTTGGATCCCCTATCCTGGGATACTTTCTATCCAACGGCTTCCACGCAACGGTGGTACTCCAGGCCTTTCCATTCAAGATCGATGGCAATGTCTTGCTTGGTAGTACCTTTAATTACTCACTCATGCAGACTGGGAAGCCGTGGTTTATCGGGATTAACTTGTTTGCGGCCGTAGTCGCGTGGTGGCTTACTCGCGAAGCTTCGCGGAACCGCCCCTAACACTTAATTCAACCCGGACCTTTAGTCTCTCCTGCTTTAATGGACACCTCTTCATAATGGGGAAGGTTGACTTGACCAGACTCCAGTATCCAAGGAGGGTCTGGATGTATTCGGCCAAGTTCGCGCCATCTTCATCTCTCCTCCTGTAACCAAGACCCAAGAATGTTAAAAACAGACAGGGGTCCAAGGGATGCGTATTCAAAGGGTCGGGGCAGGCGCCGCCGTCATGGGGTTGCTCTGGGCGATGTCTTCGCCAGTGAGCGCCCATGAGCTGCAACCGGTTAACGTGACCGGCCAAACCCAGCAACAGCCGCCGCCGGTGGCGGCCTCGGAAGGCCGGGTGGACGGTGACGAATTGCGCACCCGTCCGATTCTGAGAACCGGGGAGGTAATGGAAACGGTGCCCGGGCTGATCGCCACCCAGCATTCGGGCAGCGGCAAGGCCAATCAGTACTTCCTGCGCGGTTTCAATCTGGATCACGGCACCGATTTCAATACGTCGGTGGACGGCATGCCGGTGAACATGCCCACCCACGGGCACGGCCAGGGCTACACCGATATCAATTTCCTGATTCCGGAAATGATCGATGACGTCTACTACCGGAAGGGGCCCTATTACGCCGGCGTGGGCGACTTCTCCGGTGCCGGTAGTGTGGATATCCGCACGCGCACCCGCGCCGAAGGGCAGCGTCTAAAGCTCACCGCCGGGGGCGACGACTATTACCGGGCGCTGCTGTACGGCGGCTCGGCGGTGGGCGACGGCGACCTGGTCTACGCGCTGGAGAGCCAGACCTACAACGGCCCCTGGGAGGACGTCAGCGAAGACGTGGAGAAGTATAACGGTCTGCTTCGCTATGGCTGGAACCAGGGCGATACCCGCTACACCACCACGGTGATGGGCTACAGCAACCGCTGGAACAGCGCCGATCAGATCCCCCGGCGGGCGGTGCGCTCCGGTCTGATCGATGAGCTCGGCTCCCTGGATGAGGACGCCGGCGGTGAAAGCGAGCGCTATTCTCTGTCGCTCTCCTGGAGTAACCCGCGCCAGCAGGGCACGATTTACGCCATCGACTACGGGCTCAATCTTTGGTCCAACTTCACCTACTTCCTGGACGATCCGGCCAACGGCGACGAGTTCGAGCAGGTGGATGAGCGTGGCGTCTATGGCGGTGAGGTGTCGTTCAATAACGATCTGCGTCTGGCCGGCATGCCGGTGACCGGCCGCTGGGGGCTCAGCCTGCGGTACGACGACATCCGCGATGTGGGCCTGTTCAGCAGCGCCGGGCGGCAACGTATCGGCACGGTGCGTCGCGACGAGGTGTCGCAAACCGCCGCCGGAGTGTTCGGCAGCCTGGAGTTTCAGCTCGCCGAGCGCTGGCGGGCCACCGCCGGGCTTCGCTATGACCACTATTACTTCGATGTGAACGACCGCGCCGGCATCAACGAAAACGGCGTCGACCTGTCCGCCAATTCCGGCAATGCGGACGACGGCATCGTCAGCCCCAAATTCAGTTTGGTGTGGCTGGCCAGCGAACAGGCCGAGTATTACCTCTCAAGTGGTTTCGGCTTCCACAGTAACGACGCCCGCGGCACCACCATTGAAGTGGACCCGCTGGACGGTTCGGCGGCGGAAAAGGTGGATCCGCTGGTGCGCTCGCGCGGCGAGGAGCTGGGCGCGCGTTTCTACCCGGCACGGAATCTGGAGATGTCGCTGGCGCTGTGGCAGCTGCGGCTGGATTCGGAGCTGCTGTTCGTGGGCGACGCCGGCAACACCGAGGCTGGGCGGCCGAGCCTGCGGCGCGGGGTGGAGTTCAATGTGTTCTATAACCCCACCGATTGGCTGTCCCTGGACCTGGAGCTGGCGGCCACCCGTGCCCGCTACCGGGATGATGAACCCGGAGAGGGGGACTATGTGGAAGGCGCGCCCGATCGGGTGATTGGCGCCGGCGCCCACTACCATAGCGGCCACTGGTTCGGCGGTTACCGTATTCGGCATCTGGGCCCGCGGCCGCTGGATTCATTCTCGGATCAGGAGTCGTCCAGCACCACCATTCAGAACGTCAAGGCGGGTTGGCGTGGCGGCGATTGGGAGCTGGCGGTGGAGGTGCTGAATCTGGCCGATTCCGGCGACCACGATATCGATTACTTCTACGCGTCCCGCCTGCAGGGCGAGCCGGCGGCGGGGGTGGAGGACCTGCACTACCACCCGATTCTGCCGCGCACCTGGCGGCTGAGCGTGCAGCGCGCGTTCTGAACCCCGGCCCTGAAACGAAAAACGCCCCGGCGATCACCGGGGCGTTTTTCGTAACGGGGCCTTGTGGAAAGACCGCCGCTGTTACTTGCGCTTCATGGAATCGAAGAATTCCGCATTGGTCTTGGTCTGCTTCATGCGGTCGATCAGGAATTCCATGGCGCCGATTTCGTCCATCGGATGGAGGACCTTGCGCAGAATCCACATCTTCTGCAGCTCGTCCTCGCTCACCAGCCGCTCTTCGCGGCGGGTGCCGGAGCGCTTGATGTTCATGGCCGGGAACACACGCTTTTCCGCCACCTTGCGGTCCAGGTGCAGTTCCATGTTGCCGGTGCCCTTGAACTCCTCGTAGATCACTTCGTCCATCTTGGAGCCGGTCTCCACCAGGGCGGTGGCGAGGATGGTCAGGCTGCCGCCTTCCTCGATGTTCCGCGCCGCGCCGAAGAAGCGCTTGGGCTTTTCCAGGGCGTGGGCGTCGACACCACCGGTGAGCACCTTGCCGGAGCTCGGCTGCACGGTGTTGTAGGCGCGCGCCAGACGGGTGATGGAGTCGAGCAGAATCACCACGTCCTGTTTGTGTTCCACCAGCCGCTTGGCTTTCTCGATCACCATCTCGGCGACCTGCACGTGGCGGGCCGGCGGTTCGTCGAAGGTGGAGGCCACCACTTCCCCGCGCACCGTGCGTGACATCTCGGTCACTTCCTCGGGCCGCTCGTCGATCAGCAGCACGATCATGTGCGTTTCGGGGTTGTTGCGGGCGATGGACTGGGCGATACCCTGGAGAAGCATGGTCTTACCGGCTTTGGGCGGCGCCACGATCAGGCCGCGCTGGCCTTTGCCGATCGGCGCCACCAGGTCGATCACCCGGGCGGTGATGTCCTCGGTGGAGCCGTTGCCGACTTCCATGACCATCCGCTCGGTGGGGAACAGCGGGGTCAGGTTCTCGAACAGGATCTTGGTTTTGGCGTTTTCCGGCCGGTCGGTGTTGATCTCACTGACCTTGAGCATGGCGAAGTAGCGTTCGCCATCCTTGGGGGGCCGGATCTTGCCGGCGATGGTGTCGCCGGTGCGCAGGTTGAAGCGACGTATCTGGCTGGGCGACACGTAAATGTCATCCGGGCCGGCCAGGTAAGAGCCTTCCGCGGAGCGCAGGAAGCCGAAGCCGTCCTGCAGAATTTCCAGCACCCCATCACCGTAGATGTCCGAGCCGTTCTTGGCGGCTCGCTTGAGGATGGAGAAGATAACGTCCTGTTTGCGGGTTCTCGCCAGGTTCTCCAGGCCGAGTTCCTTGGCAATATCCAGAAGTTCGCCGATCGGCTTCTGTTTCAGTTCGGAAAGATTCATTGGTGTTTTACAGGATGTCCAGAAATGAATTGACGGAATACACCTTGGATTGGTGTCTCTCGATGGTCGGATCCGGGCCGGAGAGCCTCGGAATTTCTTATTGATTCATTTGCATTCGCAGGGGCCGTTTCACGGTCTCCCAAGGTCGGGGACATCGTGGAGAACGGGGCCTGCTTGGCTAAGGCTGACGCATTCAGCGGGAGCGATAAACGATGAAACCCTTGCAAATCATCCGTCGGCGGGGCCTGAATGCCAGGGGCCGGACAGGATAACTATCTCGGAAAAAGGACGCTCAGAAACGTACGAATTAGAGATCCCTGCCAGAGGGTGCGAATACGTTGATTCGGGAATGTACCACCGGGCCGGAGGGCTGTCTAGTCCGGGACGCGCAGTCCGTGAGAGGCAAGGGCGGCCACGGGCCGGAGGGCCCGTGGCGCATTCACCGGCTGGATCAGAGCGTGCTGTCCAGGAACGCGGTGAGCTGGGACTTCGACAGAGCGCCGACCTTGGTGGCTTCCACGTCGCCGTTCTTGAACACGGTCAGCGTGGGGATGCCGCGCACGCCGTACTTCTTGGGCGTGTCCGGGTTCTCGTCGATGTTCAGCTTGGCAATGGTGAGCTTGCCGGCGTAATCCCCGGACAGGTCTTCCAGGATCGGCGCTACCATTTTGCAGGGGCCGCACCAGGGCGCCCAGTAGTCCACCAGAACCGGACCGTCGGCTTTCAGGACTTTCTCCTCGAAATCCGCGTCGGTCACGTTGATAATCTCGCCGCTCATTGAAATCTCCTGCTAGGCTTTCGCGGGATGATGACGCCGACACGCAGCCGACGCCGTCACAGGTCGATTAATATCGGGGTCTGGCGCGCGGATTTCAAGCGCGCCGAACAATGGTGCCGACAGAGCGCGCCTATTGGCGGCGCGCCGAAGCAGCGGGAACGCCCGCGTGGCGCCCGCTCGGGGCCGTTTCACGGCCGGCTCTGGACCGTCAAGGAGAGGGGTTTTGCGACAACCTGAACATCTGGCCGCCATCGATTTGGGGTCCAACAGTTTTCACATGGTGGTGGCCCGGCAGGCCCAGGGCGAGGTGCGGGTCCTGGAAAGTTTGTCCGAAAAGGTGCAGTTGGGCGCCGGCCTGGGGCCCGACAACCGCCTCGACGAAGACGCCCAGACCCGGGCGCTGGACTGCCTGAGCCGCTTCGCCCAGCGCATCAAGGGCATCCCCCGCGGCAATGTGCGCGTGGTGGGCACCAACACCCTGCGCATGGCGCGCAACGCCACCCAGTTCATCGCCCGCGCCGAACACGCTCTGGGGCACGACATCGAAGTGGTGGCGGGCCGCGAGGAGGCCCGGCTGATCTACCTGGGCGTGGCGCACAGCCTCGCCGATGACGCCGGCGCGCGGCTGGTGGTGGATATCGGCGGTGGCTCCACCGAGCTGATAATCGGCGAGCGCTTCGAGTCCACGGAAACCGAATCCCTGCACATGGGCTGTGTCAGCTATGGGCAGCGCTTTTTCGCCGACGGCAAGATCACCGAGGCGGCGTTCAAGAAGGCGGTCACCGCGGCCCGTCAGGAAGTGCTGTCCATCGAAACCAACTACCGCCGTTTGGGCTGGGCCCAGGCGGTGGGCGCCTCGGGCACCATCAAGGCGATTGCCCAGGTGTGCGAGGAGAACGGCTGGAGCACCGAAGGCATCAGCCTGGAGGGGCTCGACAAGGCGCGCCGCAAGGCGATCAAGGCGGGCAGCGCGGACGCCCTGTCGCTGAAAGGACTGCGCGACGACCGCAAGGCGATTTTCGCCTCCGGCCTGGCGATTCTGCTGGGCATTTTCGAGCAGATGGGGCTGGCCCACATGCAGGTGTCCAGCGGCGCCCTGCGCGAAGGCCTGCTGTACGACCTGTTGGGGCGCTTTGCCCATGAGGACGTCCGCGAGCGCAGTGTGCAGGCGCTGATGAATCGGCACCACGTGGAGCGCGCCCAGGCCGAGCGCGTCTGGGAAACCGCCCGGGGCCTGTACCGGCAGGCCGCCGGCGACTGGGATCTCGAGGACGAAGAAGCGCAGGCCACGCTGCGCTGGGCGGCCCTGCTGCATGAGGTGGGGCTGGCGGTGTCGCACAGCCAGTTTCACAAGCACGGCGCCTACCTGGTGTCCAATTCCGACCTGCCCGGCTTCTCGCGCCAGGCCCAGCAGGCGGTGGCGGTGCTGGTGCGCGGCCACCGCCGCAAGGTGCCGCTGTCCACGCTGGCGGAGTGCCCCGAGGATGAACAGGCCCGGCTGCTGCGGTTGTGTCTGCTGCTCAGGCTCGCCTGCCGCATGCACCACGCGCGCAACGGCGCGCCGGTGCCGCCGCTCACCCTGAACGCCGGCGAGCGCACCCTGGAGTTGGTGTTCCCGGCCGGCTGGCTGGCCGAGCACCCGCTCACCCTGGCCGACCTGGAGCAGGAGCAGGAGTTTTTCCAGGCCGCCGGCTACCAGCTCACGGTGACCGACGCCACCTGACGGAGGCGCCGCTCAGGCGCCGCCGGACAGAGCCTCAAGCAGCGCCTGCTGGGCCAGGAACGGGGCCTCGTGCTCGGCCCGCTGCACGCGGCGGTAGATGCCGTCGCCGTGCAGCTCCCAGGCCTGGCCGTTGTCGCGCAGGTAATACTCCAGACCCTGCTCCAGCACCTGCGCCTTGAGCGCCGGTTCGTTGACCGGGAAGGCGGTTTCCACCCGGTTGAACAGGTTGCGGTCCATCCAGTCGGCGCTGGAGCAGTACACCAGGTCCTCGCCGGCGTGGTGGAAATGGTAGATGCGCGTGTGCTCCAGGAAGCGGCCGATCACCGAGCGCACGCGGATGTTCTCCGACAGCCCGGGGATGCCCGGGCGCAGGCAGCAGATGCCGCGCACGATCAGGTCGATCTGCACGCCCGCCTGGCTGGCCCGGTACAGCGCCCGCATGATCTGCTCTTCGGTGAGCGAATTAAACTTGGCGATGATGCGCGCCGGCTTGCCGGCCAGGGCCTGTTCGGTTTCGAAATCGATCCACTGCACCAGGCTCGGATGCAGGGTGAACGGCGAGTGCTTCAGCTGCTTCAGGCGCGCCGCCTTGCCCATGCCGGTGAGCTCCTGAAAGATCTTGTGCACGTCCTGGCACAGGCCTTTTTCCGCCGTCATCAGGCCGTAATCGGTGTAAATCTTGGTGGTTTTGGTGTGGTAGTTGCCGGTGCCCACATGGGCATAGCGCTTGATGCCTTCGCCGTCGCGGCGCACCACCAGCAGCATCTTGGCGTGGGTTTTGTAGCCCACCACCCCGTACACCACCATGGCGCCGGCCTCCTGCAGGCGGCGCGCGCCCTCGATGTTGGACTCCTCGTCGAAGCGGGCGCGCAGCTCCACCACCGCGGTGACTTCCTTGCCGTTACGGGCGGCGGTCTCCAGGTGGTCCAGAATCTCCGAGTTGGTGCCGGTGCGATAGAGCGTCTGCTTGATCGCCAGCACCTTGGAGTCGCGGGCCGCTTCGGCGAGCAGATTGACCACCGGTGAAAAGCTTTCGAACGGGTGGTGCAGCAGGATGTCGCCCTGGTCGATGGCCTCGAAAATGCTCTCGTGCTTCTTCACCGCCGCCGGCAGTTTGGGGCTGAACGGCGGGTAGTGCAGGCGCGGCCGGTTGACGCTGGTGAACATGCGCGCCAGGTTCACCGGGCCGTTCACCTCGTAGGCGTCCTGCTCGGTCAGTTCGAACTGCTCCAGCAGATACTCGATCAGGTCGCGGGGGCAGTTGTCGGCCACTTCCAGGCGCACTTCGTCGCCGTAGCGACGGGACAACAGCTCGCCCTTCAGCGCGCTGGCCAGGTCCTCCACGTCTTCATCCACTTCCAGGTCGGCGTTGCGCGTTACCCGGAACTGATAGCAGCCGGTGGCCTTCATGCCGGGGAACAGGTCGCTGACGTGGGCGTGGATCATCGAGGACAGGAAAATAAAGTTGTCGTTGCCGTCCTCGCAGATCTCTTCCGGCAGCCGCATCAGGCGCGGCAGGGAGCGCGGCGCGGGCACGATGGCCAGGCCGGTGGAGCGGCCGAACGCGTCCTTGCCGTCCAGCGACACAATGAAATTCAGGCTTTTGTTCACCAGCCTCGGGAAGGGGTGCGCCGGGTCCAGGGCGATGGGCGTCAGTACCGGATAAATCTGGTCGCGGAAGTACTTTTTCACCCACTCGGTCTGCGCCGGCGTCCAGTCCTCGCGGCGCAAGAAGTGCACGCCTTCCTCGGCCAGCGCCGGCAGCAGGATGTTCTGCAGAATATGGTACTGACGCTGCACGGCGTCGTGGGTCACGCGGGCCACCTCGGCCAGCACTTCCTCGGCGAGCATGCCGTCCGGCCCCGGGCGCCCGGTGCCGGTTTCCAGACGGTTCTTCAGGCCCGCCACGCGAATCTCGAAGAACTCGTCCATGTTGGAAGAGAAGATCAGCAGGAAATTGAGACGCTCCATCAGCGGATGGTGCTCGTCCATGGCCTGCTCGAGTACCCGTAGGTTGAACTGCAGCAGGCTCAATTCCCGGTTGATGTAGAAGTCCTGATTGCTCAAATCGGGGCCCTGGATACCGGTGTTGGCGTTCATTGCGAGTCCTGAGCTTGGATGCGGAAGGACCTATTGGATGACATTAGCATGACAAGAGGATGACAAGGATCCCTCTTCACTTGCCGGGAATGATAAGTATAATGCGAACGATTATCGTTAGTGGCTTGTCAGCCAACTGTCATTCCTGGGGAAACATCATGCTCAATCAAGATTTCGCCGCCGCGGCGGCTCTGATCACGCTGCTGACCGCGCCGGCGCTGGCCGCCGCCCAGCAGGAGAACAACGCCGGTACCCTGGCGCCGGTGGAAGTGGGCGCCGAAGGCCCCGCCGATGACGGCTACATCAACGTCGACAAGCCGGCCTCCACCGGCAAGCTGGACGTACCGGTGGAGCGCCAGCCGTTCTCCATCGAGACCGTGGACCGGGAGCTGATGGAAGACACCGGCGCCAAGAATATCCAGGACTCCTTGTTGTATATGTCCGGGGTGTATGGCGCTAATTTCGGCTTCGATACCCGCGGCGATTCGGCCATGGTGCGGGGGCTGAGGCCCTCGCTTTACGTGGACGGCCTGCGTGCCAGTTACGGTTCCTACAACAGCGTGCGGCCCAACATCTATGGCCTGGAGCGCGTCGAAGTGCTCAAGGGGCCCTCGTCGGTGTTGTACGGTCAGGCGGAGCTGGGCGGCATCATCAACGGCGTGTCCAAGCTGCCCAAGGCGGAGAAGCAGGGCGAGCTTCGCGCGCAGGTCGGTTCCTACGATCGCAAGGTGCTGGCGGCGGACGTCACCGGGCCGCTGTCCGAAGACGGCAAGCTGTTGTACCGGCTGGTGGCGCTCAAGCGCGACAGCGGCACCCAGGTGGATTACGTGGACGACAACGGATACGTGTTTGCGCCCTCGCTGACCTGGCTGCCCTCCGACGACACCACCATCAGCCTGCTCTTCAACAGCCAGGAAAACACCGGTGCGGTGTCCGCCCAGTTCCTGCCCACCCAGGGCACCCTGGAGCCCGGTCCGCAGGGGGACATCGGTTCCGAGACGTTTGTCGGCGAGCCGGACTGGGACCGCTATGACCGCCGCAAGGACGAAGTCACCCTGTTCGTCGATCACCGCCTTAACGACACCTGGGGGATCGCCACCACTGCCCGCTATACCGAAACCGAGACCGAAACCCGGGAGCACTGGGCCAATATCGGGGCGGCACCGGCCGCCGACGGTACCATCGGCCGCACCATTTACATGGCGGACAAAGGCACCGAGATCTTCAATGTGGATGCGCGGCTGGAAGGCGACCTGCGCCTCGGTGCCACCCGGCATACCCTGGCCATCGGTGTGGATCGACAGAACGCACTGTGGACTGAAGACAACAGTTTCAGCGCGACCGGCGGCGGCACCGATCTGAACGTTTATGACCCGCAATACGGCAATGTGAATTACGCGGTGCTGGATCCGGAAGATAAAGACGACAACCGCATCAGACAAACCGGTGTGTACGTGATCGACCATATGGAGATCGACCGTGTGGTGGTATCCGGTGCGCTGCGTTACGACGATACCACCACTACGGTGCTGGGCACTGACGGCGTCGATACCGATACCGACGACACCGCCACCACTGGGCGGCTGGGCCTGATGTACCGGTTCGATTCCGGCCTGTCGCCGTACATCAGTTACTCGGAATCCTTCGTGCCCAACCTCGGCCTGGACGGTTTCGGCGAAAGCCTCGATCCGACCACCGGCGAGCAGCGCGAGGCCGGTGTGAAGTACCTGTCCCAGCGTCACGGACTCGCCGTCACGGCGGCCTGGTTTGATATCGAAGAAACCAATCGCGTTGTTGACGGTGCCAATCCGCAAAGCGTCGAGCAGACCGGCGCCGTGGTGGACGGCTGGGAGGTCTCGGTGAAAAAACGGCTGGGCAACGCCAGCGTTCTGGCCAACTACACCAAGCTGGACGCCCGAGAGGATGAGACCGGTGAGCGGCTGGCGTACGTCGCTGAAGAGAGCGCTTCGGTTTGGGGCAAATACGAACTGGAAAGCGGTTTCCGCTTCGGTGCCGGGGTGCGCTATGTCGGCGATACCGTGGGCAGCGACTACGGTAGTGGTGCCGGTCCGGAAGTACCGTCCGTGACGCTCTACGACGCCATGGTCGGCTACCGCACCGGCCCCTGGGACTTCACCGTGACCGGCAAGAACCTGGCGGACAAGGAGTATGTGTCCTGGTGCCGTGGTGAAGGTCTCGACTGTGGCTACGGCGAGCGCCGCGTGATCCTCGGCGAGGCAAGCTACAACTTCTGACTTGTAGGAGCGGGCCCCGCCCGCGAAAGGCCGGCAAAGCCGGCCGGCAGGATGCCAGAGCGCTCAGAAAGCGGCACATCAAGCAGGGTTCTGGTATCCCGCCGGGAGCTTCGCTCCCTTTCGCGGGCGGGGCCCGCTCCCACAAAGCCCGTTCCAGCGATTATCTTTTCTGTTCGGCGAGCTTGATGGCGGCGGCCTTGGCGAAGTAGGTCAGAATGCCGTCCGCGCCGGCGCGCTTGAACGCCAGCAGCGATTCCAGCATCACCTTGTCCTGGTCCAGCCAGCCGTTCTGGAACGCCGCCATGTGCATGGCGTACTCGCCGCTCACCTGGTAGGCGTACACCGGCACCTTGAACTCGTCCTTCACCCGGCGCACCACGTCCAGGTAGGGCATGCCCGGCTTCACCATCACCACATCGGCGCCTTCCGCCAGGTCCAGCGCGATTTCGTGCAGCGCCTCGTCGGAATTGGCCGGGTCCATCTGGTAGGTGCTTTTGTCCGCCTTGCCCAGGTTCGCCGCCGAGCCCACCGCGTCGCGGAACGGGCCGTAATAGGCGGAGGCGTACTTGGCGGAGTAGGCCATGATGCGGGTGTTCGGAAAGCCGTGGCCTTCCAGGGCCTGGCGGATCTCGCCGATGCGGCCGTCCATCATGTCCGAGGGCGCCACCATGTCGGCGCCGGCCTCGGCGTGGGACACCGCCTGCTTGACCAGGGCGGTGACGGTGACGTCGTTAAGCACATAGCCGTCCTCGTCGAGGATGCCGTCCTGGCCGTGGGTGGTGAACGGGTCCAGGGCCACGTCGGTGATCACGCCCATCTCCGGCACCGCCTCTTTGATCGCCCGGGTGGCGCGCTGGGCCAGCCCGTCCGGGTTCCAGGCTTCGGCGCCGTCCAGGCTTTTCACCGCCACCGGCGTGACCGGAAACAGGGCCATGGCCGGGATCCCCAGGTCCGCCAGCTGGCGTGCTTCCTCGCACAGCAGGTCCACGGTCATGCGCTCGACGCCGGGCATCGAGGGCACCGCTTCGGTGTGGTTTTCGCCGTCGAGGACGAACACCGGGTAGATCAGGTCGTCCACGGTGAGGGTGTTTTCGCGCATCAGGCGGCGGGAGAAATCGTCCTTGCGCATGCGGCGCATGCGGCTGGCCGGCCAGGGGGCACGGTTGAAAGACATGGGCCGAACCTCTCGATGGGAAGGGATAACGAATGGGAAACGCAGTTTACCAAGCCGGCGCGGCAAGGGGAAAACGAGCCGGCGCCGCGCTCTATAATGGCGTTATTATGCCATAAAACAATTATTATGGCGTCCAATATGGTGATATAGTGCGGAAATGGATAATAAGTGTACAGCACAGATCTTTGTAGGCGGAGCGTGGCGGGACGCGGCGGTGATCAGCCTGGCCGGCCCCGAACACCAGGGTTGGCGCACGCCCACCTACACCACCTACTTGCCGGATTACGCTCTGGATTATCTGGGGCGTCGTGACGCCGCGGCCTGTGGGGTTCGTTTTCCCGTATCCCTGGAAATTGATGACCAGGACACCTGGCCGGCCTGGCTGTTGGACGTGTTGCCACAAGGCTACGGGCGACAGGAGTTACTGCGCCAGTTGGACCAGCCGGCCACCGTTGAAGCCAGTGGGGACTGGCCGTTGCTGAGGGCCGGCGCCGGCAATCCGATTGGCAACTTGCGCATCAAGGAAGCCTGGGACTGGCTGGCCGAGGGGCAGGCCGGTCCGGCACGCGGGTTCCGCTTTGACGAAGTGGCGGGCCGCCATGAAGATTTCGTGGAGCATCTGGCCGGGCACGGCCTGTTCGTGGCCGGTTCCTCCGGTGTCCAGGGTGAGTGGCCGAAGATTCTGCTTACCGAGGCCGACAACGGCCTGCTTTATTTGGATCATACCTTGGAGGACAGCCGTGCCCGGCGTCATTGGTTGGTCAAATTCCAGCGCGGCACGGACCGGGACCTGGAAGCCATCCTGCGCGCTGAGGCCCTTTATATGGCGTTGGCCCGGGCGTTGGGCCTGCGCGTTCACGGCGCTCTGGAGATGCACGGACGCACGCTGTTCATCCCGCGTTTCGACCGCGGCGTTGATGGTGGCGGCGTGCAGCGGATCGCCCAGGAGAGTCTCGCTTCGTTATGTGGCCGGGCAGGCTTCGGTCTCGGTTTGCAGCATGAAGACGCCTGCCGGGCTCTGGCCGAGGTGGTCACCGATCCGCAAACGGAAATCATTGAATACCTTAAGCGTGACGTCGCCAATCTGGCGTTGGGTAACAAAGACAACCACGCCCGCAATACGGCCATCGCCCGGTATCAGGATGGCCGTATCGCGTTGACCCCGGTGTTCGATTTCGCGCCCATGTTTCTGCACCCGGACGGGATCGCCCGGCAGAGCCGTTGGCACGCCGATAACGGCGGGCAGCCGGACTGGCAGGACGTCACGGAAGCGTTGGCGGCGGCGGGCAACCTGGAGGCCGGCCTGTTGCGACGCGCACTGCGGGACATGGCGCCCTGTCTGCGGGGGCTGCCACAACGCATGGGCCTGCTCGGCGTGGACGCGGACCTGGTGGCAAGGCTGCGACCGGGTATTCTGAAACTGGCGGACCAACTGGAGCGTCTGCATGGATAAGCGCTACGCCCAAATGAGCCCGGCGGAGCAGGTCGAACGGCGTCGCGAAGTGCTGAGCCACATCCAGGCCAGACCGGAGCTGTCGGTGGACCAGGTGGTCTCTCTGCTGCGCGGCGAGCTGCGCTTCACCTTGAGTGAATACAGTCGACTCACCGGCGTGTCCGCGCGAGTGATTCAGGATATTGAACAGGGCCGCGGCAACCCCACTCTGGGCACCGTGGAGAAATTACTGGCGCCGTTCGGGCTCAAGCTCGCGGTGGTGTCGTCCCGAGCGCCACGATTGATACAGGGAAGGGAGTAACCCATGGGCCGTTGGCGACCGAAAGGCAAACCCGCCTCCAAATACATCACGCCGGAGGGTTACCGGCGTCTTAACGAAGAGCTGCAGCGGCTCTGGAAGGAAGAGCGGCCGCCGATCACCAAGTCGGTGCAGGAGGCCGCCGCCCAGGGCGACCGCTCGGAGAATGCCGAGTATATTTACGGCAAGAAGCAGCTTCGCGAAATCGACCGGCGCATCCGTTTCCTGAGCAAGCGTCTGGACGGCATGAACGTGGTCGAGCGGGCGCCGGAGGATACCGGGAAGGTGTTCTTCGGCGCCTGGGTGGAAGTGGAGGACGACGACGGCAAGGTCGAGCGCTTCCGCCTGGTGGGCCCTGACGAGGCCGACGGCAGCCGTGGCGAGATCAGTGTCGACGCGCCACTGGCGCGGGCCTTGCTTGGTAAGCGGGTGGACGACGAGGCCTGGGTGCGAACCCCGAACGGCGAACGCTGTCTCTACGTCAACCGAATCTGGTATTCCTGAAACCCCGGCAACGGAGCCGCCGCGCGCCCATGGAAAACGATAACCGTATCTGGTTCTTTATCCGAAAGTCGCTGTTGGGCGGGCTGCTGATTCTGTTGCCCATCTCCATCATCGCGTTCTTCTTTAAATGGATTTACGACGCCGCCACCGGTTTGATCGCGCCGTTCACCGGCCTGGTGGTGCGTTTCTTCGGGCTGCCCAAGTTCGCCGCCGACTGGGTGGTGGTGGCGGTGCTGGTGGTGTTCTGCTTTCTGGTCGGCACCCTGGTGGCCACCAGCCTGGGCAGCTGGCTGTGGCAAAAACTGGAGAAGCGCGGCATGGAGCGCCTGCCGGGGTACCGGCTGGTCAAGGAAGTGACCATGCAACTGTTCGGTGGCAGCCAGGACAGCCTGATGCGCGGCGAAGTGGCGAGGGTGTGGCTGTACGGGCGTCAGGTGCCCGCCACGGTGCTGGGCTTGATCACTTCCCGTCACGAGGACGGCCATCTGTCCGTGTTCGTGCCCACCGGCCCCAACCCCACTTCCGGCTTTATCTATCACGTCCATGAGGACCTGGTGGAGCGGCGGCCGGACATTCCGGTGGAGCAGATGATGAAAACCGTGGTGGCCTGCGGCGCCGGCAGCGCCGCGCTGCTCAGCAAGGAATAGCTATTCGGTTTCGGCGTCTTCCAGGGCCTGCATGGCTTCCAGAAGCGCCATCTCCGACTCTTCGTGGCGGCTTTTCAGGTCGCCCTGACGGCTCAGTAACTCGCTGAGCTCGCCTTTGCGGGCCGGGTCGGTGTAGAGGGTTTCGTCGCCCAGCGCGGTTTCCACCTCGCTCAGTTCGGTGCCCAGCCGGTCCAGTTGCTTCTCCAGCTTGTCCACTTCCTTCTTCAGCGGTCTGAGCTGTTCGCGCAGGCGGGCGGCGTCCTGGCGGCGCTGCTTGGCGTCGTCCTTGCCGGCGGTCTTGTTGTCGCCGGCGGGGGCCTTGGCCTCGCGGCGCGACTGTTGCAGCCAGCGGGCGTAGTCGTCCAGGTCGCCGTCGAACGGGCGCACGCCGCCCTCGGCCACCAGCTGGAATTCGTCCACCGTGGTTTCCAGCAGATGGCGGTCGTGGGACACCAGCACCACCGCGCCCTCGAAGCTTTGCAGCGCCATGGTCAGCGCTTCGCGCATGTCCAGGTCCAGGTGGTTGGCGGGCTCGTCGAGCAGCAGCAGGCTGGGCTTCTGGTGCACGATCAGCGCCAGCCCCAGGCGCGCCTTTTCGCCGCCGGAAAAGCGGCCCACCGGGTCGAACACATTGTCGCCGTGGAAACCGAAGCGCCCCAGTTCGTTGCGCAACTGCTGCTCGCTCCAGTTGGGGTGCTGGCGGTGGAGCAGCTGATAGGGGCTTTCGTCGGCGGCCAGCCGGTCCACCTGCTGCTGGTGGAAGTAGCCGACCTTCAGGTCCGGGTCCCGCTGAACGTGGCCGGAGAGCGCCGGCAATTCGCCCATCAGGGTGCGGATCAACGTGGACTTGCCGGCGCCGTTGGGGCCCAGCAGGCCGACCCGCGATTCCGGGCGCAGGCTCATGGAGACCGCGCTCAGGATGGTGGTGTCCTGGTAGCCGCAGGCGGCGTTCTCCAGCAGCACCATGGGGTTGGGCAGTTTGAGAGGCGTCTTGAAGTCGAATTCGAAGCCGGAATCCACGTGGGCCGGGGCGATGCGCTCCAGCTTTTCCAGAGCCTTGATGCGGCTCTGCGCGGCTTTGGCCTTGGTGGCCTTGGCGCGGAAGCGGTCGATGAACTTCTGCATGTGCGCCACCTGCGCCTGCTGCTTGTCGTGCAGCTTCTGCTGCAGGGACAGCTGCTCGGCACGCTGACGCTCGAAATCCGAATAGTCGCCGGCGTAGCGTTTCAGGCGGCCGTGTTCGATATGCAGGATCTCCGACACGGTGGCGTCCAGGAAGGCGCGGTCATGGGAGATCAACATCAAGGCGCCGGGGTGCTGCACCAGCCACTGCTGCAGCCAGAGAATGGCGTCCAGATCCAGGTGGTTGGTGGGCTCATCGAGCAGCATCAGGTCGGCGTCGCTGATCAGCACCTGGGCCAGATTCAAACGCATGCGCCAGCCGCCGGAAAAGGCGCTCACCGGCTGTTGTTGCTGACTGTCCGAGAAGCCCAGGCCGGCCAGCAGCGTGGCGGCGCGGGCCGGCTGCTCCCAGGCGCGCAGCGCGTCCAGTTCGGCGTGGGCGCGGGCGATGCCGGTGTTGTCGTCGCTGTCCTGGGCCTTGGCCAGGGCCGCCTCCCAGTGCCGCAGCGCGCGGTTGCCGTCGAGCACGTAATCCAGCGCCGGCTGCGCCAGTGCCGGTACTTCCTGCACCATCATCGAGAAGCGCCAGTCGGCGGGACGCTGCACGGTGCCGCCGTCGCTTTCCAGTTCGCCCATGATCAGCTTGAACAGCGAACTCTTGCCGCTGCCGTTGCGCCCCACCACGCCCACGCGCGTGCCTTTATGCAGCACGAAACTGGCGTCTTCGAGCAGCAGCTCCGGGCCGCGGCGCAAATTGATGTGTTCCAGGGACAGCATGGTATAAGGGGCCTTGGGATCGGCGAATTCCGGACCGGCGCAGTGTATGGCAAGCGCCGGAATAACAGAAGGGCCGGCGGCGGAGATCGCCCGGGAGGACACCATGAAAGAGGCGCCATTGTGGCGTTTCGCGTTACGGCTGTGGCGCGACAAGCGTATCGAGCGGGTGTGTCTGCGCCTGCAGGACGAGCACGGCGTGCCGGTGGCGGTGCTGCTCACCGCGCTCTGGCTCAGCGACGCCGGGCGCCGGCCGGACCCGGCCCTGGGCCGTCGACTGCTGGCCTACGCGGAACAGTTCGAGGCCGACTATCTGCGGCCGCTGCGCGCGGTGCGCCGCCGCGCGGCGGACGGGCAGGGCACGGTGGAGCTGAAACGCCAGATTCAGGAAGCGGAACTGGAAGGCGAGCGTCTGTTGCTGGAGCAACTCAGCCGCCAGGCCCAGGCGCAGCCCGGCGGGCAGTCGGTGTCGGCGCTGAGCTGGTTGTTCGTGGTGGTGCCGGAAGCCGGGCAGTGCGAGAGCCTGCAGGCCGGGCTGGAAGAGCTGGCGGCGCTCAGCGAAAGCCTGGCAGTGTCTGAATAAGGTGCCGCTGCACCTCCAGCCATTCGCCGATCAGCCGCCAGTGCCGCTGGTCCACCTGATGCCGCGGGTCTTTCTGATCAAGCATGCTTTCCCCGTGGCTCATTGACTGCACGTACTGCTGGGCGTCGCGCAGCGTGATCAGGTAGGGAATCTTCAGGCTGGCGAGAAACTGGCGCAGGGTTTCGTAGGTGCGCGTGCGGGTACGCGCCCGGTTGGCAATCACCGCCAAGCGTCGGGGGCGGCGCTGATAGCTGGGCGCCAGCATCACGTTCTGCACGAAGCGGGTGGTGGCGCGGATGTCGATGGGGCTGGGCAGCACCGGGATCAGCACGATCTGCGACACGCGCAGCACATGGTCCAGGGTATGGCGGTCCATGCCCGCCGGGGAGTCGATCACCACCACGTCGCGGGCCTTCTGCATCTGGTCCTGCAGCCGGCCCAGCGACACCGGCTCGTCCGCCGGCCAGCCCAGCGCTTCCACGCGCGGGTCCTCGCGCAGCCGCACCCACTGGGTGGCGGACTGCTGCGGATCCAGATCCAGCAACGTCACGGCCTGCCCGGAGTGAGCGAAATACGCGGCCAGGTTGGTGGCCAGCGTGGTCTTGCCGCACCCGCCCTTGCTGTTGGCGACCAGGATCACCAGGCGCCGGTCGTCCTGACGCGCCACGCGACGCGCGGAAGCTGGAGCCAGAGTAGGGTCGATACTGTTATTTGGCATAGTGGTTTGCCCCCTATCCAACACTATAACCCGCTGATGGACGTTTTCGTGAATCCCGCTTTTGACAGAAACCTCCGTACAGGCACAATGAAGCCCTCTTCGACGGGGAATCGGAGGCCCGGCCGGGATATCCGATGGCCGGCGAGGGAACCAATCGCGGTGAAACGCGGTCAGGCGTTATCTGAGCACCTTTCATTGTTTTGGCTGGCGCGACGCTACGCGAAGCTGGCAGTATGGCCAGATTCCGCCGCCGGGTGTGGAGGTGCAGTCCGTTCATGCAGTAGCGCCGACCGTAATGACCGCGAAGGAAATGCGTGGGGAAGGACCGCCGGCGCAGAAAAAATAAACGTAAGCCAATGGAGGCATAATGAAAAAGTTCGCAATCGTGCTCGCCGGTACCGTGATGCTGGCGGCTTGTGGTGGAGAAAAGGACAAGAGCGCCGACGTGGAGCTCAAGAGTGAAGACCAGAAAGCGTCCTACGCGCTGGGCTTCCGCAGCGCTGAGCAAATGAGCGCCATGGAAAATCTGGACCTGGACGCGATGGTCGCCGGTCTGCGTGACGGTTTCGGTGACGAGCCGGAATCCCGCCTCGGCGAAGACGCGGACATGGACCAGCTGATCCGTGATTACCAGACCCGCATGATGGAAGCCCGCCAGAAGAAGATGGAAGAGCAGGCCCAGGCGAATATGGAAGAAGGCCAGGCCTTCCTCGATGAGAACGCCGACAAAGACGGCGTCGAGGTCACCGACAGCGGTCTGCAGTACCAGGTGCTGGAATCCGGCGACGAGGGTGCCCAGTCACCCACTCTGGAAGACACCGTGGAAGTGCACTACAAGGGCATGCTGCGCGACGGCACCGTGTTCGACAGCTCCATCGAGCGTGACAAGCCGGCGGTGTTCGGTCTGAAGCACATTATCCCCGGCTGGCAGGAAGCACTGCCGATGATGAAGGTCGGCGATAAGTGGAAGCTGTTCCTGCCGCCCGAGCTGGGCTACGGCGAACAAGGCGCCGGCGGCGACATCGGCCCCAACGAGGTGCTGATCTTCGAAGTCGAGCTGCTGGACGTGAAAGACCAGGGCGACAAAGAGAAGCAAGCCGAGGAAGGCGCCGACGCGGCTGAATAATCCGCGCTAGCCCGACCCGAAAAAAAGCCACGCTCCCGCAAAGGAGCGTGGCTTTTTTGTGCCTGGCCGATGGCTTAGGGCGAGAAATTTTGTGGGAGCGGGCCTGTGGGAGCGGGCCTTGCCCGCGAAAGGGAGCGAAGCTCCCGGCAGGATTCCAGAGACATCTCTAACACCGGCACCAACAACGCCTCTGGGATCCTGCCGGCCGGCTAAAGCCGGCCTTTCGCTTGCAGGGCAAGCTCGCACTGGGATTAGAAGTTAAGGACGCGGGCGCGCTCGGCGGTGTCGCGGCTGTGCACGCTGAGGATCAGCTGATCTTCCAGGGCGAAGCGCTCCTCGAGCATTTCGGTGAGCCGGGTCAGCCGCTCGGGCAGCACCTCCAGCTGGCTCAGGCAGTGGTCGTCGGTGTCGAAGTCCTCATTGAAGGCCAGCGCCTCCTCCGTGGAGGGGTCCAGCTGATGCAGAATCCGCGAGGCCAGATTGATGGTCCCGCCGCGGTGGGCGGCGCCCAGGCGCGCCTCGCGGACCAGTTCCTGGTAGATCTCGAAGTGGCCGGCGCTGATGTAGTCCATCAGCAACTGGCAGAATTCGCGCACCTGATTCTGGATCGAGCCGGGGCGCTGGAAGCCCTCCAGGCCCTGGATCGAGCAGAGCAGAACCAGCAGGCGGCGGCGTTGCTCCAGCCAGGCGTGCAGCAGGGCTTCAATGCGCCGCCAGCGGTCCAGGGCGGCGGACGGGTGCAGAGCCGGGGAGTGGGGCGTGGCCATGGGGTCGCTCCTTGCGGTATCGCGCGCTTTTCATTGGACGGGTATTGAGGCTAGCGCCGCTGTTCGCGGCGAGGCAATGGCGATCTCCCGGCACCGGCGGCGCCGGCCGGCGCGGCGGGAGAAAACGGCTTTTCGATCAGAGGCTTACCGTGAAAGACCGTTTCTTCATTAGAGGCGGGGCTTTAGGAGAGCGGGCGAATAACGCCGCCGGCCGCGGCGTTCAGCCCGGGAACAGCCAGGGGCTGATCAGCGGCCACAGCCAGGGCAGCGCCAGCGCCGTGACCAGGCCGGTCAGGCCCAGGGCCAGGCCGGCGAAGGCGCCGGCTTTCTCGCTGAATTCGAACGCCCGGGCGGTGCCGATGGCGTGGGCCACCAGGCCCAGCGCGAAGCCGCGAATGCGGTCGTCCTTGACCCCCAGCACGCGAAACACCAGGCCGCCCACCAGCGCGCCGACGATCCCGGTGATGGCCACCGCGCCGGCGGCCAGGGACACATAGCCGCCGGTGCTTTTCACCACCTCCACCGCGATCGGCGTGGTGATCGATTTCGGCGCCAGCGAGCCCACCACCGCCTCCGGCGCCCCCAGCAGCCAGGCCAGATAGATGGAAATGCCGGCGGCCAGCGCCGCGCCGATAAAGGTGGTGATCAGGATCGGACGCCACACGCTGCGCACCGTGTGCAGCTGGCGATAGAGCGGCCAGGCCAGCGCCACGGTGGCCGGCCCGAGCAGGAAGGAGAGCACCTGGGTCTGGTCGCGGTACTCGTTGTAGGACACGCCCACCAGGGGCAGCACCACGATCACCGGGATCGAGGCGACGATAAAGGGGTGGAACAGCGGCAGGCTGTGCACCTTGCCGTACAGCCAGGTGGCCATGCGGTAACTGGCCAGGGTGAGCAGCAGCCCGAACAGCGGCGAGTGAACCAGATCAGCCATCGGCACGGCCTCCTCGCTGGCCGGCTTTGCCGCGCTCGCGCAACAGCAGCTTGAGCAGCAGGGTGACCAGCACCAGCGCCAGGATGGTACCGAAGATCACCGCCACGGTGAGCGCCAGCGCGTAGTCGCTGTAGCGCTCCCACTGCAGCACGATGCCCACGCCGAGCGGAAAGATCAGCAGGCTGATATGACGGATCAGGGCGCCGGAGGCGTCCGCCACCCGGTCGCTGTAGGGGACGCTGAACATCAGCGCCAGCAGAAGCAGCACCATGCCCACCACCGGGGCGGGCAGCGGCAGGCCGGTGAAATGAATCACCAGCTCACCG
>Ga0208180_1000261_pt1 | contig 49710 bp, 76 predicted proteins | sample MalvireepMed_s16_FD_184241 | JGI IMG/M metagenome (GOLD analysis project Ga0208180, IMG submission 184241) | Marine viral communities from the Global Malaspina Expedition - Malaspina viral metaG DeepMed_s16 (SPAdes) (version 2) | ecosystem: Environmental > Aquatic > Marine > Oceanic | place...
GAACGCGGTTAAATCTGACGCAAATGGCGTGGTTCCAGCCGTTCCCGCATACCCATAAATCCCGGTGTACTTGCCCCAAATATAGCTATCGACGTTGTTTGCCAACGCCTTGATCGCTTCTGACGCTTGCATCGGAATCGTGCCATCCATCACCTCAAGACGCTCTTTGTCTGTGAGGTAGAATGGAGCCTCGTACCACTGATCCAACGCAATCGAAACTTTGGTTGGTGCTGAATCTGAATTGGCTGGTGGCGTGATCGCCGGACTCACAGCAGACGCTGTGATCGCTGACGGAATAGGGACATCAATTGTACTGCCTTGCTCACCGGCCATCTCGTCATATGACCGATTGACCACTCTTGGCATCACGACTTGCTCACGAAGAGCCAGCAGCCCTTGAGCCAAGAGTTTGGGTATAACCTGCGTCCAAGTGTTAGCCACTGTATTTCCCCTTTTTTAGATATCCATAATACCTCCCACCGGGAGTACAAAACGGCTCCGCCGTTATGCGACAGAAACAACCACGACATTCAACCAAAAACCAATCGCAGCACAGCCACAATCAGTCACTCGAAAACTTTTCCGTTACCATTAAAACATAAAAAAGACAACACGACAACACCAGAAAAAAAAACAACACCCATAAAAAAAGAGCTGTCATTTTTTACAGCCCTTTTAAATATCGTCGAAACCAAATTTCTACAAAAATTCAAGATTTACTTCTACGTCTCGATCCCAACCTTTATTGGTAGACCCACAAAGCAGCCCGACCGCGTTGTGCGTTTCGTTAATCATGAATAAATAATATACTGCAATTCACCGCACGTCAAGAAAAAAAATGCGCCATCTCAAAAAAAGAAACAGCGCATTGCACCCAACGAAACACGACGCCCAGCACACACCTCCTGAACCGTACCAGCGATCACCAACCAAGATCCTCATACATTTCAACAATGTCATTGATGCTTTTTGTAACTCGCTCAGACTCCCCATCAACCGCGTTATTAAATGCCGACAAATCGAAATCAGGATCACGCCTCTTCAACATTTCCCCTAAATCCTGAGTGATTCGATCTTCACTTGTCCGCTCATTGTCCGACAACACCTGCACAATTCCATCAACGTATTCATCGATTGCCATTTTTTTATTCCTCCCTAGACATAAACCGGTTCTGCGCCACAGTGATCACACTCTTCCCAAATCTGTGATCGTCGCGTTTCCGTTTGCCGACACGCCCTGCAACCTTGATTCACATACGATCTCGCCACTGGACGATCTTGACCCTCGCTCGCAACCTCTTCCGCTTCATCCTGATTCACACGAGTCATCAAAATCAAATCGCTTTTACTGGATGCCGTTTCAACAATTTGCACGTCGTCATTCTGCCAAACGATCTTCGTAACAACAGCCTCCCACGTTTTCCCCGCTCGCGTCCGAACCACAACCCCATCACCAACAATCGCACACCGCCCCTCCGACACCGCAATTCTTGCGCCCCATTTCCCGCTACGAAGCTTGGTTGGCGTTGCTTCCAAATCGTCAAATTCGTTAATGTCATGAATCATGTTGTTTCCTTTGTTGTTCCTTTTCTTTATCGTGTGTATATACTATCAGTGAGGTTTACTGTTGTCAAGAAAAAAAATGCGCCATTCCAAAAAAAAGAAACAGCGCATTCCAGCCGAGAAAAAAAACAAGATCACCCAAGCGGATTCGTGTTTGCCGTTCGCGTAACCTTCACTTTTCCTTTGGCGATATTTTCCAGATTTCGCGCAAACTGACGCCCAGACGGATCAACCAAATTGCCCGAATCCAAACGCGGTTCTGGACCGGCTGAATCCTGATGCCCAGTCGATATCGACGGCTTGAACAAATGCTCACCACCTGACCGTTGCAACCCTTGCACCCATTCATCAATCGTGTAGGGTTGATCTGGACGAGAAGTTGAAAACTTGACTGCGCCATCACTCAACACGGCAAGGCTTCCGTTATGCAATTCAAAACCAGCACTGACCGCACGGTTCAACACATCGTCAATCGCCTCGGTTCGCACACCAGCATCCAGCGCGGTTTTGCTCACCAACGTACGAAATGTTGCCTTGTCTAATTCTGCCTGTGCAGACGTTTCACGCTTTCTCGACTCATCAAGCTGTGCTTGTATCGGTTCAACGGACGCCTGTACAGCGGCTTGAATTTGCGACGTTAAATCCTCATTCGTGACCACTCTCGCATCCTTTTTCGTAAGCCTCTTTTTATCCTCAAGCATTTCATTATACACATTCACATCAACGCCGTTATACCGCGAAGACACCTCGTGCAACTTATCTGACAGATCGGTTTTTTCTTTCATTAACGAAACGTTCGTGTCTCGAAACTCAGACACCTTCGCACCTAACTCAACCTCACGCTGTGTCTGACCCTCAATCGATAAATACCATTTCCCATCAGACTCCACATAATGGTCCTTTACGCCTTCAGGCAAACCAGACAACTCATCCACCGTCTCAACAATACTTTTCAGCGCCATTGCAACCTACCTTTCAATCCTCACCAAACAATTTTCGCTCAGCCTCAAGAGCTTTCACCGTCAACGCTCCAATGATCTCACGTTTATTCCCGCCAGCTTTTATTTTCTTTTTCGCTTCATTGATTTGTGCTTGCGACGGCAACACGCCCACCAGCATCGTTCCGTCGTACGGTTGCGTGAAATACTCAAGTGTTTCCTGAGCTGTCCTCTTTGACACCTGCTGTCCTTGATTTAATTCTTCATCATCAGCCATTCGCCTACCCCTTTATGGTTCTATTGGAGCTTTGCCAGTAGGAACCAACTGAATCACACGCCTTCTTTTCGCTTTTTGGACTAGTTTCCCAGCATCATCACGTACCCACATCATAAACAATCGCGTTGTTACATTTGCGACTCTGAATTCCTGACCATGAGGCATCAAAAATTCGTCCTCACCTCTGTTTTCAGAAATATCATTAACGTACGCACCATAAGAAGGATGAATCTCCATCAATGGAAATTCATGTGAAAAACCAGCCTCCTTAAATTCAGGAGAATCAGCACCCTTAGCAAAGGTATTGTAATCAAGCCCACTCGATTGGAAACCGTTCAATTGCAACACATCCCCAGGCAACACCTCATCATTACGCATTAAGTTATATTTCCGCATCAAAGAATCAGGAGCAGCACTCGCCAACCGTTCCTCCATATCTTTTCCACGGACCAACGTCCCAGCAAACTCAGAATTCCTCCACACAACCAAATCATCTGGTGGCTTTGGTGCGTCCAATAAAAACCGTTGGACGTTCTTTGCATCCCTGTCCAACACGGTTGGATGTAATCGTAATTCCCTATTCCAATTTCCGAACGCCGCGCCTGTATATTCCTTCACTGAACCCATCACACGACTACCATCAGCCGAATTTTCAACTTTTTGAATATACGGGCTATACTTCGCCGTCATTTTTTCTTTATGAACGTCTGATTGCCTTCTAATCGTCTTGGAATCCCAAAACTGAAAATCTCCATCAACAGCATTAGTGATCGATGCTTCCTTGCTTGCCCACTGGATCGAATAAAACTCTGGTGGCGGTTTATACTCTCGCCCCTGCAACAACGTTTCTTTCGCTACAAACCACCGTTGCTCTATTTTTTTGTTCGCAAGATGCGCGTACTCATCGACACGATTGGTCGCAGCGTACCAACTATTTTTCGATCCAGTCCATTGTTGACTCAACGTGGTTTTACCAGTCCAAGGAACATCGTAAAAACCAGATTCATCAACATCCTTGATCAATCGCATATAACCATCATCCAGCCATCCCCAACTAACCGAACCAGGAACAGAACGATTGTGCATTTTTGCAATACGCAACAACACAGACTCTGGCAAAAACAGATTTTGATTGGAAGCCAATTTTCTCACAATACCCAACGAAGCCACTTCACCACTCGTCAATCCAGATGACATCTTTTCCCAATTCAAACCGTTGTAATATTCCAGCGATGAATCAAAACCCTTTCCTATATTAGAAAATTTATGTGGTGCAAACTCATCACCCATACCAAAGACAGCATCAAGCTCAACCTCTAACGCCGCCTTTGTGCCTTTATGCCCCCCCGGAGGAGAACCGTACGGATATTTCTCAATGATATTTTCCGATTCTGTTTTCCCTGGTATGTCTGATTTCAATTCAAGCTTTTTTGTTGGTAACGGTGAAGCCTTCTTTGGTTTAATCTCAGGACTCAAATTGTCCAGCGATTTTAACGATTTTGCCTTTAACAACTGAACCGCAGCATCGGAAAACTCAGGCACCTGATAATGTATAGACCATAAATTTTTAAATACATCATCAAGCAAAACGCCGTGGCCTTGTTGCGTTGCCATTAAATCAGAAAGTTTCTTTACACGAAGAGACGAAATGAAATCCGGCAACCCTTTATTTGGCATGTTTTTCCAAACGAAAGATTCAGCCTTTTTTACAAGCAACCCCCTTTTCACTTTTGAAATAACTTCAGCCGGTGTCATATCCATCAATTGAGATTTCGTAAATACCTTTTGCCACTCTGATAAATATTCGGCATTACTCTCATCCCAAAACGCTTTCATTGATTTCTCAACGGCATCTCTAGTCTCTGGATCAAACAAGCCCATCAAGTTAGATGAGATTTTATTACCAGCCTTATCAGTTGCACCGCTAAACGCCTTGGCATTCACAAAGGCATCTGATTCAATCTTGAATTTTTCAAATACTTTTGCATCGATCTTAGAAAATGCGCCTCCAAGAACACCCTCACCACTGATTTCCGTTGCAACATCCTTGGCTTTTCTCTCAAACACGCTCAATGGTTTCTTGCTTTTTATCTCTGCCTTGGCCGCAGATTTTTCAACCGATTGCACCGCCTTGGCTTTTTTCTTTTTGAAGGTATTTGATTTTTTTGCCGCAGCAAGATTGGCGGTATTTTTTTGCTCGCTCACCACTCCCGGATCAGTGACCGCCGCCTTGCTTGTTCTCCGCTCCAATCCCACCGCGCAACGACACAACGGATGCAATGGTGGAGAAGGCATTACCCCCTCACCAGACTCACCCTCAAAATTCCCTTGCACCTCAATCCGTTGCTGCCCCATCGAATTACACTTAGGACACAACCGATCATCAGGAGTCACGATCCATCGTTTTTGGAATTCTGACGGATTGAGTGTTTTGTTTTCTATCGCCTGATCCCACAATAATTGCTGACCGCGATTCGCCGCTCGCATGGATTCCGTTACCGCGATCATGTCAGCACGACCAGCAAGGACTTGTTTGCGTTTTTTATTAAATAGCTTTTCAACTTTACCCGCAGACAAACCCTTTTCAAATAACTTGCCTCTGTATTTTTCAAGCGAGGCTGATTGCAATGGTGTCAAACCAATAAACTGCTTGATCTCATTGACTGTTTCATTCGGTGACAATTTACCATTCGACGCCTTTTCAATAATCGAACGAACCGTTTTCAACTGGCTCTTGTTGATATTTTTTATCAGATTCCCAGTTGATGATCTCGCATACTTCACAGCCAGTGGATTGGAGGCAATGAGTTTTTCAGGACTATCACCGATAAGTTTTTTTAGTGTATCCGCTTGAGAATTTGCACCGGCAACAGTTGTGTTTAATGTCGCCTCAAATATCCCATCACTATGCTCAGACCATTGAGTATTGATGTGGTCGGACACTTCCCATTGCGCGGCTTGAAAGTTTTTCGATTTGATCTGTTGCTTGATCTTATCGGCATCGATTTTTGAAATCGCACCAGACCCCTCAAGACCCCCAACAATGGACTTGATGAAAAACCTGCCATTCTTGTCGGCAACCTTGTGCGTTTCTTTCCAGTCACCGTAAATATATTGCCAATCAGACGGATCTGCTTTAGGAGCCATTACGATCAACCACAAAAATTCAACGCGACTTTAAGATCAATCGAGAATCAACCGTTAAACATCGACCACACAAAAAACCAACAACCTCACGAAATTCAGATCCATAAACATAAAGCGTGAGAATCCTGTTGCCGGTCAACAATCGCTCAGCATCAAAATCCACACGCCCCATGCAACGCAAACAATTGAAAAAATCTACAAACTCATCATCATGGAAAAAATCAGCAGTATCTTTCCAACTGTCGATATCATCAGCCCGATACGTGGTGACCCAATCAGACGGATCACCCGTTTGTGTTTCTCGTCTTGATGACATTCTGCAAACTCACAACCGCCTTAATGACATCCCGTGTCGCCTCATTCACTGCATCATCGCTCAATATATCCTTGTCTGCTCCAGCCTCAACGGTTTTCAAAATAGAATCAACCATCGTGACCGCTGCATCCTCTTTCGCTGAACCCTTCCCCTTAACAAACCGCTCAACCGATTGCACAGACGTAAAAATATACGGCAACATTTTCATTCCGATTTCAAGAAACCCCATCACTAACAGCCTCACTTTCTTTGATTGTCTGACGCCGACTCTTCACCAACAAACTCACGCGGATAATACTTGTTTAGATACGCCTCAGCCAACTCATTGGCAGTAATCGGTTTTAAGAAAAAATTAATTGGCACACCAGCATCACCAGCAATCGCCTTTTCAACGTAATCCTCCATTGCCGTCATCAACGAATTCGTATCAATGACCTTGTTGTTTTTATCATCGTACTCACCAAGAGAGGATTGCGTTGAATCTGTCTGTTCTCGTTTCAAGATATGAACAAGACCCACAAAGCTTGAACCGTATGTTGCACCGCTCAACAGGTTCATCACGTTTGCGGTTTTCGATCCGTCTGACTTGATCGCCGCTTCCAGCGACTTCCGATCATCAACGACAATCGGATCATCTTTAAACATCGCATTCCACGAACGCACAGCCTTGTCCACATCCATCACGTACGGAGCAAACACTTGCGCTTGCTTGTGCGTGCAATTTGCCGTGATAACAATCGTACCCTCAACGTCATGATGCTTGTGCTGAGAAATTGAAACGTCTTTTGCTTGTCCTGCAACCTTAGTGCTTACAGACGGTGACAAGAACCCGGAACACTGCGCGTTGACATAACTTGCAATAGAATTTGAGCTTGTCGAACTACCGTCTTGATTCACTTCCGATCTGAAGTACTGTGCATCCAACACCATCGAGTCAGAAGACAACGGAAGCTTTTTGATCTCACTCGCGTTGTAATCAATCGGGCTTTCCACAGAATCACCGATTTGGCTTTGGCTGTCCTCGCCCTTCTCATCGACTCCGGTTGCCGCTTTTATCGCAGCCTGAGCAGTCACCGTCGCACTTGCCAGATCAGACGCCGCAACCACAACGCGATAATCACTAACACCTGCTCACGAGCCTCACCCATCTCAGCTTTTAATTTGTTGATCTCACCAGTCAACTCATCAAATTCTTTGCTGGTCGTATCAACGCCCATATTCATCAGCTCTTGCGTTGTCATGTCCAGACTGCGTTTCGCAAGAATCAACGCATTCAATTGCCGCTGTGCATTGTCAACAGGCTGCTGCGCCTTTGCCTCTTTTTTTAATCTCTCTATTTTTTCAAGACTTACAATATTCCCTAGCACCAAAGTTGGATCAAACGGTATTGTTGTTGGCATCACACCTTCCTTTTTTATTCATCGCCTATAGTCGAGCCACCGACATCCTCAGAACCAGAATTTATCAACTCTCGTTCTTCACCCAACGTCCGCCCTGATTCAATCCACTCACCTTGCTGTAAATTCCAAAACAGTGTTTCATAACTAACCGCGCCAGATTGCCATGCACCAACCAACGCTTCTGCCTCTTCTGGTGGAATCCTCGTGTCGAAAAAATCCTTGTTTAATGCAAACGACAGATCCGACACCTCACCATCCATCCCCGCCCACCATGCGTGCCACTTCATCAACTGCTCCATCCCCGCATCAAACGTCACTGATAACGCAGACAGTACCGAATACTCAGCCGCTGATTTAATCCGCAACGCTTCAGCCGTCTCACCAACACGCTTCGGTTCATCGATAATCCTTGCACCCAACGCAGCCATCCGCGCTTGCTTCGCAGTGATTAAACGCTCCAATGATCCAAGCCCGTCGCCGGTATACTCCAGCATCCCAGCTCTGGCAGTTGGCTCAGGTAACACCCACGCCTTAGAACTTCCAATAGGCAATTCCCCATCTAACTCCACACCGGAAACCCACGGTGTTGGAAGCGATGTCAAATGTGCGCCATGTTCATGATCAGCACTTGTCCGATAATGTGACAAATTGACATCAACAAGATCCAACAATGGCGGCTTTGAAACTTCCGAACCAAGCGAACTAGGACCGAAAAATTGGAACGGAATAAACCGCAATGGCTCACCACGTCTCAACGGAATAAACGGATCGCCTACTTCCTCCCACCTGTCCGTATTTTTTAAACGCTTATCACCAACAGCCTGCTGGAATCTTCTAATCACGTATACAGCGGAATCCGTTTCCGGATCGAGCAATTGCAACACTCGCACTTGAGGCACAGCAACCCTCACCCACGGATCATCAGAATTCGCAACCTCGACCGTTTCAGACAACACGACGCATGAAAGTTTTTCACGCCCACCAACGATCACACTATCCCAGCTCAAAATATCCTCAGCCCGTCTTGAAATCCAATACGGACGAGACACCCCCATGCCAGACGGTGCAGTATCAGTCATTTCAACCTGCACGCCCCACCGCCCAACAATCAACGTTTCCTGAAATCCAGACAACGCGAACGTTCGTATCGATTTCGCAGTCAACGTCACATCGTCCAAATCAGACAACAATTCTTTGGGAAATATCACGCTGGGCCGACTGCGAAAAACACACCCGATCATCCCCATGACCGTCCGCGCCGTGGCATTGTAAAATTCAGCACGCGCCAAATACGAAGAATAATCACCGGACACTGAAGGCAAATACTTGATCCCCTGCTTTTTTACTGCATCAGAACCGTCATAACAATCACGGCAACGTTGCCACTTCGACAACGCTTCCTTGTATTCAGACCTTGGTGTATTAACTGGCATCGTTTCCCCCAACGTGATATGCTTGTCAAGTTGTTCTGTTCATTCTCTCATCCATTGCGAAGAGGTAATTTCTTGCCGGTTACCTCTTCGCCCCTCCCCCCCTCACCCATCACGATCCACAACCAAATCCCCAACAGCAGCACGCTCAGCAGCAGCACGCCCCAACCCGCCATCGTACTCACGAATGGCCGCACGCTCTTCAACAAACTCCACATCATCTGCTGGCAAGGCACTTGTCATCGCCTTAAAACCAGGATTCAAAAAACCATTGATCTTGTCTTTTCGCCACTGTTCACACGAGTCACACCAGCCCAAGCGGTTTTCAGGATTCCGCTCATTTTTCTCACAACGTTTGCAAACTTCCATCACTACACCTCCCGCGTTCTCGCGAGCCTTGCTTTCTTCCTACTGGCAAGTGATTCCTCAAACGCACCAGCTACCGAATCCGCCTGATCATCATGCTTGGATTCTGGCACCGCTGTGATCTCTTCTAACCAATCTCGCGTCCAGCCTCCACGCAACAACGCGACGTTCCCCGCTTCAGCCTGAGACGCAAACGGACGCCACCGCGATACCTTTGATCCTGACGGAAGACGCCCAGCATAATCGAAACCGGCCAACATTCTCACACGCGATGCGATGATGCTTTTTCCACTCGATCCAGGCTCTTGCTCTTCACGCACCTTTACGTCACGCCCGTCCAGTTGAGCAGTTTTCAAAATAACCGCATCAACCCCATGTGGTGACCATCGACCACGTACCACATCCTCAACATAAAAACGCCCATCATCAAAACGCGACACCTTCGTGCCAACCGTCCAATCAGGATCGTTGTTTGCCTTTGCTTCCGTCGCTGCACAATCCCAAAACCGCGCAGTACTCACACGCCCTTTCACCGGCAACACATCAACAACATTGAACCATTGCCGCTTGAATAACATGCCCTCTTCCGGCTGAGGATTCTGATTGTCCTGTGTTTCAAAATCCCGACCCTTTATCCGCTTGTCCTCATCAACCTCAACACGCCCACGCCTCTCAGGACACAACAGCTCACCAGCCTCAGATCGTGGATCTTGAAACCCTAAAACCGTGATTCGCGAACGCTTTGGATCGTACTCAGTCGGCAGCATCAAAACTTCGTACCCAAAATCCTCCATCATGTATGATGCGATGTCATCTTGGTGGCCTCGCTGCATAATGCAAAACCGGCAACCCGTCTTCGGATCGTTTAATCGACTATGCCACACCTTACGATAAAACTCATGAACCTGATGCCGCTCTTTTTCTGAATGAATGTTTTGCAAATTGTGTGGATCATCCAAACCCAAAAAATCAGCGCCATGACCAGTCACCGTGCCACCAACCGATGTGGAAATCCTAAAGCCTCGCTTTGTGTTCTCGTAAAACGTTTTGATGTTTTGGTCAGTGGTTAAATCGAACAACCCCCCCCAGCGATCTTGATACCAATCCGAATCAATCACGCGCCGACTCAACACAGCATGTTCCACCGATAATGATCCCGAATAACTCGCATACATAAAACGCGATTCCGGCTGGCTAATCCACAACCACGGATTAAAGCACACTGATGCCGTTATGCTTTTTGTGTGCCTTGGCGGAATCAACACCAACAAATTGCGTATCTGACGTTTGGCTAGTCCCTCGAAATGATCGCACACCGCCTCAACATGCCAACCCCCAACAAACGGTGTATTCGGCTCAATGACCGGCCAAACATTTTCAACGAATTTATGAAACCGCCTTGTTGCCAATTCCGTTTTCACCGCTTCCAGATCGTGAAGAAGCGATTTCGTGAATGCGCTCAATCTTTTCCAACTCCTCAACCGTCAAATGTGACAATCCGCCCTCTGATAATTCTTTGTCCTGCACAACCTCACCAGCCTCACCACGCGCTTGTCGCTCGACCTTCACCCCAACCTCAAGCAATCTAGACGCAGAAACCAGCGACATTTTTTCGATCTCCGAATCCTTCACGCCGTTGATTTTCCGAAACGCTTTTTCGACCAGCGCAGCAGACATCAACGCATGAAACTTGTTCATACGTGAAACCGCTTCCACCTGATCAATTCGCGCCATCCGATCTTGCTCATCAACCCACGCTTCGATACGCTCAACCCAATTCCATTTCACCGACCACCGCGCAAGAAGTTGCGCCGATTTACCCAACTCACGCGCCACTTTTTCTTGACTACGCTTCATGCCCAAATCACGATAAACACAAAACGCACCAAACGCTTTTTGGCTCTCTCCAAATTGGCGTTCCCACGGCAACCGCGTTGACGCCTCACGCGCCTCACGCGCTTTCGCCAAACGATCCACCTTTACCACATTCACCACATCCTTACTCCTTCACACCCAACAACCGCAACAACACCTGCTCACGAGCCTCACCAGCACCACACAAACCATCCAACGCTTCAACCACAACGCGATAATCACTGGAAGCAAATCGAAACACCAGCGAATCCATCACCTGACTCTCAGCGGCAGCATTGCCCACCTCGGAACCACTCGCCTCATCATCTAATTGCTCAACAGCCTTTGTTATTTTTTTCAACTCGCTAGCATAAAAAGCCCCATCGAAATCCAACCCAGCTTGCAAATCAGATTCCAGTTGAGCCAGATCCCAGCTTGCTAATTCTGACGCTCGATTGTCAAAAATTGCCAGCTTCCGTTTCTGATCTTCGGTCAAGCCCACACGCCGCACCGCGATCAATTCATGCCCATCAGCCTCAACCAATCGAACCTTTGTGATCCCAACTTCCGCAGCCGCATCCACCGTCGCATTTCCCGCAATGATCGTGTTGTTTTCATCAACCACAATCGAACGGCCAGCCCCGCACGATGACAACGAATCCGCAATCACACCAACGTTCCTCGGATTATGACAACGCCGATTTTCACTATCGTGTACCAAGTCTTTTATATGCGTGATATTGAGAGTCATAACAAATCAATAATTGGCTTTTTCTGCTAGCCCCTCCCAAACCATCAGCTCATTCAGATTTACACCATCAGCAAACACCTCGATCAACCATCGACCATACTTGCCTTGTTTTTGTTTCTCTCTAGCCCTGGATGCTTTTTTCGTAGAGTCAAACGGAGCAATGGTCGAGATGATGATTTCAGTTGCCTCAGAAATTTCTTTGTCTAGCCAATCACGCGACACAATACCCTTGGCTTTTTCCTTGCCTCTGACCTCCGGCGCATTGATCCCGTATAACCGGCCAGTGGTTGAAATTGTCAAACCAAAACCCAAATCCAACACAAGATCCATCAACGTATCACCATCATACACACGACACGACACCATCTGAAACAACCACAAACTTTCAGACTCATCTATGGATTTTATTCTTGCCATATCACCTTTTCTCAAACTTTAAACGGCTCAAAAACTCATCACGTTTCAACTTGTAACTGTTGTCGTGATCTTGCGTTGCATTTCTCATCGCTCGTTGACACTGACGACAGAGATCATGGTATCTATCGGTCGCCATTTTCCCTGATGATTTTCGCAGGAATAACGGTTTCCTTTTTCCGCATTCACGACAAATCCTCTTGCTGGATTTCATCGCGTGACCAGAGCTTGAACCTCAGCTTACCATCCGCACCAAGATCACCATCTGAAATGTGAATTGATAATCGTTTGGCATGAACGTCTGAATGGCATTGGTCACACAAAAGAATACAATTCTTTGTGTTTACCCGCTCAGGCATTGGCTTACCTCGCGTCGTGCTACGATACACAATTTCGTGCATTTGCATACGCGGCAATCCTCCACGCCCTTCAGGACTCAACCCCATCTCACGACACGCACGGCAACCCTCATCACGCAACACAACTTGATGACGGACGCTCGTTACCCACGCAGCATTATACTTTCGCTCTTTTCGCTTCTCGCTCTTTCGTGACTCTGGCTTGGGAAAGCCAACCCAATTCACCTCCACGCCTCGCCCCTTGCACAGAGGACACACCCCAGCATCAGGCACAAATCCAGCACCGTTGCACAACTCACACTCACTCGACCTTTGGCGTATTGTCATGTGGGCCTTTTTCCCGATCCTCTGAAAATCCACCACCACCGGAGATCAGCCGAACCAGATTTGCCTTGATTTCCGTGCGTTGTTTTTTCACCCCTGACGCTTGATCTTCCCAACTCTTGGTCTGCAACGATCCTTCGACGTACACCTTTGTTCCCTTTTTCAGATACTGAGCCAACGAGTCTGCCAGTTTTCCCCATAGAGCAACTCTGTGCCACTCTGTCCGCTCTTGTTTTTCACCATCTTTGTTTGTCCAACGCTCAGACGTTGCCATAGAAAAATTACAAACGGCCACACCAGCATTGGAAAAACGCAAGTCTGAATCCTGCCCCAAATTACCAACGAGAATAACCTTATTGACCATCTTTAAATATCAGCCTTTATTTTCAAAATACGCAAACCAAAAATAACCTCAAGAGCTTCTTTCGGAGTATGCACAATCGTAACTTGCCCTTTCCAGGCTTCATGCCATTTAACCTGCTGACTGTTCAATTTTCTCTGGCTCGGGTATTTCTTCCCATCCTTATATTCAAGCAAAAAATTCTTGTCACCGAAACCAACAACCCGATCAGGAAATCCAGAACCCACGGCATCAGTTTTTGCCACTGATGCGCCTGCCGCAATTAGCACAGAATCAATCGCAGAAGCGTTCGCGTCAGTCTTAGCCGCTCTTCGCATCTAGCCCCCTACGCAAAAACAGCGCAACACGCCCCGGCTCAGTAGCCATTTCCCCGCATCGAATGCAACACACACCAGCGATATACCCCACCCACGAATGCTCACACCCTTCAACCCATGAAACAATCTCTGAAGACTGATCCCCGAAATCACGAAAATTCTTTTTCATAAAAAACACTAAAACAAAAACCCATCCTTGATCTCAGTCTTCAACCGATAACGAGTCAAGCCCGTGTCACGATCATGATCAAAGCATTCCACCACATGACCAGCGTTCCGCAACTCTGAAATACGACCAGTATAATTCAATGCAATATTATTTAATTCTCTGTTCGTTGCTGGGCCTTCCTGTAAGCGTTTCAATATCGCTCCACACTGACGAGATAACCGCTCAGATTCACCGCGATGGTATCCAATATCCTCATCAGCAAATGCTTGTTTCGGATCAAACACTGGCATTCTCGACCACTTCACCAAGCCCATTCACATCATCCTTTCGCGGTATCACTTGCCTGATTTTATATTCTGCCAGTTCACCAGCTACAGCTTTCCCATGTGCGATCTTCCACAGCCCCGCCGAACTAATACCAATCCTTGACGCTAGCTCACGCCACGACAAACCATTTTCCAAACGAAAATCACGAACCTCAACAAGCAACTTCGCCGGATCTGTTCTTTCAATAATTCGCATTTTACACCTCTTCTCCAATGATAACAAATTATGAGTAAACACGCATGTCTTGCCCACCCATAAACACAACATCAGCATTTCCCGCAATCCTAGACGGCAACCGCTCATCACCCAGAAATTCCTCAAGATCACCCAGACTAAAATTGCTAGTAAATAGCGTTCTTTTTTTATGATCCAAACGCGCATCATACAATCCCTGTAAAACCCTCCTGCTAAAATCAGACCCTTTTTCAGCCCCTATATCATCAAGCCCTAACACATCGACTTTTTTATACTGTTTTAAATAATCAGAATAACCACCAGCCGTTGTCAACAATTCCCTTGCACGTTCCACCAGATCCCCCACGCGCACAAACGACACGAGAGAATTCCTTTTTGATTCATTGAGCAACGACGCCATCAACCGAGTTTTCCCAACGCCGACACCACCGCGAATGTAAAGATCGGACACCTCCCCAGAAAGCCATCTCTGTGCAGACTCAATCGATTTGTTTCTACCACCACCCTCATCAAAATTGATCATCATTGCATCTGTGTATGCCACAGGCAATCCCACAACGACCCTGGATTCATTCGCACATCCACAACGCCTAACGCCTGACACCATCACGCCATTCTTTGATCGGTACTCCACCGACTCAAAACCCGTATCCCTGCACCGCTCACACGCAACCGTTTCCTCACATAATTCACAGACAACAGCCCCGCCATAAATCTCACCCTGATATGTTCCCAACCGCCGCATCACGTCCAGTACTGGATTTTTCCATCGCTCAGCAGATACAGATCCACACACTGGACACACTTTGTATGGTGGCTTCGGACCAAGAAAACGAGAGCTTGTTTTTTTAGTTGCACCACCCTCAACCACTTGTTTCATGGCTCATCCTCATTCCGCTCGATCTTGTCGTATTTATCCGCCTCTGTAGACCTCACGTTTCCAACAACAGACACATCATAATTCCCTTCCAGGATCTTCGTAATTGAATCATCCTTTAAAACCCAATCAATCGAAGCTTTCCACCCCTTATTATTACCACCTCTTAAAAACGCAGAATTGTCAACTTTTAGAAATGCAATTTGCAACGCTTCAATACCATGTCTCTCAAGGCTCTTAATCATCAAAGCTCGTCGCTTGGGCCTTAAAACCGTGCATCGCGGAATAGGCTTATGAGTTACCCTGTTCCATAAATCTTTTACTTCATCAGCTTTCCCATGATCGGCTTGTTCTTCCGCCACTAGTACAAGATCATTTTCTGTCTTCTGATCTCTTGTTATGTCTTGTACTGTGTGTTTCGATTCTTCGTTTTTCGACGGAGAAAAATTTTCGTTGTTCGCCCTGTTGCGTATTAACTTTTTCGTGTACTCAGACGCTCGACTTTTCATCCCAGGAAACAATAACTCCACACGCTCATTCCACGATTCGGCATCAACACACTTCGCATCGATACAGACCTTGATCAATTTCGTAAACTTTTCCAGCTCTAACCCAGACGCATCAACCAAATCCTCAAGCGGTATCGGATCACCGTCAGAATCCACACACCGCCCAGGATCACCGCGTCCATATTGCGCTGCAAAACACCACAACCGAACCAACGCACCGAACCCCTCATTTCCACATTGCCTGATAACGCGCCTGATTGTTGGGTGCGTCGTACAATCGGAATCCATCCGAAACCATTTCACCGTTTCACCTCATAATCCATCGCTTGAATCCTTGCCTTTTCTTTTCTTTACATAATACCATCAAACGATCTTTCAATCCATCATATTCCTTTGAAAATCTATCACTCAAATTCACCCATGCACGGAGATTCGTAGCAGACAATTCAACACCGCTGTTCTCAATCCCGTACTCGGCAAACACACGAAACACATCATCGGCTGAATAGCTTTTTCTGGTAAATGGACGATAGCCAAACCCGATCCCATGATGCTCCACATCCCCATGCACGCCACACCATGCCTGCATTGCTTCACGTCTCGCCTTCACCGACTTCTCCAACACGATCAATTCATCGGCCATCGCTTTGGCTTGCTCGTCTGTTTTGATTCGCTGCACATCTAACGACGCATGATCTTTGATGCTGCAATCAAGTTTGCAAAAACCGCAATGCGTTCCAGGTACTTCCGGCCAGCGTCCAGACGCACGATGCTGCTTGATTATTTCAATCCGAGATTGCGCCACAACTGACAACGCCTCGGCTTCTTCAGCAGTCCACACCGCAGTTGCAGACGTTCCCAACCGAGGATATACAAAAGTAAATCTGTATTTCTCAAACCCTTTCCACCTCCTCGACGCCTGCCACACATACACCTGAGCCTGGAATTGACTTTTCACGTCTTTGTCATCAAGCCCGATCCAATATGTTTTCCAGTCAATTTGCTCCAATTCTCCATCTCTCGCATACACAAGATCCGGCGTCCACTCAACTTGCTCATCCTCCAATCGTTGAGTTTCTTCGGCCATTAAAAACGCATCGCGATCAAGCTCAAAAGTTAACGCCCACCGTTCAACCAAATCCATCACCTCGTTAATTAAATCTGGAGGCAAATCCAACGCCGGAATGGTTGCATTCACAGCCCGTAATAACTCCTCGTGATCTGCTGTTAATCGCAACTGATGCAAACGTTTTATGTACACCTCGGCAATCGCATGAAACGCAATCCCGCGCAACGCGGCATCACTCGTCTCATCTGGAGGATGCTCCGATTCATACAACTCAAAATACCGCTTTGGACACTCAACCGCTTCCAGCGCAGACCTACGAAACGCCATCATCACACCTCACTAGTGTGTCTGTTCCCGGCTCAAGCAAAAACCCAACAGCCATCAACATTCGACCGTCAGCACAAGGCACCAATTCGACCGCACCGAATCGTTCCCCACTCTCAAACAAATCAACAAACATCCGATCTTGCTCTACAACCTCAACAAACTCACCTGCTCGATCTGTCCGCACTTCGTTTTTAGACAATCGCCTATTAACGAGAATGCAAGAAAGATCATCATCATGATCATTTATCTCCCTGACATGCCGATCAATCCTCTCAAGATCGTTGGGTAGCAACATCCCAAAACACAAATGAGAGCCATGCACATTCCACGGTTTTTTCGGCAAACCATTCTCGAAATAAAATCCACCCTCACTCGCTCTCGCTTCTTTCATCTTTTTTTCTCTTGATGTTGTTCTTTGCTGCGAATTCATCGCGCAACCACTCAACCAAATCAGCCTCCCGCCCTCTATACTCCGCGAGCTTGACCGCTTGCTCAGCAGACGTCAGCCCCACCGATCCAAATCCCTCACTCACTTGATATGCGAGATCAGGATCTGTGTTTTGCAACGCGATCAGCCCAGAATCATCATCGGATTTCCTGGTTGTAATCGCATCAAGATCCCCGTCATCATCTCCCATTTCTTCAGATGTCATCAGCCCACGCAACACATCGCCAAACTCATCGCGCAACGCAAATCCCATCGCTCTTGCTGTATACATGCGCTGAGGATACGCAGTGTACATTTTTCTCGTTACGACACCAGCAGCCACGGCATCAGCCTCATCAAATGTATACGTTGCCTCATCGCGTCCAACACGCCGCACGGTCACAGTGGCTTTTTTGGCCTCCTTGTCATACTCAACGACGCACTTTTCCATCAACCCAGACGCATCCACAAGGCTTCGCATTGTGGATACATACATCGTCACCTTGCCTTGCAAAATAATCAGCCCTGTTAACGCCTGCATCGGACCAAGCCCTAGCTCAGCGCCATACATCACAGCCGCTAGCACTTCCGCTGGATTCCCGCGATAGTAATCAGGGACAAATGATGTCTTTGCAATCCGCTCCGAAAACGCAACCGCATCTTGATACGTTTCCGGCGCAAGTGACAACCGTGATTTCTGTTTTCTCATAACCATTTCCCTTTCAACGAGCCTCTGTATGCCACAGAGACTCGCTCGATCTTTCCGGACTAGTTACCAAGATAGTTATCCCAACGATATTGCGATTCAACCTCATCAGACACATTCCAATTTCGAGCAAGCTTCACAAGCTCTATAGCAGCCAAAACACTCTCATCCGAATACGATTCAATCGCACTTGCGATGAAATCTTTTTTTCGCTCATATCGCACATCCTCAACCGTGTCGCAGTATCCAAAATAATCCTCAAAATAAGTGTTCACCGCGTCGTTGATGTTGTCTTGTTTCTTAATCATGTGAAGATTCTATCAGTGGTATTCACCGGCGTCAAGCAAAAAAAACGCCTATTCTAAATTATTTTTCCAATGTCCAGTTTCCGAGTATTCCCGCGACCAGACAGATTCAATCCTGACTCGCTCACGGTATCGATCAGCCGCACTCAAATGCCACCATCGCTCCAGACGCATCAACCAAAAAAATGCACCAGTTGATTCGTACCGATCCATGATCCACGAAACCAGTTTTTCAAAATTCATCATTACTTGCCCACTCCCACACGATCCATCCCACCACAGCCACCACAGCCGCACATCGCCACGCTAATCCAATCTCCAAATCAGTCATCCAAATCCCCAGCCAAGGATCGCAACTCACTTCTCGTCATTTTCACAATCCGCTCATCGAATTCAACGCCAACCCATTGGCAAAACAACTTTAGAGATTTATATTTCTCCTCCACCTGTATAGCCAAACGAAAAACATCTTGCCGAAACATCGATCCATCATAATAAGAGGCACAACCGTTTGCTGTCGTATGTGCAATTTCTTCCTCCAATGATATTTTTTCACGCCTCATCGCATCGATGTAAATCTCTCGCGTCACCTGCAAGTCGTACAGCCTCGCCCACACTTCAGCACGTACACGATAATCTGACCCAGTTTGTACACACTCATCCAATTCACGCGGAAATCTAAGCATCCCAGACATGAAATCAACCTATCTCAAATAAAGTTGGTGAACGAACGAGAGCTTACCACTTGCGACAAGCCCCAATGATTTTCGCTTTTGCTGCCACGCCATTTCCCGCTGATGGAAAATCCACGATTCCTTCTCACCGATTACCGCTACCGCTTCCGCTCGATCCATCCCATTTTGCACTTTTGTCCAGATCACTTCATGCCACTTTTGCGACATCTCTTCGTGACTCAATCTCTGATTTCCGATTCTTAAAACTTGATCCATATCAGCCCCCATGCAAGAGATACATACCGCGATTCTTGCGGTATGTATCTCGCGTAGTTTTTATCCGAACTGCACAACACGATGAGTTTGTGAATCCATCCAGCCATGCACACGCTGAACCTCACTGCCCAACACCAGCAGATCGAAATACCGCAGATCCGACGAATCCTGCATCATGGGTAAATGCAGCTTGACATGCTTGGATACATCTCCGCGCAAACACTGGCCTTGCACACCGCCGCAATCCTGGCAACGACCAACGGAACCAGAAACGAATTCGACCGCGCCGTTACATGCTGTGCAAGTTTCCATTTGCTTACTCCTTTATTGAAGTTGACGAGCTTAACTATGTGTAAATACTAACAGCAACATTCAGGGTAGTCAAGAAAAAAATGCGCCATCTTAAAAAAAAGACAGCGCATTGTTTCGGACTAATCATCACTCGAAACGATGCAGACGTTCAGCCAGTGTTTCATTGTATACATCTGCATCGTTTTGCACGAACACATAATGCGCCCCGTACCGCACACCGTTTGAGGCTGGACGAAATACCGTGCTATCAGTCATTCCATCAAAATCCACAGCCTGAAAAGTATCGGCAACCTCACGAACCGCAGCGGTATCAACAGACGCATCATCAAAACTCACGTTCACGCTCGATCCTCCAGCATACCGACTAGAACGCACCGAAAACCTGACACCTGGAAAATTCTGTCGCAGTGCGGTTCGCAGGAGTCTCGCAGTAGAAACCACATCCACATAATCCGCTGAAGGCTCATACGATTCAAAAGTTGTCGCGTTCATTTCGTTGGCTCCTTTGTTGTTTCGTTCACTCACAATATGTTTATAGTATCAACGCCGTTCAGCAGTGTCAAGAAAAAAAATGCGTCATCCAAAAAAAACAACAACGCACATCTTACCGCTCAGCCTCGATCACATCCCATACTGGATCGATCACTTGCACTTTCGCATAACCAGCATTGAGATGAGCCATCGCAAACGCACGCGGAACCAACCGCTCCAACATCGTTCTGCATTCCCACGTTCGCAAAATCACCATCTCGCTATCACTAATGATCGTCGCGTTTCCTTGTGTCTTAATCATGGTTACATTCTACCAGCGAGATTCACCGCACGTCAAGAAAAAAATACACCGTCTTGAAAATTATTCACAGTCGATATCACCAGAACACGAGATCCCATCCTCATCCGTTACATGCTCAAGATCGAAGCGATCATGTAAATCATCCAACACCTCATCAAGCTCTTCCTCTGGTGGATCTAGGCTCATTGGATTGTAATGGACTGTTGGCAAATACGCATATAACGCATAATCGCAATTTGGACATTTCAACCGCGCCTTATGCCCACCATCCAACTCAATATATACAGGATTTCTTGTTGGCATTTTACATCCGATCTTTCAGCGCATCGACAGACAAAACAGCACCGAACGCAGACGGATTCTGCTCATCCTCATCAATGCTCGTTTCATCCCAATGCTCAACACGCTCAGTCCCAACATCAGCCATAAAATCACGAAACGGTTTGTCCTCAAAATCCGCAAACGCCCAAGCCCCAACCACAACATCAATCCACATCGCATCACGTCCTGCAAACGGTTTACCCTCAAGCCACGATGTCTCAAAAACAAACGATCCATTGTTTTTCTGTACTGGCTTCAACCGCTGCTCAATCAGTAACACAAACTTGCTTGCATTCGTTTCACGAATCTCCAAACGCTTTCTTGATGCTTTCATTTTTTTTGCTCCTAATCTGAATTTCTGAGATCCTAGCCAAGAACCTTGAAATCCTCCAGAAGTGGATCGAACGTTCCCGCTAAAATATCCAGACCCTGAAGATTTCGCGTCACCGCTGTCAACCGCTCACTCTGTGCAGACAATTCCTTGATCGCGTCAGCCTCTAGCATAGAATCCATAGCCTCAAAATCAAGAAACGGTTTCTCTGGGTTATCCGTTGTATTCTCAATCAACTCTTTAATCGCAAAATCCAAACACTCAATCTGGATCTTCAATGCGCTGATCGCGTAATTGCGCCGACGTTGAGCTATTCGCAAGTCTGAGTTTTTATCTTGGTTCTTAATCATGATTACATTCTACCTGGAAAATTTACTCAACACAAGAAAAAAATACGGATTATTTTTTGCACGCCCTCACAAACGCTTGAGCGTCTGATCTGCTGTTGAAATAATCAAGAACCTCATAGGCAGGAGATCCCCAAACTTGATCCTCGTCATAGTAACGCCAAATCTTCACACGCCCAGCACCCCAAGATTCACGATCTGAGAAGCGCACAACCACGTAATATTTTTGCTTCATCGATTTTTCCATTTTGCTTGCTCCTTTGTTGTTCCGTTCGCTCACAATGTAAGCATTGTATCAACGCCATTCATTAGGTGTCAAGAAAAAAAACAGCCGCTACCAAAAAAAACTGATAGCGACTGCCAGAAGGAAAAATCACGCTGCGTCAAATGCTCTCGATGGACGGTCCACAACCATCGTATCAAGCTTCGTTTTTAGCTCACCAAACTTTGTTCGCACGGCATCACGCATGGCATCATCGGTTCTCAGCAATGACGGCTCCACACCAACCATCGCCTCTTGTGCATCAGACACCAGCCCTTGCAACTCCGCATCGTCAGCAATATTCCGATTCGCAAATGTTGTCAAAAAACCATCGAGCTTTTCAAACATCGAAACGTGAAAGCTTTTTTTCTTCCCGCTATCATCAGACATCAACCGCGCCTGAATGTGTGTGACCATTTCAAGCATAGTCGCTCGCAACAGCTTCCTGCATTCTTCAAGCGCATTTGTCCAGACCTGATCAGCCTTCTCACGCTCACGCGCAAAAATATCAGCCTTGATACTTTTTAGATTTTCCGGCGTGCCAAATTCGATATAGTGACTTTCCAGACCGAACGATCCACGCACCTTTTCAATCGGCGGATAATCCGACTCGGAAAACAGCGATCCAAGCTTCTGGCGAGCCTCTGTGCATCGCTGCTCATATACGCTCAAAAACTCGTCAACAAGCACAGCACGATCAGATCGGAATTTCTCAAACTCCGCATCCACCTCTTCAATCAGCGTCACCGGCAAAAGCCACACACCAGCCTTGAAAAACGACGGCAGGCAACGCGATGTCAAAAACTTCCGCAGCTTATTATCAAGCGTTTGCACTCGCTTCAGCTCATCGCTTTCTAGGATCGCTTTCGAGACATACAGCATTGATTTGTCTGCATCCGTCCCAACGTCAGCAGTACTCACCTTGCGCCGCACACCGAGCCTCTTTGACTCAACCACAAACCCAACCGCCTTTTCAAAAACCGCCTTTGCTTCTGACATAATGATCTCCTTTGAAAGTTATAAAGTATTTTTTTATAATATCACGCCAAGACAAAAACACAACAATAAAAATCAGATTTCAAATTTGTCATGCAGCCATACACGTTCAGCCGCCAGCGCATCCTTTCGCAATCGGTACGGACCTAAGATCGGTCCCTCGCTCAAATCCATATCAGCAATCCACTGCCCACGTACCGGTTCCACACTCGACGCACGCTCAGTATGCAGATCAGCAACCTCATCACCGATTAACTGCACATCCTCATCAAGCACAGATTCGGCATCCTCATACGCATACGCAATACCCTCACCGACAAACACAAACCTCACAAAATCCATCAATACATCCTTGTCTGTTTTTGCGATTCTCGCTGCTCGACCATTCCGTACTCACGTTTTTTTTCGCGCAACGCATCACCATCAAACCCAAGCTCACACTCAAGATCCCGCGTCAGTGCAAGACATGATCTTCCGGACGCACCATGCACCTCCACAACAGGATCAGCCTCATCCGAAAACGTGACAGTGATCAATTTTTCGCCCATACGCGCACCTCACGTTTTCCGCTCCTGGTTCGACCATCCTCTACGCGATACCCTTTTTTTCTATACGTTCTAATCGTAGCCTGAACACCGGTTTCCTCTTTCAGCTGCACCAACCCAACCCCAAACGCCTTTTCAAGCCTGCCGCCATGCACGCCATACGCATCATATACAGCCTCGTACCCACGACCATCATGATGCCGAACTAACCCGATTTCATAGTCTCTTTTTGTGGCATCATCCAACACAATCGCATGCTCGCATCGTCCAAACTTCAACGGATCGAATCCACGGGTGATCGCAGCACGATCACTTTCCCAATCATTTAGAAACTTTCCATACCAATTGTGAGTCTCTTGGTTTCTGACTAAACGCCCACCAAGCTTTTTCGCGGCAATCTCAACATCAGCCAAATTCATAATTCGCATTTTTCCAGTTGTTACATGGCTCATGATTTCTCCTCATCAATGCAAAATTTGATCGTCATCATTTTCCGGATCGTCCCATCCCGCATCCATCGCAACACACATCACCTCACCAGGAAGCACCTGGAAAATTTCACACTCATCCTCAGTGCCTTGATCAATTACCGAAAAAATGATCGCCATTTTCGCCTTACCGCGAAACCCAAACACCACTTCGTGTTCTTCTCCCGACTCGAATCCCGGTGGCATATATCGCAATGTTTTTTCCAGCACGCGATCCAGATACGACCGAGCAAACCCCAATCGCCTCAATGACACCTCAGTTTCAATTTCAACACTCATTTAGATCACCCCAAGCACAAAGCCATCAAAATCCAACACTTCAACAAATCCCATCAACGCGCCACGGGATAATTCGGCAACGTCAACACAAAACTCGACTAAAAAATCTACTCATGCTCACTCCCTAGACGCTTATCGCAATCGCGGCAAATCCACGAATCAGCACTTTTCAAAACCGCTGTACACAACGTGCAACGACGGATCTTTTTCGCGTCCATATCAGGCATCACCTAAATCCAAATACACACCAGAGGCTGATGCGTTTTTATGCGTGCCAGTCGCAATCGAACGACGCCTCGCAATGGATGCCGCATCAGACATCTTGATCGGTACCACTTCCTTGACCGCCTCCAGTAATGAAATATTCAATCGATGCGCGATCCAGCACACATTTCTAATTTCCGCACCAGTTAAATCCTGACAACGATCCACAAATCTATCAAGCGTTGATGTGTCTTGGATCGTCGCCGTAATAGGTAATTGATTATATTTTTCTAGATACATCCTACACAAAGAAACACGCTCAGCATCAGTCGGCAAATCATAAAACCACACACCATCAACAAAACGCCTTTTTAACTCTGGAGGTACACTCTGCAACTCATTGCACGTTGCCATGACATAGACACGATCACCGCCAATAGCCTTAATCGTTTTCATGGCTCGACGAATTTTTTGTTCAGACTCACCAACGAATTTGCTCCGCGTTGCACCCAGATCCAGCACGAGCGTTTGCACTCCAAAAGTTTTTCCGACCGCACGAGTTAAAAGCGTTTTGCTGCAACCCGGATGACCATACGCGATTTGACCAGACCACCCATTATCCTCCATCTCAGTTAGCAAAACTTGCAACTCATCTTTTCCTGTTGCGCTGCCGTGATACCCGTCTTCATTCCCGCTTATTTTTTTCTCAAGCTCATCGATACGCACCACAACCGCTGGTTTTTCTGGACCTGTAAAAAGTTGTGTGAGAAATGTTTTTGCATGACTCAACCCACACACATCATGAAACGTGCAATCGCTCTCATCTACAGACAACCCAGGAACCGCGTTGATATAGGCAGACCGACGCTCAGACAATGACGCGGAATCCAAAGCTAGATGCTCATCCAGCGTCATCGCAACAGCCTGCTCAGCCTCAAAACCAGACAGACCACGCAGCGCGGACACGCCATCAGCAATCGATCCTTCATCTGGACTATCCATCTTGCGAGACGCTTGCACGCACAACACCATCTCATCAATAATCCCAGCCAACTCAAAATCATTCGGCAGCGGTTGATCCAGCACCATCACATCATGAGCTAACCCACTCGGAATTTCCAACGACGCATCAAGAAAAATCAACGTCTTCTGATCTGCCTTTAGGCGATCTCTACAATTCGCGATAGCTTGCACCGCTACCGGATCACGCAGACACTCATCCGCTCCAAACACGAGCAACACAGATCGAGGATGTTTCAGCCCGAAATCCCATTTTCGAGCTTGACGATGCTGCTTTGCGCCAGAAAAATTCGCAAGAAAATCCACCAGCCCATGCACTCCAGCAAAATCATCAGATTCAACCTCTGACCATTGGGAAATAATCTCTCTAGCAGATTTCGTGGCTGGCCTCAGACCATCAGCCAGATTCCACGTATACACCGGATCGTGTCGATCTGTGCTTGTTGTTAACCCTCCAATAATCTGCCTAACCGTTTCCGGCTGATCTGGTGTAGTCACACCGATGATCGGTGTTGAGACGCGACGTGCAGCATTTACAATTTCGCTAATCGATCTTTTCATCCTCTCGATCTCCTTTCATCTTCGCGCCATCCCCAACCATCCTCTTTCAACTTATACATTGTCACTCTCACGGTATGCGGAGAAATTCCAAGCACATCACCAATCGCTTTCGCTGTGCCTGCACCAAGGCAAAATCGCACAATTTCTTCTTGCCGCTGTGTGAGCTTTTTTTCTCTCCCCTGGATGTCAGTCCAGCCTTTTTCATTTTCCGCCAGAACCGCCTTCGCCCAACGTTGACGCCGAATCAGCACCACTGACATTCCACGATCTTTTATGTACGTATCCTCAACTACAGATTTACGACTGTCAAGATCCACCGAAAGAGGCATGTCTGTGTTGTTGTTTGTCTTAATCATGTATAGATAGTATCAACGAGATTCACTAGTGTCAACCATTAAAAACGACCATCACAAAAAAAAGGCTGGCAGTGATGCCAGCCTTAACCCCAGCATATAAAAAAATCAGTAAACGTAAACACCACTCTGGCAAGCTTCAATGGTAGGAAAACGACCAGCTGAATGGTCTGTGATTATCGCCACTGGTGCAAATCTGCCTTGCTCAGTCACTGATACCATCCACGTTGCGATCCTCGCTCCATCCTCGCCCCACACTCCATTACCCTCAACGCGCATCCCAGCCAATTCAGAAAATTTAACCAATGCCTTGATTGCGTTGTTTTGCGTTTTGTAGCCTTTGTGGCTGGGCGTCGTCTGGTGCGGGTTGCTCGCTGTCATGTTGTTTTCTCCTTTGTCGTTTGCCTTAATCATGTATAGATAGTATCAACGAGATTCACCCGAGTCAAGAAAAAAAATGGCCGCCTCAGAAAAAAAACTTTTCTGCAACTTCGGCATTTTCACCCTCGCTATAGTCAACTATGCTTACACCTCTCACCGGACAAAACCCAATGTCCGACGCAACCACCCGATCAAAAACACCATCTGATCTGGATGACTCTTCACAAATTCAGCCAATCGCAATGACCGCACCCTTGCCAGTGAATTGCTCGATTCTCTATATCCTGTCGCTTGTATCGCATCCAAGGTATTTGGACCGATCAACCCATCCACATCAGTATCAACCGCACGCTGCAAATCCTTCACCGCCAGAAACGGACCACTCATTACAGAATCGTCGATCACCTGAGCCTGTAGCTCTGGATCTGGTATTTTCTGTATCCCATTTGTCTCCACGTAACGCCGACGATAGATCGTGAGAGCCTCATTTTTCGTCAAGGCTTTTAGATCGTTTTTAGACGCTGGTCTACGCCTCCACGATGAGAGCGTTGCCAAGGTGATCCCGCCCTTCGTCGGACCACCGCGATCCTTTGGATGCTCGGTATATTCCGGCCAACCTTCACGCTGTAAAATATCAGCCAAGACCTTATCGATTGCACCCATACCAGAACCCTCACCTAAATCAACGGCAGTGACAACCGCGTGCCAATCACGACCTCGGCTTTGCTCCACCGGACATCTCCCACGCTACACCTTCCCTGATCAGCATCTCACCAAAACGCTTCGCCTGCTCAAACGTTCTTGGTCGAGACGTGAAACCCTTTCCCGGACCAATCGAGCATTCAAAAATCCCCACCGAATGACGCCCGATCCGACCATCTTTTTCGTACCGCTTCATCCTCAAATCATGCACTCGATAAAACCCCAACACCCCATCGTACTCATGCCCACCCGCCTCATACCTACCGCGAATGTTCCAGTCAAACGGAGCCTGCAACGCGGACACGGTAGCATCTAAACCGTCCACATCGCTCACCGGAATACCCTCACCGGCTCGCTCATGTACGGCAACCGCCGTTCGATCTGGATCTGTCTTGCGTCTAATGGCAGAGAAAATATCATGCCGTTCCTGCAAACTGTCAGATTGATAAATATCCCCAACCTCACGGAATGGCGTCATGTGCGAACACAGATCCCCAAACGTTTCAGCAGACTCTTCCAGAAACGGAATCAATCGCTTGTGAGAACCGCCAAGCTCTTGCAAGAAATATTCTTGCGAGCATAAATACGCCCACGGGCTTTTTCCAATTTCGATAATATGCTTTAACCGTTTCCGCACATGAGCAATTGTCTCTTTTGATCCCAGAGCATGAAACGGTTGCTCACCTAATGCTGGCCTTGTCCCTGTACTTAAATCAATCACCACATGTGTTGATTCACGCTGTTCCGGTGATCGCAAATATCGCTCAACCTGCTCATCACCAAGCTTCATCGCCTGACAAGCAAACAACCAGAATGGACCGTACAAATACGCCCCCCGTGGCTTTTCCCATCCATACGGCAAGCCAACCGATGATTGTTCTGGTGCTGGTGCTGGATCAACCTCTTGCTGTCCCTGCACGCTTCTGATCCATTGCTCCAGCTCACCATGCGTTGCACCATTATCCGCTCGTAAAATCACCTCTGCCAATAGCTGTAATTCTTCGTGATTTCGCAGAAACCCAGCATCAAAACAACCATCTTTCGCTGATGGTCTTGGGCCAAGCCACTCATGGTGTGGACATAACCGCATCGACAAATCAGCCGCCCAACGAATCCATTCCTTCAACCGCAAAATATCATCAGTCGAAATCGGCTTGTCATTGCTCATCGACGATCCTTACCTATGCACGCACACGATCATTGACGGAAATGGCGCACCCGCATTCGCACCAGCAAACCGCACACGACCACGGATAAATTCGATACTGATTCCACGCCGCGGTTTATTCACACACCACAAATGATCGTGAAACCAACTTACATCTGTTCTGGATGGCAGCAAGAAAATACCGCCTCGTTCCCGCACACCCTTTTCAACCCAATGCTTAATTTCTCGCCCATAGGGAGGATTGCAAAACCACCACTCACCAGACCTTGACCACACTTGCGACAAGCCATCATCGGATTCATTAAAAAAATCCAAACACTTCGCATTCGATGCAGACGCGCAAACATCCAATGTAATTTTTTGTCCGTATCTGCGCCAAACATCTTTCGCGATTACATCAAATAAATGCTGTGGCGTTGCCCAATCGGAACGCTTAGACCGCGGAATATACCCACCCATCATCGCACTCTTGCCGTTTCAATCACTGCGCGTGAATCTTCAGAATACGTCTCAAACTCCTGAACGAATTTCGCGAACGCTGGCGGTTTCTTTGCCCCCTTGCCGCATAACGCGCACCCACGACAATTGCCGTTTTTGGTATGCTCGATATTCCACCCGTACGTGAATGCTCTTGCCCTCACACCCTGATACGGATTCATCCACCACTCGATACCTTTTTTCGCCGCTCTTAATCCGTTCCGATAGGCTGATCGAAAATTCTCCGATCCACTTGCATGGCCTTCATCCTTCATTCCAACCAGCTTTCCACGACGCGCCACGCTTCCCAAAGTACGGATTCATCCATACCGGTTGCCCTTTGGCTTTCGCAATCTTGCCTTGCTCACGCGCCATCACAACGTTTTTCTGGTGCTGCACATTTCGATGCTTTTGATCCCCGCCCACGTTGATCAAATCATCATCGTACTGACAATACGTATTCGCTGACGCCTTCACCCTCATTCACTACCACCAGACCCAGGAAAACACCCAGCGCGATCCACCGGAGTATCAGCCGTATTCACACAAAGCTGCTGAATAATTTGCGTCAACGCTCGCATCTCTCTCGCGTGTTCTTCCTCGTGCAATTCTAGGCTCCCCATCATCCCAACAGACAGCACATACACCAAATACATGGCAATCGCAGAAGGCACGCCCACCAGTGAAATAAACCTTGCCCACGGTGGCAAACTGCCATTCATCCCATTTGCCATAGCTCTACTCTACTATTGGCCCCGGCTGCAGGGGAGCCCCTTGTGCATCCTGCGCGATAAAGGCGGCTCTGGCATCGTCATCCCATGCGGCATCTGCAATGCCTTGGATGTAGGGCGACTCATCTGGCAGATCGTTCGGCACCCACTCGCCATCGTCTCGTTTGCAGGGAGAGAGCACGCGCCGATGAAACGAATGGCTAATGACGACCCCATCATCCAAGACTTCAGTAAGCTCACGTATCTGCAAGGACCGTGCAGCTCCGATAAATTCAATCTTGTCCTCACTTATTCGCTTTTCAAGTGCCATATGTGCCCTACCTATGAATTCGTATAATACGTAAAGCTCGCCCAAAGATATCGTCCATCCCCACTCGTGTCGGTGATGTTGTTTAACGACCATGCAACATCATCACCGATTGAATAGACCCTGAAATGATCACTGTTGCAGTAGACAATCGAGTATGTGCAATTCGTTGAAATATTCATCAAGTTCATCATCGGTGCGCCGCCGACGTCCGCTAGATTGCATGTAAATGGCACCGTGATAGACAGATGCCCCGTCGCATTTGTCGGAACCGTGAAATCGTCGAATCGAAAATGCACAAAGACAAGACGGCCAATTTTGCAGTAATTCCCCGTCGTTCCAGTGATCCGATAGGTGCTGTCTCCAGTGTTTCCTGTCGTGGCCCCATAGAGGTATGGGGTATAGGTGCCTTCTTCGTAGTCGTCGAGGTAATTCGAGCCAGCATCGAACGAGACACCCGATGTCCCGAGGCGTAGACGCTCAGATGTCCCGTCTGCATTAAATAGGCGAATGTTATCAGGTGTCGAGGCGCGATAATCAGTCGCCCCGTTGTACCAGGTCCGCCTGATCCAGTCAGTTGTCGTGCCACCAGTTGGAGTCGGAATCTGAATCAATGACTCGCTGCTGTCGTCAACAACCTGTATCTTCCACTCTTTGGTATTTGTCGTCTCTTTTAGTGACAGATATGGGTCCGCCCCTTCGATCCGCAGAGCCGCTGTTGAATCATACCCATACAGCCCACTACCAGGTGTCACTGCGGAGGTGCCGTTGCCCATGAGGATGGCATTATCCGTCAGATTCAGCCCACCCACAAACGTATGGATCGCAGAAATATTTTCTTTAATTTCCTGATTCATATAGGAGGCAGTTACCAACTCACCAACAGCCCATGTCCTAGGTGTCTGATACGCCACTTGCTTTCTCCTCCAGCTCTGTGACCTTTTCCAGCAAGGTCCGAATCAGTACGCCTTGACGGTGAATCGTGACTTGATTATCACCGATCATTTTCATCAAATCGTCCACCGACACATCTGGCAATTGTGCTTGATCCATTCGTAATGCCTCCTTTGGTTACCATCCAAGAATAGTAGATTCTTCCAGCTCCGAAAACCCTTCAACCTCCAGTTTCCACATGTCCGCCGTAGTCCCTGGAGCCAAATAAAACCGGGCCTTGATCATCCCTCCATCGCTCAGGCTTAACCCGATCCGCTGGATCACCATGTTCGATCCAGCCGCCCCCGTCGCCGTCTCCGTCACCGCGATCACGTCAGCCGGTTCCCGCTCTAGTGCCTGCGTAAGCAAATCCGCAGAATCATTTCCGAGAAATTCCACCGACTCCAGCATAGCGACCGTGCGAGCGTTCCACCGCTCCTCGACCGTCAGCGCGTACGACTGCGCCACCGTCGCGGAATCCTGATATTTCAAATTGATATCAAGCACACGATCCCCGTATGCCGTTGTGGACTGTGCTTCCATCGCCTGCTCAGAACGCTGATAGACGCCCTTTCCACGCACCTGCAACAATGGCGTAGCCCCAGCATTTAATCCCGCCACTTGAGCAAGATACAAATCCGTAGCTGATGAACTCACAAACGTAACTTTGGCCTGGGTTGCATACGCGACCGTAGTGGCTGCAATTGATCCCGTGCCTTCGGTCCCGGTCCCGTTCTTATTCGGAAACGCTCGGTAATCCGTGGTGGCTGCCACGCTCACCACATCTTTTCCACCAATCAACTCCAGCGTCTGATCGGCATTTCGGTACGTGAGCCACACCACGACCGTTTCACCGGCTGGAATCAATAACGGATCGCCGTCCCACGCATAAATCACCACAGCACTGGCATCCACATGGCGAGGATTCAGCGTGACCCTGACGTGGTTGACCAGCTCATCAATACTCGCATTCGTTGCTAATAAAAGCATCGAATTGTTAAACGTAAAAACTGGATTTGCTGAAGAGCGGTTTTGCCGATTTTTAAAAACAAACGTACTATCACCACGGCAAAAGACAAACCCGAACGCCGCTGTTGCAGCATCCTTCACCATCGCCAGCGCATTCCGCCCCCGCCCGATATCATCAAACGCATAGGGAAAAGTATCGATCCCGGCATCCATCACGCGATACTCAGAACTGGTTTGCGTCGATGTGGGTAAATAATCCAGCACGGCAGAAATCAGTTCCGCCTCTGTCTTGTCCTCCTGCAACGCAATATCCCGCACGTTGACTTGCGACAGCGTGTACATGGCATCCATCGAGATCACATTAACGTACCGCGAGCCATACGCCCCCGGCTCAGGATCGGCTGAAAATAGCCACCCGTTATGCCTACAGTACGCCTTGCGTACCAGGATCGTGCCTGTCGGCGTGGACCCTGGATCTGCGGATAACTTGTAGGTGATTTGTGTAGCTGTGATCGCCGTGATCCGGTGGTGCCCGTTATAGACCGCTTGCGCTGCGCCGGAAATCGTCACCCAGTCACCGACCGCATACGCATGACCTGAAATCGTGACCGTGACATCCACGCCAGATCGACTGATCGCCGACGCTGACGCTGCGCTGTCTGTGGCCCGATGCAGGATCACCCGCACCCGCGCACCGAGATCCCACCCCGTGGCTACACTGGAATGATGGAAACTATACTCCCAGCCTCGCACCGTAAACGCACACTCACCAACCCCCGCGACGATATCCAGCGGCTGATCCCCGCTGATCCCATACTCGATTTCGATCCCCTCACCTGACAGCACATCGCCGGAAATATCCGACCATGTATCAGTGGCAGATTCGTAAAGTACAGAAACCTCAGCCGCGACACCCATTAATTAAATGCGCCTTCCTCGCGGAATTTCTGCGTCAGTTGCTGTGCCATTTTTCTTGGGGCTTCACGACCTTGTGTGACTAACTGCCCGATCCGATAACTGATCTCATCCAACTTTTTGGCCTCGGGAGACGCGCCACCCGCACCCGCCCCGCTCTGCCGGAACGATAGCCCCATTTGATGATCACTCCCAGGCCAATCTGGATCTCGTGTCGGATCATCCACGTTCCAATCAATCCGGATGGGCGGAACGGTCGGCACATCGACATTCACAGCGACATCCACAGAATCTGGAATCTGATCGACCGCTGTGACCACATCCCCAATCGGCGTCAGGGTGTCAATAAAGGTCTGGATCAGATTCCGGATCTCACCCATCACATCAACCAATTGTTCCGACATCGGCTTGGCAAAATCGATCTCACTCAAATCCTCAATTTTCAATCCATTTTCATCCACTAACCTGCCCTGCTCAATCATGTGACCTATGATCGGTTTCATATCCGCAGGGATTTTTGTGCCAGCCCACCGCGCATCGCGCACCATCGCATGGATCGCTGGACCTTGAGCAAGGATCACATCCTCCATGCTCATCCCCGATGCGATGAGCAGATCGAAATCCGTTTTGATCTGGGCAGCGCGTTCAGAAATTCTCGCCTCCTGAAACGCTGGTCCCAAATCGCTCAACTGAATCCCGTACCGCTCCGCTGCCGCTTCCATCGCTTTGGTATCCAGCTTCGTCGCGCCAGCCATCAGCATAAATCGCGTCTTCTGCTCATCCGTAATCACGCCCAAATGAATCAGCGTGTCGAGTAGTGGCCCAAGCCCCTCCACCGTGACATCATCAAGCCCCTCCTGGATCGTTGTCAGCACTCCCGGCAAATCCGTCCCCAGTGCCTGATTGACAAGATCCTCCCCAACCACCTCGACGATCTTGTCCATGTTTAATCCGAATTGATCTGCCAATCGTATGAGTTCAAAAAACGCTTCCTTACCTTCTAGCCCCGCCTGATCAAATGTCAGCGCAAGATCCCCCAGCACTGGCAGCAATCCTCGCAATGCTTCATCCGCGTCCAGCTTGCCCTGCTCCATAGCAGCAAAGGTGTCCCGCGCCGCTCCTGCTACTTTTCCGAAGCCCACTGCCATGACACCACCAGCTTCATCAATCACAGTTTTCAACGACATCAGCAAGCCAGCGAAATCATCCCCAACTTTGATCGCCATTTCCTCAGCTGCTCGTGCGGCTGTATCTGTCAGCACGATCCCCCACATCCGCTCAGCCGTCAGCTTTAAATTTTGCCTCGTATCCCTCCCAAACAACCCAGCAACCAACTTTCCAACAGCAACCATCCCTTTGCCAACAATCTTCACACCCTCATTCACCAACGCCTGAATACCGCCGGAAATAATATTTCCAATCCCTTCAACAATTCCAGTCCCAATGCCACTAAAAAATCCAGTCAAGCCTTGACCGCCAGTTAAACCCTCTACCAGACCCTTGGCAGCATTCTTCATCGAACCAAACACACCAACCGTTTCTTCGACCTCCAGCTTTGTCGCATTTGCTGCGATCTCAGCCTCTTCAAACGCATACGCCACATTACGCAATTCCGGCGTTAACTGACCGCCTTTGCGTTTCAGCTCAGACGCTTTCCGCCCTAATTCCTGAAACTGGTATTCACTCAGCTCACCCTTTTCCGTAGCTAACTCAAACCCAGCCGCTAATGCTTCAACCTCAAACCGCAAATTCTCACCAGACAATTCCTTAGCCAAAGAGATTGCCTTTTGCTCCAAATCCGTTAACTCAACCTCGATTTTTTTGGTTTCCTTTTGTGCCTCTTGATGAGCCTCCACCAGCCCACGCAAATCATCATCCAGAGGCATGATCCCTTGCTCGGCAAGACTCACCGCAGCCCGTTCCGCACGTTCCATCACATGCCGATTTTCTCGCTGCTCAGGAGTCAAATCCTTCCACGCCGATTCAAGCAACTCCAGATCACGCAACAAGCCATCACCAGCCAATTCAGCACGTAACGACTCAGTATCATCTTTAAGCTTCTTTGCTGCTTCTGCCTGGACTTCTATTTGTTCTGCCGCTATCCTTGCCGCTTCTGCCGCTTTCCTTGCCGCTTCTTCCTGCTTCAAAACCGCAGCTGCTGCCCCCGCCGCTTCTGACTCCTCACGCTCAAACCAACGGACCACATTCTCAAGCTCAGGAGTTAACGTTTTATTTGCTTCTCTCAATTCAATTGCACGCTGAGCAATCGTAACCATCTCATCTCGGCTCAATCCTCCAACAACCCCACCAAGGTTCGCCATTGCCACATGCAAATCCTTCACAGACCCTTGAACCCCAGCCCCCCCTAACGCCTCACGTAACGTTTCCGCTGTCGGTGTGATATCCCCAAGATTTTCTTTTAACGCCAACGCAGCCCGTTCAGCTTCCGCCTGCTCATCCGTCAAAAATCCCAACGTATTTTTGAGACTGATCCACGCTCGTTCCAACAACTGCGTTTCCTGAACCCACTTGAACAGCTTCACCCCAGCGATCACCAGCCCCAACGCGACGATCCCACCAGTAAGCACAGCAGCCGCCGTCGCCAACCCGCCCAACGTCACACCCAACGCAACAACCGCCGATCCCCATATTGCCAACTGACCCACAACCATCAACACCGCACCTGACATCGCTGCGATTGCCGACACCACAAGAATCGTTTTCTTTGCTGCCGGACTCAACTCCTTAAACCACGACACAATAGCTGACACCGCCGGAACAACTTTTTCCTGCACAATCACCAACAACGCACCAAACGCTGGAACCAACTCATCGCCTAATCGCTGAGCAGTCACCACAAATGATTGTCTGAGTTTTGCGAAATCCGCACCGGCTTTGTTTATGCCTTGCTCTTGCTCATTGAGAGCCTCAGTCAATGTCCCGGTTGCGCCTTCCATCTGACCAAGATTTGACGTGAATTTTTCAGCCTGCACACCAGCCAAACCAGCGATCAAATCCCAGGATTCCGTACTGCCAAACAACTTGGTCATCTCGCTTTCGGACCCACCAACCGCGCCAGTTAACGCCGTCAATGTCCCGTGAAAACCAAGAGTCTCAATCGCAGCCTCACCGCTGGCAAAACCGATCTTGTCCAATGCCACCCACATCTCTTCAGATGGTTTCTTTAATCCAGTCAAGGCACCTTTGAATTGCGTTGCCACTTCCGACGCACTACCAGTTACCCCCGTCATTGTGGCAAACACCGCATTTAATTCTTCTTGCGTAATCTGCAACCCTGACGCGGAAATTGCCACCTTGCCAATAGCACTCGCTAATTCAGGAAACGACGTTTGCCCAAGCTTGACCGTCGTAAACGCAAGATCAGCAGCACGTTCAACGCCTTCTTTCGTTGTTTCTCCGTATGCCTTTGTGACCGCACTTGTCAACGCGATTGCATCTGCCGTTGTTGCCATACCAGCACCAGCAGCCTTGACATTCAACTCAAGAATCTTTGCCGTATCCGCACTATCACCAAACGCCGACACGACCTGATACAAACCATCCGAAATATCACCAGTGCTTTTCCCCGTCGCTAACGCTAAATCCTGAACGCTCGTTTTTAATTCCTTGACACGCTCAACGTTTCCCGGAATCAATGTAGCAACGTTCGCCATTGCCTTATTGATATCCCCGGAAAACTTCAACGCCGCAGTTGCCGCACCCAACAACGGCAAACCGATCCCAGCGGAAATTTTCATTCCCGTTGATCTGATCGAATTCCCGCTTAACGCAATTTTTTTCGTGGCCTTTTCCGCATTAGAGACAGCGGCTCGCATTTGCTTGCTGAAACTATCGCGCAAGGCAAACACCGCATAGATACTCCCAACATTCACAGCCACGATTATTCCCCTTTGACTATCGCAACTTCGTTCCTGATCACATCCTCGATCATCGGAACATCGTCCAACTTCTCACCCTTGCTCATATTGTCAAATCGATGCTTTGCCGCTGCATATACACGCATTCGCAAAATCTCAAAAATAATCCGCCTATAATCACGCTCTAACTCTGCAATTGCCACACTCGGCGTACAATGGAATTCCTCGCACACGCGAGAAATAATCCACGCCGATGGAACCTTGGCCCCAGGTACACCGTTAAGCGTTTCATGCAGAGCCTTCAACCGTTTTTTGCTGTTTCCTCATCCTCAACTGGGTTGCGTTTACAAATCTCAATCGCCATCCATCGCGCCGTTTTCATATCCAAATCACGAATTCTTTCAAGCGTAGGTTTCCCATCATAACTCCATCCAACCAACGCCTTATTAATCAACGTTTCCCAATCATACGAATCAACCGGATCACGCTCTTGATCATCATCATCAACCTGTCTTTTCGATGATCTCATGATAGCCTCAAACACATCGCCACCCATGTCACGCACATCCGCCACGCCTTTTCTTTGCTTGACCTTTCCAGCCTCCTCAATCGCAGTAAACGACAATTGACGCAGATCAACCCACTGCCCCTCTTCATGCGGAATATCCACACGCTCAACGATCTTACTCACAAGCATTCAATAAAACCTTTCCCTTAATTTGCAAAACCAGAAACAACCTTTTTAAACTTATACAACACGCCGGCAAATTTTCTCGCCGCTTCTTTTTTCATTTCATCAGAATCCTCATCCATAACAGACGTTATAAACTTAGCCTGACCACGCTTGTCGTAAACCACTTTTTTTCCACGTCGATAATATACACCCTTGCCCGTATGCGATAACGACATATCCTCATGAATTCTCAACGCATACGCTTTCGCCGAACCACCAGCAACCCAACGCACCTCTGGACCCTTTGCACGCATCTTCGGTTCTTGTGCATGGACACTTGCACGCAAACGATTACGCATGACCGGCGTGCGATCTTTCATTTTCGTTGCGCGTGGTTCTGCAATCTCACGCATAATCCGCACACCTTCACGATCAACGAGTAGGGATATTTTTGTTAATGTTCTAAATAAATCATCACCATCAATATCAAACTCGTCATCCATAGATCACCCAATAGCACAAACGGCAGATCGACAGCAACGCCATCGACCTGCCGCTTACACTTCCCCCCCTTGACAAACTTATGCTTGCGTTACGTACAACGACACTTCCATATTCAACGCAACCGGCTTCGCTGTAGGTTTAGTCCACATAAAACTCACTCCTTATGCTTCAGTTGCCGCGCCACTTGGACGGAATGTTGCCCGAACCAAATGCAAGGAATCCCGATCCAATACCCGCTCGTAATCCACGATCCAGCCCTCAACCGTGGTCGTTTTCGATCCACCATACGTCACCACCAACGTTTTTTGTTGGTCTGCTGGACCGTTCGCCACATCACCCAATACCGCGTCTGTCGTATTGCTCGTGTCGTCGTACCACGCTTCAATCGAAATGTCATCCATCGACCGAACGCCCGTACTCAATGACTCTTTCCACGAATCACCAAACCCAGTTGAATCCACCATGCCAGCATTGATCTTAATCCCGCCAAAACTGGTAATGTACTGCGACAAATTTCGAGCTGTTCCGCCGCTGTCATCCACCGTAATCGCTACTGAACTTGGACCGTATTTAGCCAATATAATTCTCCTTACTTAACCACGATAAAAGCCCAGCATGAACGTGAATGATGGACTAGACCCACCTATAGTGAAACTTGCACGCACGTACCGATTCACCGTCCCTGTTGCCGTTTTTCTTTCTGCCCCTAACGCAGTCGCTTGCGTCATCGAAATCAAATCCGCCCAGCTTGAATTGTCCGCAGAATGCTGCACCTTGGCATCCAATGTCGGACTGGACCCACTTGCCGCCGTGATCTGCAAATACGCCGATCCCCCATCAGAAGAGGAAGCAGTTTGATCCTGGGATGCCGAATTTCCCGTGGCGGTTTCTGCCCCTAGCGCATGCAAAATAGTGCCATCCTCGACCGCGCCAGAAATCGTATAACTGCAATTCAACTTGTGCAATCCGTCTTGCTGAATCAATCGATCAACCTGCCCACCAAACGCACCTTCAAATCCTGTGAAATCTGTACCAATCGTACCGCCAGCAGGAGCCACAGACACGATCTGTGATGTCGCTTCATTCCCCACCAACGCCGTAACTACAGAATTCGTCGCGTCATCAAACCAACCCGATTGCGTGAGCGTAGCAGACCGCACCCCCACTGGCGTGGCTTCCGCCCACGCATCCCCCAGCGATCCCGTGGATTCTGTGGTCGTCTGCACCTTGTACGTCAGCGTTGAGATCACCCCAGCCAGCGACCGCCCGCCGACCAATACAAACCCAACGCTACTCGCTCCATATTTCGCCATCAGTCAATCCCCCTCACCGATAGCTAATCAGCATCCGCAACTGAAGACTCTGCGATATAGCCATCTTTCAAAAGCCATTTCTGTGCGGATTTCGGTAGACCCTCACATAGCCCACCAGCCTCAACCCGAATTTCCTTCAGTGCCTCACGCTCTTCATCCGCCAGCTTCGACACGCCGCCAGCCTTCTTGATCGCCGCCAATCCATCGGCATCAGGAAAATTCAACCCCACCACGGCTCGATATACCTTCATGACTTCTCCGCCCTTTCAAAGCCACAAACTTTGCACATCAAAATAATCTTCCCACCAAAGCCCTCATGCGTGTGCTGTTTTTCATGGCTTGCGCCACACTGCGAACAATTGCCCTTCATGATAGATCCTTGATGATGCTTGCGTTTAAAACGTAAACTGGACGCCTATTGTCATCGACCTTGAGCAAGAATGGTGGAGAAGGATTTACCGACTCATAAAACACACTTGATAACGACTCAGCATCAACCCGCCCCAACGCATCATGCGCGGCTTGAGCATTTGCCCTTGCCGTATCAAAGCTCACAGCCCGTGATAAAAATTGCATCTGCGGAAACTCACGACCGATCCCAGGAGAACCAAATTCTTTTTCTGATGATCGTCCACCAGTCATCACCACTGCCATTGCTGTATCCGGTGACGTTTCCGGCAACGCATCCTCAAACAGATCCGTGCCAATCGCAGTCGCGACACCAGCAGAAACAAGATACGCAGTCACCTCAGCAATTGTCGCCATTATGAAAAATACAATACCGATACATATGGCACATCGGCAGAATCAACCATCGAATCACACCGCACCAACGGACGCACCACCGATCCCGGTAACGTTATCTTATCCTGTGGATCAAACACAGTTTTCCCCAACACCACTAATTGTGTTGTGGATGTTCGCTCATTCCCGCTATCATCCAACACCCTCGCAGGAACATCGTGCAATAATCCAGTCATCGTTACCGCAGATCCATGCACTGAACGCCCATTTTTATCCAAGCTCGCCGAAGTTGGTTCGCGAGTAAACGTTACTTGCATCCCGCCATTATTCGTAACATCATGCGCGACCTTTACCCCCGCATGAATGGCGTTCGCAATGCTCATGTTCTCACCAATTCCGCCGTGGTATTCATTCGACTCCGCACCGAATCAAACCAACTTGGTGCCAATAAAAAAAACACCGCATCAGGAATGACTTTCGGTTTACCACGACCAGAAAACGAAAGATCAACCGGTCCAGCCTTCAACCCAACAATACCCTTTGTTGATACCGCATCATCCGCCATGCGATCCTCTGCGAGTACCTGTCGCGCAAACTCCGCCGTCGCATCACGCAATCCATCAGGAATTGCATCAGAATCTAACCCGTATCCGTTACGATCCCACATCCCCGTTCTAGGCCAAGTCAGCCGCTGGACCGAATCAGACGCCGCGCCAGTCCAATCCACATGCTCATCTAGTAATCGCGTAGCCATTAGCAACGCTTGATCTTTTTGATCATTCGATGCACTAGACCACGTTGTACCAGACTGCGGATTGTCATCATCGTACTGGTTCGCATCAGACCGCGTACAATACGTATTCGCATTTGATGCACCAGCCGTAGAAACCAACGTGGAAACCGCCATTACCCGCCAGCCTTCACACGTACAGATTTCCGCACAGATGCCTTTTTCGATCCTGGTTTTTGATGCTGTGTTGCATCAAAATCAGACACGTTGATCACTAGTTGATTCCCGGCTTTATCCACCACAACCATCGTTTCAAGTTGCGCCATGCTTGCCCCTTAGAGACACGAGCAAGACTGTGATCAACCCTCTCCCAAAAAGCCAATCACAGCCTCACTCACTTGCTACCGCTGAGACAATTAGCCAGCAATCCGCGCAGCCAATTCACGCCTCACGAGTTGCGCCCCATACAAGATATCGAAACTGTATCGAGTTTGCTTGTGTTGGCGCGTCACTTCCAAACGCAGCGTCAACCCGCTATCAGGATCAAATGCAGATTCTACAATCGTCCCCAATCGCCGGTCCTCATCCGTTGCCGCTAGTGGTCGTGTGGCAAATGCAAACGCATCCCGGTGAAATGCAAGATTCACCACATGGGTGGCCTTGAACGTCACCGCTGCATTATCCGCCCAGGCAACTTTTGCCGTTGGGTACATCGTGATTACGGTTGCCGTGGAGCTTGCAACCGTATACGTTTGCGTGTCGCCTGCAACGGTGAACACATCACCAGCCGCTGGCGCGGTTCCGCCACCGTCCCATGTCAACGTAGTGTCACCGACAGACACAGACGCATCGTTGACAAGGATCGTCCCTGCACCCGTCGTGGTGTGTGTCGGAACGTTCTGACTCATCGCCCACAACGAACCGAGCTTGCGACCGATCTGACCGTTAGCGATGACACCATCCCCGCCACCGTACGAGGCATCCTGAAACGCTCGCAAGTTGATCGCATTCGCCTCAGCATCAGGATCGATGACACAGAAACGCGGCTCCATTGGCGCAAGTTGATTCGCCAACGCTTTTCGCGCATTCGTGAACGCGGTTAAATCTGACGCAAATGGCGTGGTTCCAGCCGTTCCCGCATACCCATAAATCCCGGTGTACTTGCCCCAAATATAGCTATCGACGTTGTTAGCAAGTGCCCGGATCGCCTCGGATGCCTGCATAGGAATCGTCCCATCCATGACCTCCATCCGCTCCTTATCCGTCAGATAAAACGGAGCCTCATACCATTGATCCAGAGCAATGCTGACCTTAGTTGGCGCAGAATCCGCATTGGCTGGTGGCGTGATCGCCGGACTGACCGCCGTGGCGGTGATCGAGCTGGGAATCGGCACGTCGATCGTGCTGCCTTGCTCGCCTGCCATCTCATCGTACGCCCGATTGACCACCCGAGGCATCACCACCTGCTCCCGCAGCGCCATCAACCCCTGGGCCAGCAACTTCGGAATCACTTGCGTCCACGTATTTGCCACTGTTTTTCTCCTCTAAAATATCAAACCATTCCCACCGGGAGATTCCTGTGGCACCGCCACACAATCACACCTATAAACCACCGAAAAATGGCCCCCTCGCACCGCGACTGGACCGAAACACCACCACCCCGTACACATTGGTAGCATACCCACCAACACACCGCAACCTCACGGATTAGCCGTGCGGGTAACACGCACCTTCCCGCTGGCAATCGCCTCCAGATTCCGCGCAAATTGTCGCCCAGATGGATCTTGCAATTCCCCGGATTCCATCCGTGCCTCTGGCCCCGCCATCTCCTGATCCCCGGTCGAAATAGACGGCTGGAACAAATGCGATCCGCCCCCACGTTGTAAACCCTGGATCCATTCCTCCAACCGATACGGCTGATCTGGCTTCGACGGACTAAACCGCGTGATCCCATCCTCCACGATCGACGCCTGCCCATCATGCAAGGCAAATCCCGCCGCGACCGCCCGCCCCAGCACATCATCCACCGCCTCCGCCCGCACGCCAGAATCCAGCGCCGCCTTCCCGACCAAACTCTTAAACCGCGCCCCATCCAGCTCCGCCTGCGCCTCAATTTCCCGCCGTCTGGATTCATCCAGCTGCTCCTGGATCGGATCCACTGCTGCCCGTACTGCGGACTGAATCTGCGCACTCAGATCGTCATTCGTCACCACCCGCGCATGCCGTTTGTCTAGCTTCTGCCGCTCCCCCACCATCTCCTGGTACAGTGCTGGATCCACCCCGCTATACCGCTGCGTGACCGTCTCCAGCTGATCGGCGATCGTGCTTTTTTCTTTCATTAGCCCAACATTCGTTTCCCGAAACTCCGACACCTTCGATCCCAGCTCCGCCTCCCGCCGTGTCTGCCCCTCGATCGAAAGATACCAATGCCCATCCACTTCCACGTACGACTCACGCAACGCCTCCGGCACTGCCTCCAGCTCCTCCGCCGTGTCAATCACTGCTTTTAATGCCATGCCCACCTCCAACACAAAAAACCACCATCAATACTTTACCGTGGGATCAAACTCTACCGGATCCGCATACACAATCCGCCCTCCCAACCGCTTCACCACATACGCCGCCAGTGAACGATCCACATCCGGATTCGACGGACCTTTCGGAGTGGGATCCATGCGTGACAATAAATCACACATCTCCCATAGCCACCTGCTTTTCGACACCCACACCCCTAGATCAATTTCCGCAACATCGCCATATACCTCGATCCGCACCATCCCCGCCCCCCGTGATAATCACTTTAACGATCCCCACTTCTCCCAATCTGGTTTCTTTGCCACACCCTCCGCCACGGCACTGGCTGGTGTTTTTGATCGCAATTCATACAACCGCCGCGTCAACTGCCCGCCCCCGTTCGCCTTTTTTTGTATTTCATCCCATTTAAAACCCTTTCGATCCAGCGTAGCCACAAATCTCTCCTGCATCCACTTCCTTCGCCCCGTCGCATCCTTTGATGGCGTATTGTGTAACTCAAACTGATCCCCCAGTGTTAACGTAAACCGTGATGATGCCCCCGTATGCTTCCGCCTGACCACACGCTCAAACACGAAATCGAACAATTGCGGCTCCCGCTGCGCCATTTTTACCGGATCTTCAAACATATGCTGCAATCCCACCGTCACAACCTCGGTGGCATCCTGCCAACCATCCCGCTCCGTGTACACCATGTTTGGCTTTGATGGGTGTGGTGTAAGGGGTTTTGCTGCAAAAGCATTAAACTCCCCGCTTGATCCCCTTGATCCGTACGGTTTGAAGGTATAGATTTCCGTCGAGGCGTCCCCGTCCCTGTATCCCCTTTCAGATTTTTCATAATTGGGATTCCCCGTCATCGATTTTGCGCCCAACCATGTCGTTTTCTCCCCCTCCGTCACGCCGTCACGCCAACTGATCGCCTCCGCCAATAACCCCGGATTTGCCTGCTCCACCGTGTGCCCCATTTCATGCACCGTGGCGGACTGGAACCCGTTGCGCCCGAATCCATCCGTATCGTATGTCCCAGTGAAATCCAACTTGACCATATACTGGCGATCTCGCTCAGTTAACATATGCGCACGCACGCTCTGCTTTTTTTTGGGTGCCGTCGTTTTTACGAACTCCATATCGATGAGTGATGCCTGCTTTACCACCACACCGTGGCCTGCTTTCCCCTCGATTGTGGTCGCATATAACTCATCATCAATCATCCGCAGGAATGACGATCGCCCCTGCTCCAACGCCTGCCGCGCCTCATCGGACACCTTCACATTCGGAGCCACCCTGGATGCGATCATGGCATTCGGTTTTTTGTTGTAAATAAACCGCTCCAGCACACGCTCCCCCCATTCACGCCTGACCGATTCCAAATGCGCCCGTGAGGATCCCTGCTCCTCCACCAAATCAACATACGTCCACGATTCCCCCCCCTTCACCCTGGGCGGAATCACTTTATTTTTTACCGCCTCGATCTCATCATCAAACAATTTATTTGTTTTCCGTAGTTCCGCCCGCTCCATCTCCTTCGCCCACCCACGCGATCGGATTTCCCTGCGTGCGGTTTTCCGTTGCCGTTCCAGGCTTTTTAGCCTCGCTTCAATTATCTCCACCTGTATATTAAAACCAGCCACACGCTTAACCCGCGCCTGGGCACCCACTAGCGCCTCCGACAGCTCCCGCATCCGCTCATCGGTTTGTGAGAATTTCAGAATCTCCGCCCGCGCCTCAGCCCCATCCGTAATCAGATCCGCCGTGGTGGGTGGCAGTGTTTGGCGTTTGCTGATCTTCGGCTTCGGTGGCTTTACTGGCACCACTGGATTCGGTGGTGGTGGTGGCGGTGGCTTCACCACGACCGCCGCCCCATCACGCTTTTTCAATCCGACCGTACACCGGCACAACGGATGGAGTGGTGGCACAGTGATCGTGGCCTCCGCGACCTCCCCGACCGCAACCCGATCAAACTCCCCCAGCACATCCACGCGCTGCGTGCCCATCTCCCGGCACAACTTACACAGCCGATCGTCTGGCGTCACGATCCAGGTTTTGATCAGCCCCGTCGCATCCAGCTGCCCCCGTTCCACCGCCTGCTGCCACAGCAGCTGCTGCCCCATATTGGTGGCCCGCATGGATTCCGTTCTGGCAATCGCCTCAGCGCGTAGGGACCGATACCGCTCACGCCGCTTTGCGACCGCCGCATCCACCCGCGCTGCTGATAGCCCCTGCTTCTCTAACTGCCCGCGATAATTGACCAGCGCCCGCTGCTGCCGAGTATTGATCCCAAAGGATCCCCGCACCCGATCCGCGATCTTCCGCGACGGTAGCCCCTCCCGCATCGCCCCACGGATCAACCCACGCAGCATCTGCCGCTGATCCGTGGTGATATTTTCGACAAGGTTGAAGGTGTGCCGTTCCGCGAATCGGATCGCCAGCGGATTCTTCGCATCCAGCTTCACATTCCGCGCCACGTCCCCGATCGCCGCCCCCTTAACGATCGCCTCCTGCACCAGCCCGCCCACCTTCTGCCGGTAGACATCACTCCCCGATGTCCAGGCAGACATGGCAACCTTGAGCCAGCCACCGGAATCTTTCGGCTTCGCCCCCGGAAACCGCTTGCGCCCAGCAATCAGCCGATCCGCGACCAGCACTGACTCCGTGAAGGCACGCTCAAAAAACACCGCTGACTTGTCCGCGACCCGATGCAATTGCTCCCAGTCAGCCATGCGTTATGCCCACCGCTGCAAATTCCGCCGCCCATCCTCCGTGAGACAGCCCCCGCACACAAACCCGATGAAATCCGAGAACCCCTGCCCGTGGATGTAGTAACTCAGGATCCGCCGTCCCGTCAGCCGCCGCTCCCGCGCAAACTCGATCGCCCCCTGACAGACCAGACACCGCTGCCCCGATCCATCACTGGATGCTGTGATCTCCGGATAAATCTCGATCGCCTCCTGCCACTGATCGATCACCTCCGGAGATAACACAGCCACCCAGTTACGCATGGATTACCCGTCGCCGTGCGCTGCGGCTTTCTTGTCCTTGATCACATTCTGTAGCGACACCACCGCCTTAATGACATTCCTGGTGGCGTCATTCACCAGCGCATCATTCAAAATATCTTTATTGGCTCCCGCCTCCACCGTCTTCAAAATGCTGTCCACCATGACCACTGCGGCATTTTCTTTTTCTGGCCCCTTCCCCTTCACGAATCGTTCTACGGATTCGATCGAGGTTAAGATCAACGGAAACAACCGCAACCCGATATCCAAAAATCCCATATACCTGCTCCTTTTTTTGTCTATTTATCGCCGCCCGATTCCTCACCCACAAATTCCATCGGGTAATATTTCGCCAGATACGCCTCCGCCAACTCATCCGCCGTGATCGGCTTCAGAAAGAAATTGATCGGCACACCTGCATCCCCCGCGATCGCTTTTTTAACGTAGTCCTCCAGCGCCGTCATCAGCGAATTGGTATCGATCACTTTGTTGTTTTTGTCGTCATACGCGCCCAGACTGGACACCGTATTTTTCACGTACTCATTATTCAGCGTGATAAATTGCTGTCCCGTTTTGGCTGAGTCCGCCCCCGCCATCATGGTATTGACGGAGCTATCCGACGATCCCTGAATCGCCGCCAGCTGATCCATGACCTTCTCCGGATCCGGCTGCAACCGCTCCACCGTTGTTTCGATCGTATTCGACGCGATCGATGGAATGATCCCCATCGCCACCACGCTGCAATGCGCCTCCAGATCCGAGGTACTCAGCAGATCCTTGGCTGTCTCCGCGTACGATTGACTGACCCCAAACTCCCCTGAGATATTCGCCAAGAACAAATTCTTTTTCATCCCAACAGACAGCGATGATGCCAGGGACTTTGCGGATTGTGATGACTCACTCTGCTCCCGCTTCAGGATATGCACCAACCCCACAAAACTCGATCCGTACGTGGCCCCTGACAATAAATGCAGCCGCTCCGTGTCCTTCTCCGCGCCAGACTTGATCGCCGCCTCCAGTGACTTCCGATCGTCCCGCACGATCTTCTTGTCCGGAAATGTGACGTTCCAGGCTCGCAGCCCCTTCTCCACATCCAGCACATATGGTGCGAACACCTGCGCCTGCTTGTGCGTGCAGTTCGCGGTGATCACGATCGTGCCTTCCATATCGTGGTGCTTGTTTTGCTCCTCCACCACCTTCTTCACGTCGCCGCCCATTTTCGTGCTGACTGTCGGTGACAGGAACCCCGAACACTGCGCACTGACATAACTGGCGATAGCGCTGGAACTGGATCCCGCCCCCTCCTGATTCGACTCTGCCCGGAAGTACTGCGCATCCATAACCATCGAATCCGACGATAACGGCAACTTTTTGATCTCACTGGCGTTGTAATCGATCGGGGATTCGACCGTAGAAGAAATCTGCTGCTGTCCCCCCTTCCCAACCTGCCGCGCTGCTGCGATCTTCGGCTGGGCTGCGATCGTGGCCTTTGCCAGCTCCGCCGCCGCCGTCAGCATGTCCGCCTTGAGCTGATCGATCTCTTTGGTTAGCTCCCCAAATTCCGCAGAGGTAGTATCCACGCCCATGTTGATCATTTCCTGCGTGGTCATATCCAGGGACCGCTTCGACAGAATCAACTCATTCAGTGTGCGCTGCGCCTCATCAATGGGTGCCTTCGCTGCCGCCTCCTGCTCCAGCCTCGCGATCTTCTCCAGCTCCACGATGTTCCCCAGCACCAGACTGGGATCAAATGGTATCGATGTCGGCACCTACTGCTCCTCCTGCTTGTCCAGATTAACGAGTGCAGAGCCTGGATCCCCCAGCCCCGCGTTGATTAACTCCTGCTCCGCTGGTAACGTCCGCCCCGGCTCAATCAGCTCCCCCTGCTGCATATTCCAAAACAGCGTATCGTGACTGATCGCCCCAGCCTGCCACGCTGCTACCATCGCCTGGAAATCCTGCGCCGGTAGCCGTGTGTCAAAATAATCCTTATTCAGCGCAAACCCCACCAGCTCCGATGTGTCATCCACGCCTGCCCACCATGCGTGCATTTTCATCAGCTGCATAATGCCCATGTCAAATGTCAGCGCCAGCGTGGACAGCACGGAATACTCCGCCGCTGACCGTATCCGCAGCGCCTCCGCCGTCTCCGCTGCACGTTTCTGTGGCTCAATAATCCGCGCCCCTAGCGCTGCCATCCGTTCCTGCTTCGCTGCCATCAACCGCTCCAGCGATCCCAACCCATCCCCGGTGTACTCGAGCATTCCCGCCCTGGACCCCGGCTCCGGCAACACCCACGCCGTGGAACTCCCGATCGGCAGCGATTCCCCCACCTCCACGCCCGACACCCACGGCGTGGGAAGCGAAGTCATATGTGCTCCATGCTCATGATCTGCGCTGGTACGGTAGTGGCTTAAATTCACATCCACCAGATCCAATAGGGGCGGTTTCTGGATCTCGCTCCCGAGTGCTGATGGCCCAAAAAACTGGAACGGAATAAACCGCAGCGGCTTCCCCCGTCTCAACGGCACAAACGGCTCCCCCTGCGGCTCCCATGCGCCCTGCTTCACGGATCCGCGTGCATCCCGCGCCTCCCGATACCGCTGGATCGTATAGATCGGATCCCCCGTCTCCGCACCCACTAGCTCCAGCACACGGCACTGATGCACCGCCGCATCCACCCAGGGATCATCTGGATCCGGCTCCTGTACCTGCTCCAAAAAGACCACCCGCGCCAAACGCTCCTGCCCCCCCATGACTACCGTTTTCCAGCTCACGATGTCCTCGGCTCGGCGTGGTACCCAGTACGGTCGTGGTGTGGTCATCCCCGGCGGTGGCACATCGGTCATCTCTACCTGGACGCCCCAGCGCCCCAGCAACAGCGTTTCCTGAAATCCCTGCAACGCCAGCGCCTCCAACGGCTTCGCCGTCAGCGTTACATCGTCCAGATCCGGCAATAACTGATCTGGAAATCGCACAGTGGGGCGCGTACGGAACACGCAGCCCAATAGCCCCATGACTGTCCTGGCTGTGGCGTTATAAAATTCTGCCCGTAGCAAGTAATTCTTATACGCACGTTCATCGATTTCCGGCAGGTATTTTGTCCCCTGCTCCTTCACGGCATCGGACCCGTCAAAACAGTCGCGGCACCGCCCCCATTTTTCCAGCGCCCGTGTGTACTCTGCACGTGGTGTGTTGACTGGCATCTGCTCCCCCCGTATACTAGCCCCGCTCTACCAGCAGGATCGTGCTGGGTCTGCCTTGCCG